>JYMV01002031.1_pt1 | contig 10297 bp, 13 predicted proteins | sample 338911 | NCBI WGS metagenome assembly JYMV01 (sample SAMN03354496, study PRJNA234377) | hydrothermal vent metagenome | biome: Deep sea; feature: Hydrothermal plumes at the Eastern Lau Spreading Center, Western Pacific Ocean; material: Seawater | place: Tonga | collected 2009 | depth 2000 m m
AAATTCCCAGAATGAAGCTAGGAAGCTTGCCAGACCTTCCCGAAGGGCGAGTTTAAAATGTCCGTACTCTTTGTTGTGTCACCTTGATGTAAAACCACTATACCTGCGGTAACACGCCGCGATTACGAACATTTTAACTCTCGCTGAGTGGGTAGTTATCTGTGCGGACTGGTATCGAACACTACCGCCCTTGCTGAACTTGTAATATTGCGCTTGCAAACACACTTGTCTCACTGCACAGTATTTCTTTTGCGCAATCGGCTAAAGCTGTTATGAAAAAACTGGGACTAATAGGCGGTATGAGCTGGGAGTCGACCGTGAGTTACTACCAAGCTATCAACCGTGGTATCAATACACAATTAGGTGGATTACACAGTGCCAAACTCTTACTTAGCAGTGTGGATTTTGCAGAAATTGCACACCTTCAACATCAAGATGAATGGCCAGCATTAGCTAATGCCCTCAGTAAAGAAGCTATAAACTTACAAACCGCAGGCGCAGATGCCATTTTAATTTGTACTAACACTATGCACAAAGTGGCGGATGAAGTGGAAGCCAGTATTGCCATTCCACTTATTCATATTGCCGATGCCACTGGTCAGTTATTAAAGCAGCAAGGCGTGAAAACCATAGGGCTACTTGGTACGCGCTTCACAATGGAGCAAGCATTTTATAAAAACCGCCTCAAAGAGAAATTCGATATTGACGTAGTTGTGCCAAATGCATCACAAAGAGATCTTGTGCATAAAATTATTTATGAGCAATTATGCAAGGGGGTGATTTGTAATGCATCGCGTGAAGCGTATATTGAAATTATCGATATGCTTGCTGAAAACGGTGCTGAAGGGGTAATTTTGGGTTGTACAGAAATTACCCTACTTATACAACAAGCACACACTTCAGTGTGTTTATATGATACCACCGCTATTCATGCACATGCTGCTATTGAGTTTGCGTTAAGCAAATAGCACGCAAGTTTAGCTGCACTGCATTTGCAGTATTATTTTAGATAAGGACACAACTATGTTTAGTCATATAATGATTGGTGCCAACGACCTTGAAGCTTCTAAGGCATTTTACGACGCGACGCTTGCCGTATTGGGTTACGACGCGGGGGTTTATGACGATTATGGACGGGTATTTTATTATACGCCCAAAGGTATACTTGCGTTAACAAAGCCAATAAATGGTGAAGCTGCAACTCATGGTAATGGTTCTACTATCGGTTTGGCAGCGCGTACGCCTGAAGTGGTAGACGAATGGCATAAAGTGGGTAGTGAACATGGTGGCGTTCCTTGTGAAGATCCACCGGGAATACGTGGAAATGCAGAGCGTCAATTGTACTTAGCGTATCTTCGCGACCCTTCAGGCAACAAACTTTGTGCAACGCATATTGTAAGAAAGTAAGCCTAGAAGTCACCTTTGATAACGCGAAGCATATTCTTTTGCTTCGCGTAAATGATTTTAAATCATGACACCTGAGCAAACGGGTAAAGCCTACGACAGTATTACAGGGCTGTGGACACGCCCCGAATTCAATAGTGAAAATGGTACAAGTACCTATCGCCATGCATTGGCGTTTCTTCCTTCCAACCTACTAGACGGGACGCATTTCGCATTAGATATAGGGTGCGGATGTACTAACCGTTTTATACCAATTATTGAAGATAAAAAGCTTGTTTATGAAGGCATCGACATATCTAACAACATGCTAGACATTGCGCGTAAATTGCTGCCTGAGCACACCTTTTACTACCATGACATTTGTAGTTTCAACTTTCCTAAACAGTATTCTTTTATTTCGGCGTGGGACAGTTTGTGGCACGTACCACTGCATCAGCAGGAAGCGCTATTAGTAACGCTTTGCCACCAATTAGAAGCAGGGGGTGTGTTGATGTTCTCTTGTGGAGGTGTCGATGAAGCTGGCTGTCATACCAATCAAGCCATGGGCCCAGAGGTATACTATGCGTCATTGGGAATTAATGGTTATGTGTCACTATTAGTAGATGCAGGCATGTTCATTCGTCATATTAACTACGACCAGTACCCTGAACAACATGCTGTCATCATTGCCCAAAAGCCATGATCTGAATACTTCACCTTAACGCCTCAATAATACATCCATCCAAAAAACCTTTAGCATAGCATCTAAACCGTGATGACAACATGGGTTTGGATTTGGGTTTGGGTTTAGGTTTCGGCCTATTGCTCGCTTAACACACCTTGTTTATCTAACCTGTAAAAACACCACGCCAAAGTAACACCTCGCGCAAGGAGAAAGGCAAGCAGTGCAAACCACAAACTTCTGTTCCCGCTACTTTGGGTAAAAAACCACATGGGGAAGAACACGCCCAATGCACTTATTATCATGGTATTACGCATGGCACTTGCGCGCGTTAGTCCTACAAAAACACCATCGTAAAGAAAACACCAGTGAGCTAGTAAGGGCAATAGCACCATTAACGGCAAGTAAGGTAAGGCGGCATCGACAATGGACGTATGCTCTGTAAGCTGCATTACAATAGTGCTGCCCGAAAAATAGAAAAGTGCACTATAGCCAAGGGCAAATAACGACGACCATAATAAACCTTGGTATGTACGCCGTTTAATTTCATTGTCATCTTTTGCGCCTTTTGCTTCCCCAACTAAGGCTTCAACACCGTATGCAATACCATCTAATCCCAAGGCAATTAGCACAAAAAACTGCATCAAAATGGCATTAACAGCTGCTGGCGTTTCGCCATACCTTGCCCCTTGAATAGTTAGGAACGCTAAACACCCTTGAAGCGCCAGATTGCGCAGTAACATGTCACTATTGAGCTTCATGAGCACTTTACGTGCAGCGCGGTCAAACCAACTGCGGTAAACACGAACACCACCCGCAAGCTTAATTGACACCATTAACGCCATGACTGCCATGCTGTATTCCGCAATAATACTGGCAAGTGCCACACCTGCAACCGAGAACTCGAAGTGAAAGACAAACAAGATATCCAGCGCTGCATTAAGCAAATTGCCGATAATTTGTATCACCATAACGGCGCGGGTTTTCTGTTGACCTACCAACCATCCCACCAACGCTAGATTAAGCATGGCCGCTGGCGCTCCCCAAACACGCACATCAAAATAGGCTTGTAAGTATTTAGCAACGTGAGCGTTAGGCTGAGTAAGTGCAATGCCCATTTCAACAATGGGCACTTGAAGTAATACAATAAGCACACCCAAGACCATTGCCACACCGATGGTTTGCCAGAGCACTTTTGCAGATTCGTACACCCCATTTTCATGGCCTTTTGCCTGCGCACTTAACCCTGTAGAAGACATTCGCAAAAAACCGCATACCCAGTATATCTGGGTAAGGATAAGCGCACCTACTGAAGCCCCCGCTAGCATCGCAGGTAATGACATATGCCCGAGTACTGCCGTATCTACCAAACCAAGTAATGGCGTGGTTACATTCGCTAAAATCATCGGCAGCGCTAACGCCAATAGACGTGTATGATCGCTAAAGAAAGAGTGTGGTGAATCTGAACGACGATGCATACATTGATCTCTAATCGGTATTTTCAGCTATATAAAAGTAACCTAACAACGGGAGTGTACCATGTTAAAGGACTTTCTTAGACGGGCAAAAAGCCTTGCGGCTAATTGGGTTATTAGCACTACGAGGGTTTTGTGGAATGAATGGGCTTGTCTAAATACATTTAAGGCAGCCTTTGCGTTGACACTGCTTGGCCTTTCAACCGTCCACCCTGCTTGGTCACAATCGGATGAAAGCCACTCTTCATCCGTGCCAAACGCGACTATATTGCTTTATCATCATGTATCAACAAAAACGCCACCCAGTACAAGTATTTCCCCTGACGATTTCTTAGCGCATATGCAATACCTAAAAGCGTATCATACCGTAGTACCACTTCAAGATGTGGTCGACGCGCTAAAAACAGGGGTTCCGCTTCCCGAAAAAGCCGTTGCGATTACTTTTGACGACGGTTACGCCAATATTTTGGAAAACGCCCATCCTATTCTGACTGAAATGGGGTTTAGCTATACTATTTTTATCAACCCAGATGAAATTGGTGTTGGCCCTAAACAGCTCACCTGGGAACAAGTCATTGCCATGCAAAGTGAAGGCGTGACATTTGCAAACCATACGCTAGACCATTTGCATATGTTAAACGGTGAGAGCACGCAAAGTGAAACAACATGGCTTAAACAAGTGTGGGATAACGTACTAGCAGCTGAGCAGAAGATTAAAGAAAAGTTGGGTATCGAGTTACGCTATCTAGCATACCCCTTCGGTGAATATAATGTGGCGTTAACCGTACAACTGAAAGAGGCAGGCTATATAGGTTTTGGTCAGCACTCTGGCGCTGTTGGCCCATTGAGCAACCTTCAAGCACTCCCGCGTTTTCCCGCCGCTGGCCCATATGCAAATTTAGCTACACTTAAAAATAAGCTGAATAGTTTGGCTATGCCGGTTGTCGAGACATCTTTGCCCGAGCCTCGTCAGCGCAGTAGAACACTAGGTAACCCCGTACGGCTAACGGTTGAAAGTGACGACATGCGACTATCGCAAGTGAATTGCTTTTACAGTGGAAAACCTATTCCCACGTCAGTGGATGAAAACACCTTTGCTTTTACCCTAGATAGCGCATTACCTGTGGGTCGCTCTAGAGTAAATTGTACTGCACCTTCAATTAGTCAAACGGGGCGATACTATTGGTATTCCGTGCCTTTTTTTGTGGCAGACGAACAAGGTAATTACCCAGACTAAACCTTGTAGAGTTTTGCTCTAAAGCAAAGCTCTACAAGCATCGACAAACAAAAATTACACGTCGCGCGAAAAACGTACAAAGCCTTTATTAATAGACGCTTCACTAAACCCAAGGTTTTGATAAAAACGAATGGCAGGAATATTGGCTACTTCAACGTCTAGTACTATTTTTTGCTTATTCAGTTTTTCTGCGCGCTTTTGCATGGTATCAACTAAAGCTGATCCCACACCTTGGCGTTTTGCATACTCTGCAATAGAAAGGTGTCCAATCATAAGCTCAGTATTTTGCGGTGGTGACAAGTTAACCGCGACAGTTTGATTACGCACTAGCACTGTCATCGCTTCATCAAGGGTGAAGTAAGAGGTCATACTATCGAGTGTGGCTCGGTCGAAAGCGGCTCCGAGCTTGCTATGCCAAGAAGTTACCACGCCACAAATGCCTTTGGCACTTTCTGCCACCCAGTGATTTTTAAACCCGTATTGCCCAACACCAAGCAGCCATGCGTGGGTAAGATAACCCAACGCTGTCTTTTGCGGGTTGTGTTCAAAAATAGAAGTAATCAATGACTCTGCGGCGCTTAAGATAAGCGGAGCCACCTGGGCAGCATCGGATGCTGCACCTAGCCTAATTTTGATATCCATATTACTACTTTGTGATTATAACTGGCATATCTTCCAGTATTTGCTGAGAATCACTTATCGATAGCTTTCCAGGCTCTCTTTTTGGTTTGAATCTCCCTATCACCCTAGCTTGAGGGTCGACAAGTACAACAGACGCACTATGGTCTACTAAGTAGTTGGGGTTGTCGGTGCTTTCAGCCATTGCGTACATCATGCCCAAATTGCGAACAAAGGGAAATAAGGCTGCGTGCTCGCCGGTAACCGCCACAAACTCGCTATTAAAATAGCTCACATATTCAGAAAGTCTATCTATTGTGTCTCGTTTAGGATCAACCGACACAAAAATGACACGAATGGGGTTAGGGCTATCTATCGCTTGTAAGTCTGGATAAATTTCGTTGAGTTGAGCCATGGTTGTTGGGCAGATATCAGGGCAAAAGGTGTAACCGACAAACACTAGGCTCCACTGGCCTAAAAGTGATGCTTCAGTAAAGGTATTTTGCTCGTCATCCGTCAAAGAAAATGGGGCGATTGCTCTTGGTTCAGGGTAGGACTGAAAGTACTTAGGTGCAGCCTCACTGTGAGAGCCTGGGGGCGCGATATAAAGCGCCCCAACAATACCGGCGACCAGTGCAACAGCGGCTATAACACCAACTAAAATCTTTTGATTCATAAACTTAAAGGTATGTAGTGGTCTAAAAGTAATACCACAAACAATAACATGAGATGAATAATTGAGAACCTAAAAGTTTTCATAGCAGTTTGCGCTTGTGCTGCAAACTTTAGCTTCACCGCGAAGTAAAGGAAACCAAGGTTAAGCACACTAGAGCCTATCAGGTAAATGAGATCGCTCATGCCAATCAAATAAGGCATCAGGCAAACAAGACCCAATAAAACGGTATATAAGAGCACTGACGTTTTGGTAAATGACACACCATGGGTCACCGGCAACATTGGCACTTTCGCTTTTGCGTAGTCTTTCTCTCGGTGAATAGCTAACGCCCAAAAATGTGGTGGTGTCCACGTGAATACAATTAATACCAACAGCAATGCATGTGCGTGCACTTCACCTGTAACTGCGGTCCATCCCAATAACGGCGGCGCAGCACCTGCAAGACCACCAATTACAATGTTCTGAGGGGTGGCGCGCTTTAAGTACATGGTATAAACAAACGCGTAACCAACAAGACTCGCCAAAGTTAACCACGCGGTTAACATATTGACAAATACTGCAAGTAGCGCAAAACCGAAGGCGCCTAGCGCGAAAGCAAACCACAGGGCATTTCCTACACTTACTTTACCCTTTGCAACAGGGCGATTGAACGTACGCGCCATCATGCTATCAATTTTGTGGTCCACCACGTGGTTGATAACCGCCGCAGATGCCGACAACATACCAATACCTGCAAGCCCGCTTATCAATGTTACAGCATCCACCCAACCAGGCGTAGCCAAACACATACCCACAAGTGCAGTGAGCAGTAATAACATAACCACATTAGGCTTTGTCATCTCATAATAATCACGCCAAGACACCGTTTTGTGCTGTTGGGTAACACTTGCTTGAAAAGAAACAGATTTAGCCATGGAAGCCTCCAGGAGCTTTCGTTAAAGCATGCTCAGAAAAATTAGCTGTTGTCGATGCAGATGACATTGCAGCTGCGGGGGCTGATGCTGCTCTGTCGAATGCGGTTCGATGATTTACTTCTCTGCTTTGTGCTAGCTCGGACGCTGAAAGGCGATGCCACAGAGAAAAAATGAGAAACAGTAAAGAAAGTAGCAACACAGCAGCAACGGCATTGTGCATAACCGCAACCGCGAGAGGCAGCATAAATACGATATTGCTAACGCCAAGTGAAACTTGAACACACAAGGTCACCAGCATAAACAAGCCAATGCGCTTTTGCTCGTTTGTTATTGCTTTCGCTCTTAACACACTGACACCTAAGGCGAGCAGATAAACAAACGTCACGAGCGCCCCCATTCTATGCACAATGTGCATTGTCATACGTTCATCGTAATCATGTGCACCAAATTCATAGTTCTCTGCCTCAGGGACACTGTAAGCCCCTGCAAAATCCAGTTTCTGTTGCCACCCTTCTTCACAAATAGGCATATCAGTACAGGCCAGTGCAGCGTAATTAGCCGACGTCCACCCACCTAATGCAATTTGAACAACAAGCACCAAAATGCCTAAACTTGCAAAGCGAAATAATGTGCGTTGGGTGCTGCCTTCCTCTGCAGTGAGTTTCTCTGTTGAAGACACGTTTAACGGCACTTTGGAAGGAGTAAATTGTGTGTGGTCGCGGTTACGTAGCCATAAATACAAAATAAACAAACAGCTCAGTACGCTAAAGCCCCCCAGTAAGTGCCCCATCACTACAACGGGTAACAAATTCAGAGTCACCGTCCACATCCCTAGCGCAGCTTGAAAGGTAATTAACCCCAGAAGTAAAATGGGAAGCTTAAGAGGAAGTCCTTCGTGTCGTTTTTTTATTGCAATGACTGCAATTGCCAATACACAAAGGCCTAACGTGCCAGCGAAATAACGATGAATCATTTCATTCCACGCCTTTGCCGCTTCAACAGGTCGCTCGGGATAAGCTGCGTTTGCCTGCGCGACTTTATCTTCACTTAGAGGCACCGTTAAATGCCCATAACAGCCCGGCCAATCAGGGCATCCCAAGCCCGCATCAGTTAATCTAGTGTAGGCGCCTAAAATAATCACGACCGCGGCAAGAAAGAGACTAAATAGCGTTAACTTTTTCATCATACTCATCCTATACGAGACAGTTTTAGAAGCTTTCTCATGTCTGCGAGCATGTCTCGGCTTTCCATTACCGCCTCTTTTCTGTCGCTGTTAATCTGATAAAACAGCATGGCATTATTCTGTGTATCTACAATGTAAACACTGTTGTCTTCAAGCCCAGAAAGCGCTTTGGATTCAAGGGTTGCAACATTGGGATAGTCAGACAAAGCAGAAAGCGCATTTTTGTCACTTGTTTCATGGGTAAGAACCAACGCCTCAGCGCGGTCTGACTCTTTACCTAATGCCAACCACACTTGATTAATACTGAAAAGCGCATTTTCACACACCGCATCACACTGGCTAGGTAACACGTAAACCAACCGCCATTTAGGATCAACTTGGTTTAGCACTGATGTCATATCAATGGTTGGTGATAGCAATTGCCCTTTATTCGTTGCTGCCTTAGTGAACCAATCATTTTCTAATGCCAATTTGGCCAAAATCACTGGCACAACAAATACCGCCACCATTAACAGCAGTGTTTTCTTTGATGCGGTAGGATTTTGTGATGCAGTATTACTCATATCTACGTCCTTTCTTACTGATAGCGAACCCACCTATAGCGGCTGCGGCAATGGCTAAGCCAAACCACTGCAATGCATAACCAAGGTGCTTTTGTGGTGACATCACCACAGGCTGATAAACACGCACGAAGGCCGGGTCTTCTGAGGTTAATTGAATGACAAAGGGTAATAATTGACGCTCTAAGCCTTCGCTAATTGCATCAATATCAAGTTTTTGAACTAAAGCGGGAAAAACCGATAAACGTGTATTGGTTTCTTTCACAAGCGGGTTATCGCCCGGGAAAGTAATGACACCTGAAAATGTAAAGAGGCCGGTATCAATGTTTATAGAGGGCAAACTACGCAGCATGTCAGGGGCAGGAACCCAACCGTAGTTCACTAATAACCAGCCCGCGTTGGTATTTACAGGTATGACGACATCAAACCCCACTTGTTGCTGGTGAATTTGATTGTCGAGATAGAGAACGCGAGAAGCATCAGGAGTACCTACAAAAGTGACGTCGATATCTCTGGGATCTTCTTGTGCTAAAGCCTGCTCTAAAACCAAGCTACCATTACTTTGCTTTTGCGCTATGCTAGCTAAACGGTGTTGCTTTTGTATCATTCGTTCAACCTGCCAATACCCCAAGCCGCACATAATGACCACACTGACTGTTGTCGTTATCCAGGCGATAAGTGAACTTGAACGTCTAGACATGATCAGCGAACTCTGCAAAAACCAATAACAAAAACAGAGGTAGTAAAAATGATAAAAATAATCCTTGTTGCTTTAGTCATATACATGATTGTTAACTTGTTTATGGCAATGCGAGTGATGATGAAGAACGACCCTAAAAACGGACCTATGAGTAAATACATCGGGCGTAGAGTGCTAACTTCAGCAGTCATTGTGGTTATTATTCTTATTGCCATTGGCACCGGTTTAATTACACCAAACCCCAGACCTTACTGAGGTTTGGTGTATACACAACTAAAGTACGTAAACGAAGATATATAGCATTACCCAAACAACATCGACAAAGTGCCAATACCAACTACCTGCTTGGAATGCGAAGTGGTTTTCTGGTGTAAAGTGCCCTTTCAACACCCTAAAGAACAATACAATCAGAATAATGGTACCCAATGTCACATGCATGCCGTGGAAACCGGTCAGCATAAAGAATGTGTTGCCGTAAATTCCCGATTGCAGTGTTAAACCAAGCTCTTGATAGGCGTGGATATATTCCTCAACCTGCAGGAATAAGAAGCCACAACCCAATAAAATGGTTAGCCCCAACATTAAGGTAAGCTGCTTGCGCTTATTTTGTTCTAAGCCCACATGTGCAAAATGGAGCGTTACCGATGAAATCAATAATATGATGGTATTGATTGTAGGTAAGCCTGCTGCACTCATTTGCTGGGTCGTTGTGCCACCGGGAGTGTTTGTCAACGGCCACATTGCTTCGAAAGCAGGCCATAATACTTCATTGGTCATGGCATTATTCGATGCACCACCTAGCCATGGCAAAGTAATGGTAGCTTGGTTTTAGAGCAGGCTTTAGCACAAGAAGATCCCAGAGATATCGA
>JYMV01017243.1_pt1 | contig 10297 bp, 9 predicted proteins | sample 338911 | NCBI WGS metagenome assembly JYMV01 (sample SAMN03354496, study PRJNA234377) | hydrothermal vent metagenome | biome: Deep sea; feature: Hydrothermal plumes at the Eastern Lau Spreading Center, Western Pacific Ocean; material: Seawater | place: Tonga | collected 2009 | depth 2000 m m
CACTACCCTTGGTAGGCGCTGGGCTGACCGCTATCGCACTGATGACCCTACCATTACCCCAGTGGGGGTCACAGGTCGATGGGGTGATTGAACTAAGTCTGATCACCTTGGGTGGATTACTCACTTGGCTGGTCTCTCTGATTCATATTTCACAGTGGCGGCTGGTCTCTTCACTTGAGCGTGGCAATGCACTTCTATTCTCTTTATTCCTACCATTTTTGATATATCCTTTCCTATTGTGGACGAATGGTCAGGTGTCGATGTTAGACGCTGAATTGGAACTCTTTGAACGGTTTTCCAATCTGCTGGCCGGGGCGGCAATCTTCCTCGGATTATTCCTCGTACTAAGGCTTCTAAGACCTTCTTGAAGGCCTCATTACATTGAAAGGCCAAGCCTATCAGGGCTAGGTGGGTTGAATCCGGATGCTTACGCGCAAAGCCGACATCCTCATCATTATCGCCGGCTTGATGCTGGCGGGAGTCACCTTGATTCTCGGCTTCACCTACGCCCCCAGCGTCGATACCGAGGCGATGAATGCACCGCATGCCCAGAGAATCTTCTACTGGCACGTACCAGCCGCGTGGGCCTCATTCATCGCCTTTGGCTGTCTTTTCGTCGGCAGTCTGGCATGGTTCTGGAAGCGTGCCGACTGGGGCTGGCACCTACACTGTGCCGGGTCTGAGGTTGGGCTGTTATTCGGTCTGATGGTCATCACCAGCGGACCCATCTGGGGGCAGGCGGAATGGGACCGGCCGTGGGATTGGTTCGATATCAGATTGAATTCCTTCTTGGCTTTGACCGCTCTTGCAGCATTTGTGGTACTGGGAAAACGTACCCAACCAGACGGTGAAGCAACCCGTGACACCTTCTCTGCGGTCGGGTTATTCGGCTTCCTGCTGGTTCCACTCACCGCGTTGGCGACGACCCTGTGGCAACGAACCCATCCCGGCGTGATAACGGTCGGCAATGATGGTGGACTCGACCCGGTGATGGCGCAGGTGTTCTGGCTCGGAGTACTCTCATTCACAGTGCTGGTGATAGGAATGATTCGCCTGCACATCGGTATCGTCAAATTGGAATGCCAAGTCGACGAGATTCAGATAAACAAAGATGCGGAGATGATTTGATGAATGACCTGACCTATCTGGCGAGCGCCTACCTGATAATGATTGGACTGCTCGGGGCGTGGTTGTGGAAAATATATCAGCGCCTTGAGAATATCGAAAAGCGGCTATCGATGGATGAAAATGCTGAATAATCCCAATTAGCAGAATTGAAAGCCTATGGGTCGACCGCAGGTCGGGTGAAAGCATAGACCTCGGTGGTGATTTCTGTTTGGTGTGTGGTGCTGAGCCACCGCTATACCACGAACGGATGTGTGAGCAATGCACCCGTATTCGCGCAACCATAGCCAAAGTTCCTCAGCATATCCAGTATTTCCAATGCGCCAACTGTTACCTCTACGACGTTGGCGGGCGATGGGTTGAAATGTCTTTTGAAGACCTGCAGGAAGAATTACTGAATCGCAATTTACAGGTCGATGAATCAGCCTCTGGATTGGTTACCGAAATCAGCGCTGAAGTAATCGATGACCGCAACACTGTATTGCATCTCGAGTTCACAGCATCGATTCACGGCCTGCAGTTTGAGGAACAACACGTCGTCACCTTGAGGCGCTCAAATGGGGTTTGTCTGACCTGCACCCGCCGCGCCGGCAATTATTACGTGGCGACGGTACAATTACGCTCGTCCGGTCGCCGACTGAGTGAGGAGGAACTCAACGAACTTCGCGCCAGCCTCGATGATGTGATCGCCGGGATGACACCCGACCCGATGTTTTTCATAAGTTCGGAAAGCGAGGTCCAAGGCGGCTACGACGTGATTCTCGGCTCAAAAGGCCTGGCCCGAGCATGGTCTAGGAAACTCCTGCGAAAATGGGGTGGCCAATGCAAGGAGACCAACTCGGTGGTCGGCCATAAGGACGGTGCAGACATAACCCGGCTGACGATTCTATATCGCAGACCCGGCTATAATATCGGTGATGTGGTGCGCTGGAGCGACATACTTTGGCGTGTCGGAGGCTGGACCGGCGATGGTGCCGTCCTTTCCCGGATTGAGAGAATCGAACGCTGTGGGGCTTCGTGGCGAGATATGGAAAAAGCCACCGTCCTATGCCCGCTCACCGAACAACTCGAGGTGCAAATGGTTGCCCAGGATTCGTCGGCTGGTGAATTCCTTAACCCCGAGACCTGGACTCCTACAACGGTCAGACTCCCTTACGACCATACCGGTTCTAGCACCATTCGCGTGGCCAAAGTAGAAGGGGAGTGGGTGGCTTTGCCGAACTTGGGTATCGATTCGAGGGATGAATGATGAGCGCATTTGAAGAATTGGCTAATTCCTTGGATAGCGACAACATGATCGGTTTCGTGCGCCGGTTTCCCGAGGACTGTGCCGCCGCGTTCAATCGCCTCGACCAGACCCATCACCCATGGTTATCCAAATTGAGAGAACAAGGATGGAGGGACTGGTTGTGCCTGGGGATGGGTGGCTCTGCCGCGGGCGGCTCCTTCATCGCCAATCTGGCTGAACATGAAGGCACTTACGCAGTGCATATCCAGCGCCAATACGACCTACCGTCGTGGTGGACGCCAGACACGCTGGTGGTTGCAACCTCATATTCGGGCAATACCGAAGAGACCATTGCCGCGGTCGAAGCGGCGATTGCGAAAGGTGGAACCATCATCGCCATCTGTTCTGGGGGACATCTAGCAGGACTTGCCGATATTCACGAAAATGTCCACCTCGTGTTGGTGCCCTCGGGCCAACCTCCGCGCTCTGCCTTCGGTCATCTATTCGGTAGTCAACTCTCACTCGCCTGGGCTCTAAGTCTGCTCAAACGCCCAAGTGATGAGGCTATCGTGAACATGGTCGAGCGCTTGAGCAAGCACGTCAGTGAAGCGGATTTCCAGAATGGAGACAGTGATATTGCCGATTTGGCAGCTGAACTGCTCGAGCGTCCCATCGCAGTGGTCGCTCCCAGTGAATTAACCGGTGTGGCCGAGCGAATGCGCAACCAGATAAATGAAAACTCGGCGCGTTTCGCCCGCGTCGCAATCCTGCCGGAAATGAATCATAATGAAGTTGTAGCGTGGGGAGATGCAACGGATTTTGACCCGGCTGCCGAACAACAAGCACTCATCCTTCTCACTTGGGCTGGCACTCACAAGCGTAACACGCAGAGGATGAATTGGTTCATCGAACATCTGAAAACCCCGTCTGCATGGCGCATCGTCTGTGAAGGTGAGAGTTTGCTTGAAGCGATGTTGAATGCCTGTATCGACATGGATTGGTTATCATGTGCACTGGCATTATTACACGGCAAAGACCCTAGTGCAATCGGGCCGATAAGCAGTCTCAAAGGACATCTGTCATCGGTAGAGTGACCGGTGTTCAGTAAAGTTGCCCGAGAACAATTCTCGGGTCGGGAAAGGTCTTCAGCGCTTTGGCTCTCTCACTTGGGCTTACTACCCCGGGAAGGTCATACCCTTCAGGTTCTTGAAGAGATAATTGGAAGTGTAGGTGTGGCGGCCAACCACCATTTTCACGCTCTTCTCCCAGCCATGCCATTCGCTGACCCGCCCGCACGGCATTTCCGATCACCAAACCATCGAGAGAAGAACTGCTGAGATGGCCATAAAGCGCCCACACATCAACCCCGTTGAAATGATGCTTAGTGATAATCGTCGGACCATAATCACCGACGGCTGAATTAACCCCGTAGGAATAGACCACTCCATCGGCAAAAGACCTGACAGGAGTTCCGACCGGTGCTCCGATATCGATTCCGACATGGATGAAACGGTTGCCGGCAAACAGTTCGCTGTCGTACATTCCGCGACGCTCTTCATCATATTTGCCGATGCTGAACTCCGCCTCACATTGCCCGCTACTGCATGGTGGAGCGGTGAAATCGTGAACGTGCACCACATCTGGTAGGTCGACGACTGGAGACAATTCCAGCCCCTCGACATCGAGCATGCTAGCCGCAGGAGTGGTAAGGGCATCATACCTTCGCCGTATTGAAAACCTTGAGCCTATCCGCAGGTGGGGGCTGTAGGGTGCAGGTCGACTTTCTGGCAATGCTTGGAATTGTGCTCGGTGCCCTGCTGTTATTGGCTTTCGGTACCGTCATTCCAGGTCTGGCGGCGATACGTATTCTCGACCCTACCGCCGACCGTTTCCGCCAATTTATGCTCACCCCAGCCATCGGTCTGCTACTACTTCTAGGGTTAGCTGGTTGGTCGGTTCTATTGTTCGGGGTCTTTTCCAGTACCGGTCTGGTATTGCTCATTGTGGCGATGAACTATTTCTCTGTTTCAATTCTGCGCCGCAAGGAAGAACGCGGAAACCGCCGCTTGAGTTCATGGGAGAAACTTGAGAAAGCGATGGGAATCGAGAGAGACGAAATAGAACCGGATAAGGATATCTGGAGTGAGGATACTTGGAGCGAAGTTGAGGAACAGCGCTCGATTCAAGCGAGTCGCCCAACCTGGTGGGGTTGGGCGGTACTGGTCGCGGTAATTATTTCCCTCGCACCATTATTCCTGTTCCGTTTTCCCCACGGTGTCGATTGGGTGGGATTCGCTACCTTGACCAATTCATTTGCCAATAACGGTAACCTCAGCCTTCCACCTCCATCACTCGGCAGTTGGACTTATCCCCCTGCTTTCCCAGCCCTTGCAGCCCTCCTGCAACAATCGCTGAATATCAGCCCAGAGGTCGCTACCCACGTTCTGGCTCGAATCGGACTGCTCTGCATCCTACTGGGAATCGTCGGAGTATGTGACCGATGGGGCAGTGGCGCCTACACCTTGGTGGCGATGGGTTTGGCGGCAGGTATTTTCGCCAAGGCACACGATTCCGGCTGGCCGACGATTCTCAGTCAACTCGGATTGATACTTGGATTACTGGTGGTGATTCGTCCAGCAGGAAATCGCCGTCGGGAACACGACTTCGCATTCGCTATCGGCGTGCTCTCAGTCGCCGTAATCCATCCTACCGGAGCAATATATCTAGGGACCTTGCTGATGGCTAATCTGATAATCAGACAACTCCATCAGCGCGAGGATGAGCGAGCCTTGCGAATCGCCACCATTTCGGCAATAATGCTGGCGGTGGCGGCGGCGGTCACCTTCCTCCTGTTCGCCCCTCGCCTTCTCGATGAGGCGGTATTCGCCGAATATGGTTGGCAGGGAGGAGGGCCGATGCTCATCTATGCCACTCCACTATTACCGATTGCCCTTTATTGCGGCTGGTCTCTACGCCATACGGTAGAGGGCGGCATTGTACTATTGTGGCTCCTATTACAATGGTTATTGACTCTGGTGCACCTGTTTGACGGCATCTCAATCCCGGTCTTCAGCCTGATGTCGTATTCACTCTACTCGATGGCTTTGCACGCATTTCACATTCCCGCAGCAGTACTTCTGGGGATGGCTTTTGCACGTGGAGTGGAATGGACACCGATAGAAAGGGGTATCGACCTGAGCAGCGAGAAGGATGAACAGGTCGACGATGAAACCGACGCGGCAAACCTTGAGGGGAGCGATGATGGAAATGCTGGTGTATCAAAGTATGACCTTGTCACCTCATTGGAATCATCAATTCCACGAATAGGGATAAAGTGGTTTGTTGCGCTAGCAATAATCTCAGGATTATTTGTCGCCGGTTCTGGCGTGGTTCTGATTCGTCTCGGTGACCACGCCGAGTTATTCGTCACCACCGATGGTGATCGGGAGATTGCCAAACTATTGTCCGGCCTGCCAGAAGATTCAATCGTTTACGTGGAAAACGCCCACTGGGGTCATGTCTATGATGCCCCCCGGGGGGTGGCGATAACCACCTATCCATCATTGGGGATAGTCGATGCCGAAAAATCGATTCAGCCACAGGCAAGTGATGCAATCCGCCGCGACAATGCCTCTAAACTCACAGAATTGGGGATTACTCATGCAATTTCCAGCCCTCTGGGAACCCTTGTACTGACCCTGTCCGAATCGCCACATTGGAAGGTGATGATGGATATCGATGGGGCTCGGCTGTGGAAATTCACAACCCTGCCAACCATCGGTGGCGAGGGTTGGTTTGCAACGCCTCAGCAAAGCGATTGTGAGAGCAACGAAAAATGTACGTGGCGAATCGATGTCTGGGAAAAGCAGAGGAGTTGGCAACATGAGGAATTATCCTCGATGCGTCCTTTCCTCGCCGATGGCGCTCTGACCTGGAATGATTCATTACCTGCCCACCTACCCGGTAATACCCTCACTATTGCCCTATTGATGGAATGTTCTAAGGGAATGGTTGTTACCGTAGAATTACGCCAAGGTGATTGGTTTTGGCGACAACGGGTCACCTGTGATTTAGGGTGGGGTTATGCTTACGACGACGAAGTAGATGGAATTTCCATCGGAGACATTCAGGTCACTATTCGCATCGATGCAGGCGGTGGCCAGAGTTGGTTGAACCCATTGGGATTATCGGGACGCGGTGACCGAGTTATAGATGAGAGCGGTGTGAGAATACACTGGCTTGAACTGCGCAGAGCGGGATGATGCAGGGGGCAGACTGATGAGCGTGAGCACTGTGACAATTCCCATGCGCCGCGTCACGCTTCTCTTGCCAGCACTCGACGAAGCAGGCGCAATCCCATCCCTGTTAGCCGACATCCCCTTTGCCCGACTGGAAAAATGTGGGTGGCTCTGCGAGGTCCTCCTCGTCGATGGCGGCAGCAAAGATTCAACCGTCGAAATCGCTGAAAAACATGGCTGTGAAATCATCCACCAAGGCTTGGAAAAGGGTAAAGGTACTGGCATGCGACTCGCATTTGAGCATTTTTCCCAAACCGGCGCCGACGCCCTGGTAATGATTGATGCCGATGGCACCTATGCACCAAAGGATATCATCGCAATGCTAGATGCGCTAGAGGAAAATGACGTTGTCGTCGGCTCCCGCCTACAAGGTGATATCGAAGATGGTGCCATGACCCGATTAAACTACCTAGGAAATTTCCTGCTGTCTTGGTTCGCAACTATTCTCTATGGCGAATTCGCCTCCGACCTGTGCAGCGGTGCGTGGGCCTTCAGGCGAGATACCATCGAACAGATGCCCTTGAATTCGGTACACTTTGAAATCGAGGCAGAAATGTTTGCTTCCTGCGCACTGGCTAATTTCAGCATCGGATTTGTCCCCATCACCTACAGATGTCGAATCGGTGAACAAAAACTCGGTTCGATCCGCGATGGGGTCAGCATCTTACGAAAACTCTTGATTAGACGGGTTTTCCCAATCGCCGATAAGTTTTCACAAGATTCCAAGTAATCCGTGTTCAAGTGAAACCTCCGCTTCCCATTCTAGATTGCTTTGGATTTTTCCCGATGAGCCGGAACTGTGCTCGATATCACCTTCACGAGCTGGCAATCTCTCGATTTCTGAGCCCGGTCCAGCCATTTCAATACACAGCTCAGCCAATTCCAGTATCGTCGTCAACTCACCGGTACAGACGTTGAAGGCTTCGCCCGAACATCGACTCTCGACCCCTGAATTAAGAAGTTCCTCAGCACAGGTTGTAAATGCCAACACTACATCATCAACATGAATAAAATCTCGAGTCGCCGAGCCTTCGCCATAAATCATCAAATTCTCTCCGGCCAAGGTTTTCTTACGGAAAAGAGCGATGACCCCCGAATACGGTGAGTTGTCGGATTGTCCGGGGCCATAGACATTGAAAAGACGCAGTGCTGAAGTCGCCAATTCAGCGCCGAATTTGCGCACCAAAACATCGGCATGGCCTTTTGCCTCCCCATAGGGGGACATCGGTGCGAGCGGATGCTTTTCGTCGACTGGTAAATACTTGGGGTCGCCATAAATCGCCGCGCTGGAGGCGAACAGAAAGGCGCCGACACCTGCTTCGACAGAGGCTTTGAGCAAGTTCTTCGTCGCTTCATAATTGATGGCAAAATTCTTCTCCGGCGCATCGATACTTCCCTGCACCGAGACCATCGCGGCCAAATGGAATACGCAGTCGATTCCCTTTACAGCACTACGTATTGCTGCACCATCGACAATATCGGCGGCGATATATTCTGAGAAATTTTCCTGCCTCGGTTGTCGCATGTCAAAGATGGTGACATGAGCACCTTGAGAATGCAATGAAGCGGCGAGATGACCACCGATGAAACCGGAGCCACCGGTGACCAATACCCGCCGATTATCCCAATACACAATTGTTCGGGAGGGAACGTATTGGCTATTAGTGTGTCCTCATCTATACAGGCGAGGAATCAAAAACACCAGTGATTTCGCCATTCCATGATGGCGCGTCGGCCCTGCGCGGTTCTCGGCGCCACCGGTTTGGTCGGCCAGCGTTTGCAACAACGATTGGCAAATCATCCGTGGTTTGAATTGACCGCGGTCGTCGGTAGTAGCGAAAGTTCTGGAAAACGGCTTTCCGAACTACCTTGGAGGCTCGATGAAGAGCGGCCGGAATTACCTGATTTCAAGGTGATATTCGGCGGTGATGAGAATTTGATTTCCCAATTGAATAAACAAAAAATCCAATTTATTTTCTCGGCACTCCCCAGAGCTATCGCCGCTACGATGGAAGAGTCATTGGCACAGGCTGGTTTCCAGGTATTCTCAAACTCCTCCCACCATCGTCGTCAAGATGGGATTCCGCTGATTATCGCCGACCTGAACCCCAACCATATGCTCCACTACCGCAGTCAGAACTATCACGGGCAAGAGCGCAGCGGGAAGTGGCGAAATGGCTCGCTGGCGTGCTCGACCAATTGTACAGTTGTCCCGGTGGCACTGCCACTCAAGTCATTGTGGGACATGGTGGGTTTCGACCATGTTTCGGTACGGACCGAACAGGCACTTTCGGGGGGTGGGTGGAAAATGTTGGCTGATGCGGCCGCACAAAATGATGATTTCAATCCCGAGATAGGTGGCGAGGCCGAAAAAGTGGCGGGTGAACTGAGACATGTATTGGGGAGAGTCTATGTCGACCGGGTCGCGCCTGGAAACTTCACCACAGATGTGACCTGTGAGCGGGTTGGTGAAAGAGATGGACATTTAGTGGAAGTGGAGGTTCACCTTTCCCGGGATGTGGAATTAGGTGAAGTGAAGGAATGGATGCAGTCGATGAGTAGCCGGCCACAGCATCTGGATTTACCTTCGGCACCAAAACCTCCGGTGGTGATCATCGATGGTATCCCCAACCGCTGTGACCATCTATGGGTGGGTTCGGAACTGTTGGCTGCAGGTGGCACCACTCCCAATCCATCTCACGACCTCAAAGCCGGCATGGGCGTGACCGTCGGGGCGATGGAGATGTTAACTCCGAGAATCCTCAGATTCAGAGCCCTTAGTCACAATACAATTCGCGGCGCCGCCGGTGGCTGTATACTTCTGGCAGAGTTGGCCCTGGCCGAGGGTGTAATCGGCAATTAGGGAACTCATTGCCATAACCCCCATAATAGACGGCGAAGTCCGACCTTTGGTGAGCGCATGGGAATTACTGTAATTCTTGAAAATATGATGCTCACACAACTCGCTGACGAAGGGCCTGAGAGGTGGCCTGAAATCTGGTCGATTGACCAGTCTAGAATTCGCATCTTGATGCTGTGTCGCCGAAAGGAGAGACCATTGCTAGAGGTTCATGGCGATATGATAGACCACGACCATCCGGTGTTCGGTATTTTCTTCCGTCCCAGAGAGACCGCGAAACTCCTCAAAGAACTAGACTTTGACCCGCGCTCAGCCTCGTTCCAATTCCTCGATATAGCCACCACCGATCTGGGTAAGTGGGTTCAGCACCTTATCACAAATGATGGATGGGTACGTTCGATGACCGAAATCTCACCGGTACCGATGCGCCTCAGAATCGGACTGACCCGGGCCTTTGAAGGCTATTCTATTCCTTGTTTTCGCCACCCAGACCTACCCCCGCTTGAACAACTTCACCTACCGATGCCGGCCGAGAGTCTGGTCGGCAAGGCTTACGTCAGTATTCCGCGCTTGGGAGCGGAAGAATTAGCCACCCGAAGAGGTGCCGAGATATTGGCTAGGGCTGGTACTGTTTCGACTCATTCAGAGACACGGATTCATACTCCTGTAGCTGAGAATATCCCCATACCGCAGGTGAAATCAAAGACGGACGAAACCCCTCACTCCCCGGCGATTTCAGCCTCTGAGGTCAGTGCAAACCAGTATTCGCAGCAACCGGGTGTGGCG
>JYMV01045273.1_pt1 | contig 10297 bp, 9 predicted proteins | sample 338911 | NCBI WGS metagenome assembly JYMV01 (sample SAMN03354496, study PRJNA234377) | hydrothermal vent metagenome | biome: Deep sea; feature: Hydrothermal plumes at the Eastern Lau Spreading Center, Western Pacific Ocean; material: Seawater | place: Tonga | collected 2009 | depth 2000 m m
TGACGGTGCTAAGTTTACCCGAGGCAGAGGGCCTCTGGAACTGGTCTTTCGCCAGGCCGTAGGAACGCGTAGCCGGGCTTGTAAGCTGGAGTGGCGAGTCAAGCGTCTCAAGCGAAAAGACAAAGAACGTCTGGTGGCAGGCGTTCTCGGTCTCGACGGCTTGCTCGAAGAGGTGAATTAGTGCAGTTTATCTTTCCCTGGTCTCAACCCGATCTTTCCAAGTGGGTAGAGCGCAAAATTCATCCCGAAGCTCCCAAGGAGATCATCCAGAATCCGAATCACGATGTGACGGAGGCGACGCTTGCCTTGGAGCCCGAAGGCTTGCCTATCCAGGGAGGCCCGTTCGAAAAGGTGTCGCGGAGCATTCTCGGTTATCAAATTTTCGGTCCTAAGATCGGAAAAACGGTGACCCAGACTCAGAAGGTCGAAGTGGGAGACACTATCGGTCTCAATTACAAGTTCTTGCCCGGCCTTCGCCTGTTTTTTGCCAGTCGGGTTGTGGAGGTCTTCGAGAATGAGGAGACCGAGCGGGGAGTTCGTTCCGGATTCGTCTACCAAACGTTGGAAAAGCATCCGGAGCTAGGGGAAGAAATTTTCCAGGTGACCAAGCTTCCCAGTGGTGAAGTGGTGCTTCACATCGAAGCCTGGTCTCGTCCCAATTTGTGGTTCGTCAAACTCTTTGCTCCCTGGGGGCGGTGGATTCAGAAGTACGCCGCCCGGTGCGCTGTGGAATATCTGACTCACGTGGCCGGTCAAGCCTAGATCTTCACAAAAATCAAGGACTAAGGCCCTTGAACCAAGCAAGGCACAGATATGCGACTTTTCAAGAACACTTTTTTGCTATTGGCTCTCTTGAGTCAGATAGTCTTGGCTCAAAACTGGAACGGGACCTGGAAAACGAACTTTGGGGAAGTTCGTCTCTACACAATCGGTAACTACGTGGTCGGCGACTACGGCAAAGAGGGTCTCATTCTCGGGGAGAAGCGCTTCGACTTACTCCAAGGTGTCTTTACCAACCCCGCTTACAAGCGGAGCGGCTTTTTTACTTTTCAGGACCTGGGAGGCAGTAAGTTCCGAGGAAGCTATCGTTGGAAGAAAGACGGTCAACTACAGGACTGGAACGGTGATCGCGTTTCGGCAGTTGTCCCGCGTCTGAGCAATTTTCATAATATCGGTTTCACTCCTCAGCGCCAACAGGGCGGCGAGAGATTCAGCGGGGTCTACAACTCGTCGTTCGGGCAACTCAAGCTCCGAACCCAGGACAACTTCCTGATCGGTGACTACGGGGCTAAGGGGATTCTGGTGGGAGCTTGGGACCGCAACAACTTCGCGGGCCACTTTAGCAACAACGGACGGCTGGGTTGGTTTCGTTTCTATTTCACTCCATCCGGTGACTTTTCCAGAGGAGAGTGGGGTTGGTTCCCCAAGGAGAAGACCGGTCAATGGACACTGTCGAAGGTGAATTCTGTAGAACCCACCCTCGCCCAAGTTGTGCCGCCAGACTTATCGCACTCGGGCTCCATCCAAACCGAGAAGGTTGAACCGGCCAGACCTCAACCCGGCAACCAGACCGCGAATCAGAACAACAGCACCTCGGCGCCGACAGGTTACCGGGACAAGTTCCGCCTTCATACCGATTCCCGTTTCAACAAGAATAAGGCGGAGACCATCGCTGCCATGCAGCAGCATGTCCAGTGGATTTCTCAGGTGAATGACAATCAGGTAAAAACCTCGCTTACCACGGCGGAGTTCACCCTGGAGAATAACGGGCAGCTCATCACTTCAAAGGCGGATGGAAAGCTCGCCTTTCTCACCACCGATCGATTGAGAAGCTATGTGGCGGTGAAGGGCAACGATGTGGTGGTGTGTTTTAGGGGCAGTAAAGCAGCTTCCGAGGGCCTGGAAAAGCTTCGGGGTAAAACTCTTCTCAACGGCATTGTGAGCGACGCGCTGGCGGTGCCCGTTCCCATGGACTTTGTCACTCCCGCAAGCGTCGCCTCCGACCAGGCCATGGATGTTAAGGTTCATTACGGATTCCGGGAGGCCTACGGTCGGCTCAGGCCGAGGATTATTGCCGCTCTTTCCAAGCCGCAATATCGAGGAAAAAACCTCTATGTGTTCGGTCATAGTCTTGGTGGGGCACAAGCGACTCTTTGTGGTCTGGACGTGGCGCTCAATTTACCGGGACAGTTTAGAAATGAAGTCGTCATCGTCTCCGGTTCTCCCCGTGTGGGCGGTGCCGACCTCAAGCAGCTCTGCGATCGAGTTATGCCCAACATGTACCGGATGGAACTCAAGGGAGACATCGTCACCATGATTCCCCCGGCTAGCGGCCCCTATCTTCATGTGGGGAACCTGGTGCACATGGACAAAGAGGGCACGCTGATTTCTCCAGCCGACATCAGCAAGAAACCTCGAAACGTGCGACTGGGCATTCATTCCAATGAAACCTATTACAACGCGGCCCAGAGTTTCTGGGTAAAAGCGCAATCCTCGAATTTTTTCGCCGGAAAAGCGAACTATTGCCGAGAAGCCAATCGAGCCGAACGGGAAGAGTCGTTTGGGAACCGACTGGAGAACCTCAAGTTCTGGAAATAACGGAAGCGTTTTGCCGATAAAAGCAAAAAGGCTCGCCTGACAGGCGAGCCTTTTTTCTCTACCAGTTTCCCTCGTCGTAAGGGTCTCTGAGCGCCTGGTCTGACAGTTTGGGTGTGACCCAGGTCCCCGTCTTTTCAAAGTAGGCGTAGCGGAAGAGACCCTTCTTCGACAAGAAGAGGCCACTTTCGTCGAACTCCGGTAAGCTTTCTACCGTTTCGTCGAGCGCTTCCACCGGTGCGTCGTAGAGGTAATACGAGTATCCGGGAGCATCCGGACGATAGATTTTACCCTTTTCTTCGGGCAGCTCAAGCTTTCCGGTGTTGGCGACAGCGCAAGTGGCGGTCGCCAGAGTGATCAAAAGCGCAGTTTTGAGGGCTGTGGTTTTCATAAGAAATCTCCTTTCCGGGTTACGCTACGTAGGCACGACCCTCAGGGTCGGCCGGCGCCCATATGGCTCGTACCAGTTTGGCCAGGCCGTAACCGGCGATGGGGTACACGACCAGCCCTACGAGGGCAGCGGTATCGAGGGTTGATTGTCCCACGGCGGGCGTCATAAAGAGGGTGTCAAAAGGCAAGACCAGCGGAAAAGTTACGGCGTAGATGAACTGGGCAAAGAGCGCACTCGGGTTGGCCCCGAAGAGACTAAGGAGAACGCGGATGCCCAAAAGAGCTGTCACCGCACTCACGATCCAGTTGGCGATGACGGAAAATCTCTCCACCTTAGCTTTAGAAGCCTCGTATTCAGAGGGGCGATAGTCGACCGAATGTTTGCGTACAACTTCGCCGCGGTTGGGGTCGAGTTGCACCTGATTTCTTTCAATGGTTGTTCCTTGATGTGTCATTTTTCAGACTCCCCTTTCGGAAAGGATGATCATAAATTACATCGTCAGGACGGGTAGGGTGGAGAGCCAGAAAAATACAAAGTGGGTATCCCTTTTCCCGAGTGCTTGTATACCCTGGGATAGAGCGACGTCGTCTTTCCGGCACCTCTTGCCGGTGAAGCGGATTCTTACTATAATAAATTTCTAGCCTTGAGAGATTTTCTAAAGTGCATAATCGAGGTGCGACGATGAGCGGTAATAAGCTATCTATTCGCAACGGTGGCGGCTTCCTGATCTGGTTCGGGCTCCTATTTTTCTTGCCCGCAATCGATATTTCTTCGAAGTTTCTTTACCACGGTCGGCCTCTTACGGGGGCGGACATATTTGGGGGAACGCTCTTTACCTGTATTGCCATCGCTATGGTTTTCGGCCGCTCCGGCTGTACTCTTGATAAAGACCAACGATTGATCACTCACTGGTGGGGACTCACTTTTTGGCCCATGAGTGTGAAGACTACGGAGCTTTCGCAGCTCTCTGAAGTCCTGCTTGTTGAGGAGACTCGTAGCAATAAGGATTCGAGTTATACCGTGCGCGCTGTTTATCTCGTGTCCGGCAAAGACAAAGTGGAGTGGAAAGCGCCCGGCAGCTATCTGCAAGCTCGAAGGATAGCTGAAGATTTGTCTCGTTTCACCCAGCGTCCCATGAACGATAAGGTCACCGGACATCGACGTGAGCCAAACGAATTAGACCTCCCTTTAGGCGAGCGGCTTCGAAGACAAGGTGAGCCCATTAAGTTCATCTCCCAGCCGAAAGATTCCGTTATTGTTTATCGTCAGGAATCGGAACGAGTCACTTTTAATGTTCCTCAGCGATGGGACTGGAATAATCTGGGCGGACTGTTCGCTCTTCTCTGTCTTCTAGGAATGTTCTGGGATACTCAATTCTTGATGACTCAGTTGGGAGAGAGCGGGCTCTATCGTTTGATTGCCGGCATCGTTCTTGCTTCTCTCCTTTTCGTTGGATGGCAAGTGAAGAGTTCTCTCGGTAGCCGGATTGAGGTGACCTTAACTCCTCGGTCCTTGAAATCCGAGATCGTCGGTAAATTGAGTTCAAAGCAGGAGATCGATTTGACGAAGCTTGAGGAGCTTGACGTGGTCGATGATGGAGCCGCCTGGGAGGCACGAAGTGACGACCGAGTTATCCGTTTCTCTGGACGCCTACGAGCCGATGAGATCTACTGGATGAGAGATACATTGGAGCACTTTGTTCATAAGTTCTACAAAAAGGTGGTCGTCTGAAGACCGTTTCTGCTCTGGCGATTCTACAAACAGACTAAAAGAGGGCTCGATATTCGAGCCCTCTTTTATTCTAATTCCGGTGATGTTCTTAGAACAGACCCCAGATATGCTGGTTGGTAACCTCGTGATGATAGATAATCTCACCGGTCTTGACCTGAGTTCCGAGGGCCTTGGGAGAGCGCTCGGCCGCTTCAAGTTTTCTTTCCAGGTACTTTTGCTTGACGTCGGCACCAAGAATTTCTTCCATGAACTTGGACTTCTCGAAGTGCTCGATAGCCTCGTAAATGTTGCCGGGAAGAAACTCGGCATTGGTGCTGCGGGTCTTGCTGTTGATCTTTTTGCTGGCGGTGGCTTCGAACCCGGTGCGCAAAAGAGCGTAAAACGTCATATAGGGGTTGGCGTCCGGGGCCACAGTCCGCACCTCGATTCGAGCCGACTTCTCATTTCCCAGAGGAATTCGAACCATGGAAGTCCGGTCTACGGCTGAAGTCTTGATCTGGTTGGGGGCCTCGAAGTGAGGATCCAGACGGCGGTAAGAATTGACGCTGGGGTTGAGGATCAAACACAGATCTTTACCGTGACTGAGAATTCGTTCGATGAAATCCCATCCCATCTTGGACAGTTGCTCTTCGCCTTTGCCGTCGTAGAACTTGTTCTTGCCCTTCTTGCTGATGGACATGTTGGTGTGCATTCCGTTGCCGTTGATGCCCGCGATAGGCTTGGGAAGGAAAGACACGGTGTAACCCATCTGGGCGGCGGTCTGACGAGCTACCAGTTTATAGAGTTGGAGCTGGTCGGCGGCCATGAGAGCCTCGGTGTAGCTGTAGTTCAACTCGAACTGAGAGGGTGCCACCTCAGGGTGATCCTTCTCGTTTTCAAAGCCCATAGCGCGCTGGGCTTCAGCCAGGCGGTCGATGAAGAGGCGGAGCGGGTCACTTGGGAGTGAGTTGTAATAACCACCGTTGGAAACCAGTTCGAAGCCCACGCTGGGGGAATAGGTTCTTTCAGCGTTGACACCATTGAAAACAAACCCTTCACACTCCACGGCGATGTTGGCCTGCATGCCCTGCTTATAGAGCTCGTCGGAGTAGTTCTTCAATCGGCCACGCATGTCGGAGTGATAGGCCACGCCTTCACGGTCTTGAATCAGGCCGAAGACGATCACCTTCCCTGGTCCGAAGATATCACTGGGTAGCCAGCGGAAGGAGGCCCAGTCGATGGCCAGGCGCAGGTCGGACTCGTCGACCACGGAGAAACCCTGTACGGAAGAGCCGTCGAAGGTGAGGTTGTCGTGGGACTTCAAAAGAAACTTTTTGTCGTAGTCCAGCATATGAAAACGGCCTTCAAGGTCGGAAAAGCAGACCGTGACGGCTTTTATTTTCTTCTCATCGGCCAGATACTTCAGATAGTGGTCTTGGAGCTTCAGGGGATCAACCCGGTCCAATTGCTTCTGCTTGGCTTCGAGATTCATCTCTTCAAGCTGGTCGTAGGGGATTTCCAAAAAGCTTTTGAGTCCTCTGGATTCGGTTCCAGACGCGGTTTGGGTTTTCATGCACGGTGAATAGGCCTTGTTTGAGAGAAAATCCTGCTTTGATTCACCCCTAAAAGGCTTTTCTTTCGGTTACTCCTGGTTGTGAAAGTGGCGACCGAACTCCAGCAGGTCTCTCTCCCATTCTAAGAAGGCGGGAAAGAGAATGTCGTGGTGATGGAGCAGCTCATTTTCCATGAAGTCGAAGCACCACTCCACGCCGCTCTGACTATAATGCTTTTCGTCGGTCATCAGTTTGTAAGTTTCCAAGTAAAATCGGAAGACCTCGAGACTGATCGCGAGGAAAAGCAGGCGAGACAAGAAGGTGGGTCCGGTGATGAGGCGTTTGCCCCAAATCTGCGCTGTTACGAACCTTTGGATGATACTGGTGGTCAGTAAGTCGAACGGACGATGAGGTCTGAACTTCGGCGTCCGGGTGTTCAGAAGCCGGCTATGAAAGGTGGAGCCGGCTGTGAGTTGTGCCACCAATTCCTTGCGGCGGCCGAGATCCGAATACTCCTCGATATTGGAAAGAGTGATCACGGTGAAGAACGGAGCCAATTCCATGAGATTCTTCTTCAAGAGCGAAGAGAGCGAGGTGTGGGTTTGCCGAAAAACCGGTTCCTGGTTCAGGATGACCGCCTCGGTGAGCCGGCTGACACCGTCGAAGAGAGCTTCCACCGGTGTCTGGGCGTGGCGGAGAGAGTCGATAAGATCCGTTTCCCAAATAAGATAACTGGTCCACGGGATCTGGAACCCTTCGGAGATGGTGATATCTGCACTTGCCGGCTGTTGGGGAGGGAAGAAGTGAGGTGCTGAAGCTATGGTTTGCTCGAGTTCGTTGCGATGCTCGGAGCTATCACCGCCTACGCCGGCCACCACGGCCGGGCAGCTGAAAGAGAGTGAGACGAAGTGTCCATCGGTACTAGCGACAAGCTGGAAAGGGTAGAGTTTGCAAGCAGCCGGTTTGGCTTCAGGACCGGCTTCGGCATGAATGGCACAGAGATCGTTTTGGTGAAAGTAACACTGACCGCTGGAGTCCCGATTCAGTTCGAAGGCTCCCTCACGAACCGTGAGCGGCTGAAAGCCTTTTTTCTTCAGAGCGGAAAACGCTTGTGTGGATTCGATAACTTCTTTTTTTTCGGGAGTGACTCCAATGCGCCAGTGGGCGTTACAGCACTTCCCGCATGAAGTGCATGTGAAGTTTTGTTCCAGGGGGAAATAAAGTCGTTGAGTCACTCACTACCACCAAGAGCCGCATCGCTCGTCGTTGACGGTGAGGCCTGAAGGGAGAGGTTCGCAAATAACTCCGGCTGTGGCTACAGGTGGAGTGAAGCAACGAAGGTTCCAAAGACGTTCCGCGCCGACACCAAGCAAGCCCTTGCCTAAAATGTCGGTGAACCGGCCCCTGACCAAGAACGGTTCCAGTCGGTGAGTCGGTCGACCGTTCTGGACTCTGAACGCAATCTGGGCCACGCGGCAAAATTCACCATGTTCACGAGGAGCGTCGCAGGGCGCTAGAAAATCAAGGATAACCCCGTTGCCTATCTTGCGTGCTAACTCTCCCAGCGTCTGATCGCCTGGGACCATCGCGAGATTGGAGTATCCGGGACGGGGAGGCTTCCCCCAGTCGCGCACGGCCAGTCCGGCAGCATCCACCCCAAGCTGTTTGGCGTGGTAACGGTCGGCGATATGATGATGCACAACGCCGCTTTGAACCAGAGACACGGGACGCTTTTTGACCCCCTCTCCGTCGAATGGGCCGGAACCCGGTCCGCTACTGAGAGTTCCGTCGTCCATGATAGTGATATCTTCGTGGAGCCAGGTTTCACCCCAGGGCGCGGCTTTCTCCGGTTCTTTCAGGAAGTTGGAGGCATCGAAGTGATCTTTTACCATATCTCTCAAGATGGCACCGGTGGCGTCCTCAGTGAAGACTGAGGCTTGAAATCCTTCTGGAGCGGATTTGATCTCTTCCGAATGGGCACTCCGCCAGGCCAGGCTCATGAGAATATCGGCAGGGCTTTCCCTCAGTCGAGAGGCTACCAGTTGGGTGGAGAGCGGAAGACCTTCGTTGGCTTTCACATTGATGGTATAAACGATGCGTTGACCATACTGTTCTCCGGCACGAGTGATGAGGCACATCTTCTGGATCAGAAGGCTGGCTCCGATGGAGAGGGCTCGACCCGGTATGATGGAGGGCATAAGGAAACGGAGTCGGTCTACCAGTTTGCTGAGGCGGTAGACATGCGGCTCAGGTTCAATAACATCGGGAACGACCGAGTGGCCCGTAAAGGGGAGGCCGTGTGAGAAAAGGATAGAGTCCTTGGAGCTTGTCTTGGCGTCGTGGACGGCTCGCTCCAAGAGATTCTCAGGGCTGTCTTCCAAGTTTGCCCAGGTCCAACCCGAGCGACCTTCCTGATTGACTCGAAGTCCCCAGCCTGCCGATTCGCGAGGGCTCAGTGGCTGCGCCAGGTCGATCTCCGTGCGTTCCTCCCACACCACCTCGGCGTCACGGCATCGTCGAAGGGCAGTTCCAATGAGTTTTCCAACAGGGGGTTTCACGAGGCCCCTCTTCCCCAACAAGATCATTTCTCTTGCTTGGGATTGCTCACCGAACCGATAAAGAGTGGGGCGGACGATTCTCGATCATAGATGATAAAAAAGAAGGGGCGATTGATGACGACCTGGGCCAGGATCGAAGGCATGGAACGGGCCACGGTTATGGCCGTTGCTGCGGCAGCTTCCGTGCCTTTTTCGTCCACTTCCACCACGGCCTGATGAAAGCATTCCGTGACCCTAAAGCCCGTTGGTGTTTCCGACAGGCGGCCCAGTTCGGGGCTGCCTCCGAGCATTCGATTGAGCCCCAACAGGCGGAGCAGTGGTATCGGCTTACTGTCCTGGGCGACCTTAAACTTGGGGAGAGTGACTCTGACTTTCGGGAGCGGGAAATCGTAGTCGCCGTTCTCTCGGGAAGACTTTTCTAGTTGAGTTATCAGCTCAGGTCCCAGACGACGCTGGGTTGCGCTCCAGTCGTCGGTGGTCAAAGGCATGACAAACGCCATGGCCAGGTTCGATTCCGCGTAGGGCAGAGACACGGCTTGAAAGCTGTTGTCGATGTGGTAGAGGGCGTAGGATAAGTCCCCCGACATCATCGGGACTTCAAGGTCACCCGAGGGGGAGTGAAAAGTCCCCGGCCTCGTCATAGGTTCTATGAACGGCTCTTGCCAGCGACCCTTGAAGTAGAGGGCGTTGGCCAGAACTAACTCGGTACTCTTGTTAATTCCGTTGGGAGGGATCAGCTTTTCAATCAGCTTACCGGTGTTGTCGGAAACCCACTCGTTGATGGTCTGGCGTGCCGACTCCGGAACACTGTAATCCAAAGCTTGAGGGGCCGCGCCGAAGCTTTCTTTAGAACTTTGAAGATAGTCGGTGCTGAGTTTGAGGCTCTCGGCGGGGAAGAGTCGGCAGGCCAGAGAAAGCGGATCGCTCTCCGGTTTCAGCCTCTTCATAAAGTCCTGGTATTGACGAATTTCCGCATCGTTTACCCGGAGGACCTCCTCAGCTTCTTCTCGGGTCTTTCCACTGCTCCCCAAAGTCAGCATCGCAAAGGCTGCGTGAATGGACAGCGGGCTGACAGCAGTGTTTCCCTCCTCTGTGTTCAGGCTCCGAAAATAGTTGTAGCCAAAGTCGGAAACCGCATCGCCCAGCGACTCGGCCCAGAGCGGAGATGCCGTGAAGGAGAGAAGAAGCAAAACCAGCGCAATAATCCTCATTTGGGGAGGTTCTTTTGGGGCGGGAAAGCACCTTCGGCGTCGCTTTAGACTGAGTCCAGGGCGACCAAAAAGAGTCGAAGAATCTTCGGACTCAAAGCAAGGCCTGCAACGGATAGCGTAGTGACAAGCCAAAAGGCTGGGTAGTCGTAGTCCGTCCTCTTCTTCCGAATCGACCTGGACACCGAAATAATAGCAGCAGCTTGATAAACAAAGTTCGCCGCGAAAAGAGCGAACATCGTAACGAGGAGCCCTCCGAGCAAGTGGCCGAAAGTGAAATTC
>JYMV01012161.1_pt1 | contig 10295 bp, 9 predicted proteins | sample 338911 | NCBI WGS metagenome assembly JYMV01 (sample SAMN03354496, study PRJNA234377) | hydrothermal vent metagenome | biome: Deep sea; feature: Hydrothermal plumes at the Eastern Lau Spreading Center, Western Pacific Ocean; material: Seawater | place: Tonga | collected 2009 | depth 2000 m m
ATCAAGCTTGGGCGGGTCTAGAAAATCCAGGGCGATTCAGTCTGCGTCCTGTTTAGTGTCGCCCATGCCTATTTCTTGATTTGCTTTGTAATCAAATGCTTACAAATACTGTCAGCTTATACTACTTGCTAAAATTTATTTCTACCAATGATTTAATGTTGCAGATTAACTATGCAATAATTAAGAATAATAAATTTTGGCTAATTTCAATATATGATATCAAACTCTGTTAAAGGCATTATGATCGGCGATGACTTGGCTTTAGACCATGTCCGCCAGTTAATTGCCCAAGTGTCTGAAACAGATGCGACGGTTTTACTGTTTGGTGAAACCGGTACCGGCAAGGAGTTGGCCGCACGGGGATTACATTACTTATCTAATCGCCGGAATAATGACTTTGTGCCGATTAACTGTGGTGCTATTCCCCGCGATTTACTGGAAAGTGAGTTGTTCGGACACGAAAAGGGTGCCTTTTCTGGCGCCGTTTCCCGTCGCCGGGGGCGTTTTGAAATGGCCCAAAATGGTACCTTGTTCCTCGATGAAATCGCTGAAATGCCCATGGATATGCAGGTTAAAATCCTACGCGTCCTGCAAGAGCACGTTATTTACCGCGTTGGCGGGGAAAAACCTATAGCAGTTAATGTACGCATTGTCGCAGCCACTAACCGCTGTTTAGAAACCGCCGTATCAAAAGGTGAATTCAGAGAAGATTTATTTTACCGCCTGAACGTTTTTCCTATCGTTTTACCGCCCTTGCGGGAGCGGGGCACTGACATCATTTTTTTATTTGAATATTTTGCCCAAATTCATACCGTTGAGACCGCACCACCCATTTATTTAACCCCCGAGTCTCAACAAGAACTGATGCGTCGTCAGTGGCCTGGAAATATTCGAGAATTAAGCAATCTCGTGGAACGGTTGTCCATTTGTTTTCCAGGGCAAGCGATCAGCCCGAATCATCTGCCTCAGTTATCGCCTCTTCAGAAGATTAAAGAATCCGAGCCGACCGTCAAATTTGCCACTCAAGCTTCTTCTTTAATTCAACCACCGGGCGTTAATCTTAATGAACAACTCGCCTTGGCTGATGAAATGAATTTACAAGAACGCTTACGTGATATTGAAAAGGAATACATTGCCCAGGCCCTTAAACGTTCTGAAGGTAATATTACCCATGCGGCAAAATTATTAGGCTTAGGACGTACCACATTAATTGAAAAAATAAAAAAGCATCAGATGAGCGTCTAATCTAAAGCCGTTGAATTGAGACTTTAACTGTCAAATAGTTGACAGAGCAACTATTACTCACCCTCTCGGGAAATATAAATTTAACGATAAAATCAGTGACTTATAGCCATAATCAATAGTATAAATTTTTTTGGCTTCTTTTTTGCTTAGTTAATTCATCGTGAAAAAGAAATTTGAGCTGCTTTTATGTTAACGGATGATTTAGTGATAGCGATAGTAGATCCAAGTGATCAAGGGCGAGCGTTATTAACCCACCTTGTGACCGAGGCGGGTTTTGTTTGTGAACCGCTCAGTCAACCACAAGATCTCGGGAAATTAGGCAAAAGCAGTCAATTAGGCCTGATTGTCGCCAATGTCGGCGATGATGCGAGCTTATTGTTAGCCGTTTTTAAACGTTTTCATCAGGCTATGTTGAATTGTCCGGTGTTAGTCATTGTCGATGACGGTGCAGTCGCCATTGCCGTTAATGCCATAAAATCGGGCGCAATCGATGTTATATCGAGTCCCTTAATTCCTGAACAGTTCACCGAACGGGTTGAACACTGCATGATTGAACGTCATGACGCCAATCAATTTGTCTGCAGGAATGATCAGGTTAGAAAATTATTGGCATTATCTGAACGGGTCGCTCAAACTGAAGTCACTGTTCTGTTATCCGGCGAATCAGGGACCGGCAAAGAAGTCTTAGCCCATCATATTCACCGACACTCGCCGCGCGCTCATCAGGATTTTGTCGCCGTTAATTGCGCCTCCATGCCAGAATCCATGTTAGAAGATATGCTTTTTGGTCATGAAAAGGGCGCTTTTACCGGTGCCCATCAGCGCTACTTGGGTCTTTTTGAACAAGCTTCAAACGGCACCCTGTTTCTAGATGAAATCGGGGAATTACCTTTTTCACTGCAAGCTAAATTACTCCGGGTCTTGCAAGAACGTGAACTGAAACGCTTAGGCGGATCCGAATTAATAAAAGTCGATGTTCGGGTCATCGCAGCGAGCAATAAAAATTTGGCCCATGAGGTTAAATCTCGAAACTTTCGTGAAGATCTTTATTACCGGATTAACGTCTTTCCTCTTAAACTCATTCCATTAAGAGAACGCAAAGACGATATTATCCCGATTGCCGAAGCCTTATTGGCTAAGCACCAACAGGCGCCCAGTGGCCGCTATAATTTAACCCCGGAAGTGGTCGATTTCCTAAAAAGTTACCCTTGGCCCGGCAATGTCCGTGAATTAGAAAATGTCATGCAACGGGCCTTGGTGCTGACGACGGATAGCGAAATTTCATTACCGCATATCCTAATGGATACCGCCGTAGAGGCACCCATGACCGCACCCTCAAGCTTATCGGCCAGTACACCCAGCGACCCTGTTATTGCCAGTGAAAATCGTGATTTAAGCGCAGTGGCCTGGGAGCGGGAACAACAGGTCATTCTAGAAATTCTGACTAAAGTACAGGGGAGTCGTAAGGCTGCTGCTGAGCAATTAGGCATCAGTGCGAGAACCCTGCGTTATAAATTAGCAAAAATAAAGGATCAGGGCATTGCAGTCCCTTAAGATCATTAATACCGTTAAGGAGGATCCATGACAACACCACTCACCGATATGAATGCGTTAATGAGTCAAATGCGCATTATGTCCTCTCAAGCCGCTGGCACCGAACCCATTGTCAAAAATCCGACGGCTGTCTCTTTTGCTAACACCTTAGGTGAAAGCCTTAATACCGTTAATGATTTACAGATGACCTCCGGGCAATTAAAAGATGCCTTTGAAAAAGGCGCTGATATTCCGCTGACCCAAGTTATGTTGGCCTCGCAAAAATCAGCACTTGCTTTTCAAGCAACCTTACAAGTCCGCAATAAGGTGCTGGCAGCTTATCAAGACATTATGAACATGCCGGTCTAGGATTTTTTAATTAATACAAAGTTATGGCAGAGCAACCCGCAATTACCGCTGACACGAACACCGCCCCGAGAACGGATCCTTTATTGGAGCAGCCGGATGGACAAGGCGTTGCCGTTAATTCTCCACCCGGTGCCTTAACATCGACTGCTAACGCTACGGCACCCACCGTTGCCAGCAGTTTTTTTCAACAACCCGCGGTGCAAAAATCGATCCCTGCCGTGGTTGTGATTGTCGTCTTACTGATTTCTGTCATGGTTTATTCGCTCTTTAACAGTGCTTCTTTTAGACCCTTATTTGAAGGCATCAGTCAGAAAGATCAATCGGCTATCTATACCGCTTTAATTGCCGCTGATATCCCGGTTAAACTGGATCCGGTCTCGGGTAATGTCACGGTTTCTACCGATGATTATCATGAAGCTAAATTATTATTAGCGTCACAAGGGTTACCGGAGTCATCCATAGGCGGTTTTAATTTAATCCGTAAAGACCAGTCGATGGGAACCAGTCAATTTATGGAGAAAATGCGCTATAAACTGGCCATGGAAGAAGAATTAGCGACATCGATTGCAACAATCGACTCTATTCGCCGCGCTAGAGTGCATCTGGCAATCCCGAAACAATCGGTGTTTATTCGCAACCGTGAGGCCTCGAAAGCCTCTGTGGTTGTTTTTCAACACCAAGGACGAACGATCACAACCGGACAAGTTGAAGCAATCATTCATATGGTGGCCTCGAGTATTCCGTTTATGGAAGCCGAATCGGTTTCAGTCGTGGATTCACACGGTAAATTATTACATTCAAAATCATCGTCTCAGGATTTCAACCTTTCCAATGAACAGTTGCAATACCGTAACCAAATTGAAGACATGTATCGCACGCGGGTGCTGTCCATTTTATCGACCTTCTTAGGGAAAGAGAATATTCATGCCGAAGTGAATGCCGAAGTCGACTATACCCTGATCGAAAGTACCAGCCAGTTATTCAATCCTAAAACCATTTCCCTTCGAAGCGAACAAATGTCGGGGCAGAGCAGCTCTAGCCCGGGCGCATCCGGAGTGCCAGGTTTTCTTTCTAATAATCCATTAACCCCAGCCGGGGGGGCTGGTAATCAAACCTCAGGTTCAAGCACCGGTTCCAGTACCCGAAATTATGAGGTCGACAAGACCATTCGCCATGAAAAGAAAATTGCCGGTGTTGTCACGCGTCTCGCCGTGGCCGTTGTGATTGATCAGAAAATTAAACCACCGCCCGTACCGACTGAAGCCAATAGCGATGAAGCCGCTACCAGTGAGGAGGCATCAAAGCCCACCGGCCCCGTCATTAAGGTTAATGGCTATAAATCACTGGCCGACATTGAAGCTTTAGTAAAAGGTGCAATTGGCTTTGATGCCAGTCGCGGCGATACCGTCACGATCATGGAAGCTTCATTTACTCCACAATTAGTTGCCGAAGAACTCGCTTGGTGGCGAGATGTTGGACTCCAAGGGATAGGCCGTCAACTGGTGATTGCCGCTATTTTTATCTTGCTTATTTTAACGGTTTTCAAACCGGTAGTTACCAATTTGATTCATCCGGAGGCGGCTAAGAAAGCGTTTGAAGACCAGTATGCCCTTGACCATGAACAAGAAAATCTACTCGCGGACGCCCTTAACGGTGAAGAACCCGATGACCCTAATATTTTACAAGACGGTGAATCCCTGGAAGAAATGAAAGCACGACTGAAACCTAAAAAATCGGCTATTTCAGCCGATATGTTAGATACCGCTAATTCATATGATGATAAAGTTGCCTTAGTCAGAATGTTAGTTAATGATGATTCACGCCGTGTTGCTAATGTCATGCGGGCTTGGATCAGAAAGGATTTAGGGGTATAAATGGCTGAAGATAAAGCAGGCGAAGATAATCTAGAAGACAAACGGACGCTTGCAGAAGAATTACGGCTTCTGTCTTCAACCCAAAAAACAGCAATACTGATGATGTTATTAGGGGAAGATGAGGCCTCTAATATTTTAACCCATCTTGAGCCCAAAGAAGTACAACATCTGGGGTCGGCCATGATGTCGATTTCAGAAGTCTCGCAAGAGGCGGTTGGGTCTGTTTTAGATGAGTTTATTACCTTAATAAAACATCAAACGAGTTTAGGTTTCGGGTCTACCGACTATGTAGAAAATGTGATGGTTAAAGCGCTGGGTGAAGATAAGGCTTACAGTGTTTTAAATCGAATCATGCCGCAAAATGCCAGTGGTGGTATGGATATTTTACGCTGGATGGATTCACGGTCAATATCAGAAATGATTCGTGAAGAACACCCGCAGATTATTGCTATTATTTTATCATTTTTGGAATATTCAACAGCCGCCGATGTGTTGGGATTCTTGCCGGAAAAGATTCGCGCTGAAGTGATCATGCGTGTCGCTAACTTAGAAACGATTCAACCCGAAGCGCTCGATGAATTAGAACGCATTATGCAAAATCAGTTTGCTAATAATTCTGCCGCTAAATCATCGAGTGTAGGCGGGGTTATTACGGCCGCTAAAATCATGAACTTTACCGATTCTGATCTTGAAGCTGGAATTATGGGTATTATGGAAAAAACCGATGAAGTTCTGATGGGGCGTATTATGGATAATATGTTCGTTTTTGATAATTTGGTGGGTTGTGATGATAAAAGTACTCAGGTGTTAATGCGTAATATTGAAAGTGACATCCTTATGATCGCACTGAAAGGGGCCGATGACATGGTTAAAGATAAATTTCTATCCAATATGTCTTCGCGGGCCGCGGATATGTTCTTAGATGACATGGAGGCAAAAGGTCCTATGCGTATTAAAGAAGTTGAAGAAGCACAAAAAGATATTCTCAAAACGGCTCGTCGCTTATCCGATTCTGGTGAAATGATGTTGCCGGGTCGTGGTGATGGCGTTGTCGGTTAAAATTGTAAAAAACACCAAATCCCATAGCGGTGCCCTTTGGCAAGCTCAGGTGACTTCGCAGGTCGTTGAGATCCAGGGTCAAAAAGATTTATTCATCCCATTTCAAGCACTGTCTGAAACCGGGGAAATTTCAACCCCTGAATCAGTTGAAACTTTTCAAGATGAATTAACCGCAATTTCATCAGAACAACAGCCTGATACCAATTGGCAACCCTTGATACCTGTTTCCGTTGAGGAACTGACCGAAGCCCAGTCGCGCATCGCCGAAGGCTTGGATCAAGTATTAATTCCCAACAGTGATCCCACGCCGACCCAGTCGCCCGAGCCTTCCCTTACCGAAATTGTTTCGGAAGAACCCTCCGCCGAGGCAATGAAACAAGCTGACATTGCCGCTCCAACGACAGCCATGCCGAGCCCAGTTGAAGCAACGCCTTTAGCTTCGGACGAAGCAATACCAAGTAGCGATCATGAAAATAGTGACAACGAAGCTTCTCCAGAACCGGAGGCGTTTGTTGAAAGCCCGGATGAAACTACACGGCTTGCAAATGAGGCCGTCTTGGCCGCATACAAAGTTGAATTAGAGGCTGAATTTGAACGCCAACACGCAGAGCATGAAAGGGCACGGCAAAACCAACAACAGCAATTGGAACAAACCTGTACAGAGCTTTCATCACTACTCACTAATTTACAGGGGACTATTCAACATTACTATGAAGAACAACAAGAGCCATTATTAAAACTGTCTACCCACATTGCCCGGCAATTAGTTCGAGCAGAACTGACACTTTCCAGTACCGCCATTGACAGTTTAATTAAGGCTTCCTTAGAATTTTTTAGCAGTACCGAAGGCCTTAAGGTTTTTCTTAACCCTATCGACAAAGAATTACTTGAAAAACATACGCCACTCCCCGAGGACTATCTGATTGCAGCAGACGAAGAGTTGTTGCCGGGTTCAGTACGCATCTCCAATGCAGAACGTCATACCGAAGATTTAATTGTGGATCGTTTATCAGAAATCACCGAGCAAATATTTGAAAGTGTAGAGGCTCATTTACTCGAGCCGATAACTCACCTTGAAAAGACTATAGACAAATAATCGGTACTAATGATGCTTTTTTCAGAAAATGTCGAGAGTTTGGTAAATAAATCTCAAATTTCGCCACCCGCTATTCAAGGTGTTTTAACCCGCGTCGTTGGCTTAACCTTGGAAGCCAGTGGGATTCATGCACCCATCGGTACCCATTGTGATCTAATCGGCCCCACAGGTCTGCATTCTGCTGCTGAGGTCATTGGTTTTTCTCAAGGTAAGCTGTTGCTGATGCCCTTTAAATCAGTCCGCGGGATTGCTCCGGGATATCGCGTCGTTGCCAGAAAGGGTTCTTCAAATGCTGCCATGAGTGATTCTATGTTAGGTCGGGTAATCGATGGCATGGGCCAGCCATTAGACGGAGGTCCTGAGATTATTGCCAGTGAATACCGGCAGGTCACCGGCGCTCCGATCAACCCCATGCACCGAAATCCGATCAACAAAATTCTTGATGTTGGCGTACGCGCTATTAACGGGTTGATAACTATTGGCCAGGGTCAACGCATGGGCTTGCTTGCCGGTAGTGGTGTCGGTAAAAGTGTGTTGTTAGGGATGATGACCCGTTATACCGAAGCCGATATTGTCGTTATTGGTCTGATTGGTGAAAGGGGCCGAGAAGTACAAGAATTTGTGACCGAATTGCTCGGCGAAGTTGGGTTAAGGCGGTCGGTGGTCATCGCAGCCCCCGGCGATGTCTCACCGGTTGCCCGTTTAAATGGCGCCATGCTGGCAACCACTATTGCTGAATATTTCCGGGATCAGGGTAAAAATGTCTTATTACTGATGGACTCTATCACCCGGGTCGCACATGCCCAACGCGAGATCGGTTTGGCTGTGGGTGAAGCCCCCGCGACCAAAGGATATCCCCCCTCGGTCTTTACCTTATTGCCTTCTTTAATTGAACGTGCCGGTAATCATGGTACAAGTGCGGGGTCCATTACTGCTTTTTACACCGTTTTAGCCGAAGGTGATGATCAACAAGACCCCATCGTCGATGCGGCACGAGCCATACTGGATGGCCATATCACCCTGTCCAGAGATTTGGCCGCAAGAAGTCACTATCCCGCCATTGATGTCGATCACTCCATTAGTCGGTTAATGTCTAAGCTGCTCCCACCGACCCAATTACAACGGGTGCTGCATTGTCGAAAATTGTTATCTATCTACCATGATAATAGCGATTTAATAAACATCGGTGCTTATCAAGGCGGCACTAATCCAGAATTAGACAGTGCTATTGAGAAATTACCTGTGATCAATCAATTCTTACAACAAGACATGAATGAGTCAGTAACTTTCGCAGATTCCATGGGTTTTTTATTTTCGATCACTGATGAGACTTAGGGTGTCTTAAGACCATGGCAAATCATTGGAGCACTTTGAAAAATATCCGCCAATCCAGTGTCGATGCCGCACAAGCGGCTTGTTTAGCGCAGCAAAAATTATTAGCCGATACCGAAGCCTCTATTCAATCCCTTGACGGCTACATTAATGATTACCACAGTGAATTAATGAATGCAGAACAAAATTCAGCCCGCTTAGATGTCATTGTTCGTCTTAGGGAGTTCATTCAGCAACTGTATGATATGAAGAAAGCACAACGCCAAAAAAGCTTACAACTGCAACAAGAAATGCATCAAAAGCAACAGCATTTGAATACGTGCCTGACCGAATTAAAAGTCATCGAAAAAATTGAAGAACGCGAACAAGAAGCCTTGCAAGCTTTCCGAGACTATCAGGAGATGCGAGAAAACGAGGAAACTGCACGACAAGTTTTTTTAACCCATCGTGACGGGGGCTGAGCCTACGGAGTTTTGACACTACCTTTAAAAATGGCTGAAACCGTCCTTAAAGGCACTTTCAATAAAAACTTAAATTTATTAAAATCAATGACTTAAGAAGAACAGTTAATTCTGAATTTATTCCTTGCGCGCATTATTTGGCAAGATAATTGCTTAACTATTACTGTGTTTCTAACATTCACTTTTTGAGGTTGAGCTAGTGTGAATACAGATTTGATGAAACTGGTTAATATTATCTCCCAAATTGGAGGTGATAGTAAGCAATATCAAGGGGATAGCGGTTCTTCACCGGGAATATCCTTTAGTCAATTGCTCGCCAAACAAACGCCAGTGACCCTTAGCGATGGCAGTGAGCATGTTTCGCTTAAACAAATATTGCCGGAAATAGATGGCCTAATGGAAAAAATTGGCCACCATACGCAGACGCCAGAATTCCTGAAGGAATTAGCGGTTCAGTGGGGGAGTGCGCCCGGTGAAAAAACAGCTATTGTCAGTGAATATTCGCAAGAACAGTTACTTCATTTCTTAAAAAACCTGCAAACAACTGAGTTTTCAGTTCAACAACTCACTAATCCTGCCGCAGGATCCTCGACCCGTCACCGATGTTTTAGCGCGTCATCTGAATTCAACGTTTATCGCCAAAGACCTCAAACCTGCCCCGGCTGATCAAACATTTAATAGTCATTCGGTCAGTACTAAAGAACACTTACGTTATCTACAAAACCACACGCAACTGACACCGGCAATACAAATTACTTTACCTCAGGGGGCTGAATCTCGCCCATCGGGATCATTTGAACAAGTCAGGCTAATGCAGTTTTTGCAAGGACTCCCGCACCATAAAGGTGATTCTGACACATTGGCAAAATCGTTACGCCAATGGATAGAGAGTGCTCAGCCAGAAGGCAAACCCCTTGTCCGCCAAACGACGCCGGTAGCCAACCAACCAGTATTTGACGATAATGAGTTATTAAACTTTGCCAAAATTAATGGCATTAATCCAGACGTTGCTGCAACCATCTTAGCGACTACGCAGGCACCGTCACCTGAACGTCAATTAACCAGCCTACCGGTAAGCAATTACCGACAACCACAATCGTTACTGCGTGACGATGCGTTAATAGCAATCTCAGAGCAAGCGACTCAGGAGCTAAAACTAACCCCTGATTCAGAAACCGTCAATACGACGCTGTTAGCGAAAGCCACCAACAATGGCGCTGGGGCAATCAATTCTAGCCCTACTGGAATTGAGCTGACGCAACAATCTACGGCTAATCCAACCGTGATTACCCCCGCGCCGTTGCAACCTGAACTCACCGCTAAAGC
>JYMV01021597.1_pt1 | contig 10294 bp, 8 predicted proteins | sample 338911 | NCBI WGS metagenome assembly JYMV01 (sample SAMN03354496, study PRJNA234377) | hydrothermal vent metagenome | biome: Deep sea; feature: Hydrothermal plumes at the Eastern Lau Spreading Center, Western Pacific Ocean; material: Seawater | place: Tonga | collected 2009 | depth 2000 m m
CCTGGTGGTCACCCACAACCGGAAAACCATGGAATTTGCCGATCTGCTCTACGGGGTTACTATGACGGAACCGGGTGTTTCCCGAGTTCTCTCTGTCGAGCTTGCCGAAGTGGAAGAGAAGCTGGGAGCGCTAGGCTAGATGAAACTGCTGGACACTTTGAAATCCGAGTTCGCTCTTATGGTGAGCTTGCCCAAAAACGATCCCAAGTTGGCTGAAGCCGCCGTTAAAGCCGGAGCCCAGTGCCTCAAGGTTCATGTCAATTGCCATCACTACGCCTCCGACACTCGTTTCGGAAGTTGGCAAGAAGAGAAAGCGGTGATCTCCGAGATCCTCAGTGTGATGGGAGACGTTCCTTTGGGCATCGTCACCGGTGAGGCCACTCAGCCAAGCCCCCAAGACCTGGAAGAGATCTGCCACAGCGGCATCGATTTCTGGGACCTCTTCTGCCGTTACACTCCACCGGAATACATGGACCTCCCCAAGCTGGGAAGGATGGTGGCTATTGACTCGGGATGGGAGCCCTGGCTGGTGGAATCCCTGGGCGCTCTGGGAGTCAACGTCATCGAGAGTTCCATTATCCCCCGAGAACTGTACCGCAGCCCTCTCAACTTGGAAGATGTGGCCCGCTATCGACGACTGGCTCAATGCTCTCCCATGCCGATTCTGATCCCCACTCAAAAAGACATCAAGCCTCACCAGGTAGGCTCCTTAAAGAAGGCCGGAGCTGCTGGAATCACCATCGGGGCTGTGGTCACCGGACTTGAGTTGAACGGCTTGGCCGAAGCCACCGCCGCTTTCCGAGAGGCCATCGACAACCTCAAACAGCTTGCCTGATCCTACTTAGTCAGTGCCGATCTAACCGCCCTCATATTGGGAAAACGGTCGTTCACATCTTTGGCTATCATGCGATCCACGGCAGAGGCGATACTCGATTTGAGACGAGGACGGAGCAGCCTCAGTGGTCGGGGTTTGTCGTGCACATGTTGGTAGGCCAACGCAATCGGTTCTTCTGCATCGAACGGCTTGCGACCGGTCACAAGTTCGTAGAGCACGATACCTAGCGAATACTGATCGGAACGGGCGTCGGTGTAGCCGCGGAATTGCTCCGGGGACATGTAGTGGGGCGTGCCGGCGGTAAAACCCGTTTTGGTCGCGGTTGAGAGATCCGCCCCTTTCACCAGCCCGAAGTCGGCTAAGACAGCCCGCCCTTTTCGAAAGAAGATGTTAGACGGTTTGACGTCTCGATGGACGATCTCTTTTCCATGGAGATAATCCAAGGCATCGCACAGGTCGACGGCAATTTCCAGAGCCTCCTGGAGGGGTAACGCCCCCCTATCGATTCTGTCTCTCAAAGTTCCACCCGGCAGATATTCGGACATGATATACATTCGGTTATCGCTCGCTTGACCCACGTCGATCACTCTGAGCACGCCGGGATGATCCAGGGAGATAGAAACTCTGGCCTCGTGCCGGAAGCGCTTCTGGACGTCTTCCTGCCGGAGCAAATGAGCAAAGAGAAACTTGACCGCCACAGAGCTTCCCGCAAGGTCTCGGAACTCATACACTTCCCCATTGGAACCGGAGCCGATTAAACCAAATTGCTGGTACCCGGATATAAGTTGGGACGCGTCTGCGGCTACGGTATCCGACTGCGAGATGGGAGCAGACTCTCGCCTTCGATAAAGAAATTGGCAATAATCGACTCGAACAACATCCCCATCCTCAAGAACCGTATCTTGGTGGACATCCAACACCATCCCCTCTCGTTGAACACAGACGCGAGCACCTGAAGAGACCACCACCTGAAAAGACTGCCGCTGCCGGTTCCACTCCACCCTGACTCCGACCCCGAGCAGGTTCGAATTCTCTTTCTTTAGGAGATCGCTGAAGCCGTTGGGGAGCAACTGGAGAGTATGAACTGAGCTGTCCTCCTCCTGGTGGAGCACTTCCATAACTTCAGCCTCGTCCCTTACGGGCTCCACGGCTTGAGAGGCTTCAGACTCATCCTCAGGTGGCGGGGTGACAACTCTGTCTACCTTTGCAGGAAAGCTCAACTTGGGGAGTGCCAACCGGATACTTTTGCGCTCCAGGACAATGTTATTGTGACCGATGGTGATTTGAGCGTTACTTCCCAGGACCACGCTTTCCGTTTTTTCGATGAGCCGACCGTTCACTCGACTGGGACTGGTGGTCGAAAGATGCTCAAAGGCGAATCGATGCTCCTGAGGATACCACTGAAAATTGGCATGATGTTCCGAAACACCCGGGTCGTCGAAAAGAAGCCAACCGTACTTCTTCTCATCCTTGGTCCCCCGACCCAAACACAGCATGCCGGGTTTCAACTCAAAGCCCTCACCGGCCCGTGAGCCCGACACAATATAGAGATGATAACCCGTTCTGGACATGAATTCCCCGATACCTTCTATCCGTTACTGCCACTTACTTAAGGCTTATACCTCTTAGACTTTCAGGATCAAGATCGGAAAAGGATCGGACGCGAGCAGGTTAAGATGGATCCAGGGAGCCGCAAAAAGTATCCGTGTCATCCGTTTCATCATCCCACTTCAGAAGCAAGAGTTTATCGGAAAGCGCCTGCCTTGCCTCTTCTACAGAAGCAAATCTCTCAGCGGGCTCCTTCTCCAGCATTTTCATAACGGCTGCCTCAATATCCGCGGGAATTCGAGGTTCAATTTCAGACAGTGCCTCGGGAACGACTCTGAGATGCTGATAGATAAGAAGTTCTGCCTTCGTCTGTTGAAAAGGCCGTCGACCGGTAAGTATCTCATACAGGACAACTCCCAGGGAGTATTGATCAGAGGCCTTCTTCGGTTCGTTTTCAACCTGCTCCGGCGCAACATAGGCGGGAGTCCCCATCACCTGGCCGGTCATGGTGAGGGCGGTCATTTCATCCCCCCCGACCAGCCCAAGATCCATCAGCTTCAAAGTTCCGTCCTTACAGACAAAAATATTATCCGGCTTAACATCCCTATGAAGCATCCCGTTGTCATGAATGTACTGAAGACAGGACCCTATCTGCTCTATCACTTCACAGGCCAGACGAGGAGGAACGTAGTTTTTTCGCTGAATCTCCTCCTTCAGAGTGTGGCCGTCGAGGAACTCGGTCACCACGAAAAGCCTGCCCTCGGCATCAATACCTTCGCTTTCGAAACGGAGAAGATTGGGATGCTCCAATTGCGACAGAGCCGACATTTCACGATTGAAGCGCCGGCGAAAGTCTTGTTGTTGGGAAAGTTCGGGACGAAGAGACTTGATGGCAACCAGTTCGCCACGAGAGTTCTTTGCCTTAAAGACCTCCCCCATACCCCCCTGACCAATCAACTGCACGTCGGCAAAGGTAGCAAACCTGATGTCGATCGCTGTCGATTCGGAACCTACGGCTCTTCTTCGATGCTTCAAAAGCTTGAGAAAGAAGACTGACATTATGACAGTTGTCAGCAAGAACAGTGGAAAAGAAACCGCAGCCTGCAGACGCTGCCAGGAGGTGAGCGGCAATTCCAGGACTCCGGCGAGGGGAATCCGCCGCGCCTTCATCAGATCGGCCAGCTTGACAAATTCCGCTTCGCTTTCCCAGCTCTCGCCGAACCAGAGGGGAACACGATATTTCAGCTGGATCAACTCGCGCTTCTTAGACAGTTCAACCTCTTCAAGTTCGAGAGCCTCCACTCGAGAGCTGAGTCCAACGGAGCGAAAGCCTTCACTCCCCATAACGAACACTTCGGCCTCGGGAGAAACGACGAACTTCACTTTCACGGTCTCGGCTACGCCCGTGGCCGTACAGGTTAGAAAGAGAAGGAGAAGAATCTGTATCGGAATGAGACGGCGAGGCCTTACGATTGTGGAGACAGTGGCGGTAGCCGGACTCATTTCCCTTCTCATCCTCCTCTGCCTGGGTCTCGTGCCTTCGTTCAAGTTGAGCAACCGTCAGGCTAGTCTTCGACTGCACGCCGGTCGATTGGCTCAGTCGACGCTCGAGCAAAAACGTTCTGAACCTTTCGAAGACGTTGTGGGCAACGCCTCTGAGAAAATCATCGTGGAGGGGCAACCCTACGATGTGGAAGTGGTCGTCGGTCCGGGGAGCCGGCCGGATATCACCAAACGGGTGCGAGTTGTGGTTCGATGGGATTGGAAGGGGAGAACCTCCAGCATCTTTAGAGAGACGATACTGGTGAGAGTTCCGAGATGAGAGGGCCCTCACGCGGCATGAGCTTGCCCGAACTTCTGGTGGGACTCTTTCTCACTACGATTTTTATGGGCTTACTCCACCAACTCTTTCAGACCACCTACCGGGTGGGACACGAAGAGATGGGCCGCGCCTCCACGGAGCAAGCCCTCCATGTGGTGGGGAACGCGCTGCAGTCCGATCTCAAGGGCACCAGTCCGGGAGGTCTCTCGCTAGTTCCCGATGGATCGCGGGTGGCCACTCATCCCATATCGTCGGTGACAGACAGGGGAAGCCTGATCTATCAGGACCGACTGTGGTTGTGGGCTTTTGATTCCAACCAGAACATTCTCACGCGAAGCGAACTTTTGGAAAATGCAAACCGACGGTTTGAAGGTCCGGCTCTGAGACTTGAGCCCGCTGAGTTGATGGCGGTTAATCCCGGTGAGAGAATCAGTCGGTCGCTCAAGAATGTCACGGAGTTTGTTGTGCAAAACCCACCGGGCGTAACGGCTCCTCACGTGGGCACGCCTTTAAGAATCTCGATGAAAGTGACTCGTTCGGAACTCCGAACACGGAGTGAGATAACTTACGAAACGGCTGTTCATCTTAGAACAGCGAGGCTGTAACCTATCGCTTAGAGACCCGCACAGGCCAAGCGGCGCGAAAGCGCAGATCTGAGATTTTTAAAGCTTTTCCTGATTTGGGGTTGTAGCACATGTTGGTCGTCTCCTACACCTAGCATCACACCAAAGTAAGGATTGTAAAGGGCCAATTAATTTTTTATCCGGAAGCCGCCTTTTTCTCAGTCAGCGGACTCTCCAGCATCGCCACCGCGCGGCTGGGAAAGAAGTAGACGAACCGGCTCCCCTTCTCGGGCTCCGACTCCACCATTATCCCTCCGTGATGACCTTCCATAATTCCGTGCACGGCCGCTAAGCCGAGACCCCTGCCCACAAACTTGGTGGAGAAGAACGGCTCAAAAATCTGACCCACAAGTTCCTTATCCATTCCCATTCCGGAATCTCGCACCTCAATCCAACTATACTGCCCCCCTTCCATCTGGGAGCCGTATTGTAGGGCTTTAAAGTCTTCTCGACACAGGAGCCCCGAGCCCGCTCTCAAGGTAATTGTGCCCCGTCGACCCTGCAAGGCTTCACCGGCATTCTGCACCGTATTGATCAAGAGCTGCTGAATCTGGTGTCGATCACCGTAGATATAGACTTTGGAATGAGGCCATTCATGTTGGATCTCTGCCTTAGGCGGAAGATTCGCCTCCACAATCGGCAAAATCTCACCGATGAGAGCGTTAAGATCGATAGTCTCCTCCACAAAGTTACCTTCGCCGGAAAAGTCGAGCATCTGTTGAACGATTTTTCGCGCTCGCTCAAGACCACGCCTCAGGTTCTTGAAATAGGCCCCGGGGTTCCCATCGGGGTAAAGGCTCTCCATTTCAGCAAGCTCCATGTTGCCGAACAAGCCCACCAGGAGATTATTGAAGTCGTGGGCCAAACCCGCCGCTAACAAGCCCAAACTTTGACGCCTTTGCGCTTCAAGAGCCGCCTCCAGAACTTCACGACGGGAGTTCTCCGCTTCCACTTCTCGTGTCACGTCGGACCAGGTGGTGCAGAAAAGCTCACCTTCATAGCCCCTCATGTTGACCAGGTAGGTGTGTTCATGAAGGTAGCGGCGCTCACCGTTGAGCAAAACTTTGCGAGTGGTCCGATCGCATACGGGCCTATCGACATTGGGAGTCTTGTTTCCGAACCAGTCGCAGTAGGTTCGATTGACGAGGATGGTGTCTCCATTGGCGCCTCGCACCTGCAGGGCAAGACTCAGTCCGTCTACCAATCCCTGAAGTCTCCGTCGTTCAAAATGGAGTTCCGTATGCCGCTGCTTGAGCAGCTCCAAGCTCTCGTTGAGACGGGAGAGCGCCGAACACTCCTCCGGGGGCTTAATGTGAAGAAGAATGGCAGAGTCAGGCTTTCCAGGAGGCACAAGGACAGAACCACGAACGCGATATTTTACCGGTTCTGAGGTTCCCAGCGTGAGGGTGCCCGGGAGGGGCTGACTGGTTCGCCAGCAGGCTGCCAAAAATTTCCTTACCGGAGTCTGTTCGGTATCGACCATGTCTGTGAGTTTCGTTCCTTCGAGAGAGTCCCCCAGCCCGAACAAAGCCTTAGCTGCTCGATTGGCACAGAATATCGTTCCGTAGGGGTCCACAGCGACCAGCGGCTCGGAGAGCGCCTCTATGAAGACTCGAGTATTCACAAGATTGGCCGGAAATACTCTCTTCCTGAATAGCCTCCCGAATCGGGAGGTTGAAAGGAAACTGCAACCCTGCATTTTTCATCGCCTGAGGCGATGGTTTCCTCTAGTTCCACATGGGCGTATCCAAGATTGTTAGAAGTGACCGAACCGAAGACGTTAGAGGTCATCATGCAAAGAGATTGGCGCCCTTTCACTCTACAGCCGAAAGGGCACTGGGAGTTCTCAAAAACGACGCCATCTTCACTCTCCTCCACAACGCGAAAATCACTCCCGATGGTCCGCTTAAAGTCCAGCAGAGCCTCAATCACCTGCTCAACGGTCATGCGGCGGGTCTGATTTTTTTCACAGTAGATCCGATTGACCCAATCGCCCAATTTCTGTCCAACCAGGCTCACAAAACCGACAGTCTCCTCTTCCCCGATCACGTCCTGGAGGGTCCCGGTGAGTTGAGAAAGGAGCTCACGAAGGAAAAGATCTCTGTCGAGTTCCTCTCTCTTCAGCTTTTCTATCTCTACCGCTCCTGAATCCATAAAAGACGCTCCCTTCTCTCAAAGGATTGTCCTTGCAAGATGTTTCCACTCTTGCTTCCCCTCGATCGGTCGACCGATTTTAGTCGCGTATCCAGGGTCTCCAGAGAAGTATGCGAGCACTGGCGGTGACTTCGCGAAGGAGATTGTTGAGATTGAAGGTGAGTTCCAGGCTGTCTTGCCGAGCGTCGATGAGGGCTTTCAAGGCAGGGAGCAGTTTCTTTCTCAAATCAGGTCGGAGCGCTCGGGTGTATTCGGCGTTGGACCCCGCTCCACTGGCAGCGACGGCCCCCTCCAAAAGCTCCCTCACAAGGGGATCGAGAAAGCTCTCGGACAATTGGGCCTCTTCAAAGGTCCACTCCCTGCTCACTGTGTAGGCAGGCAATCCTCCCGGGTTGGTCCGGTCGACTGGCCAGGTTTTTGGTTGATTAACATCGTAATTTTTCTTGTCTTTCTTCCTTTTGGCAACTTTATTAGACACGAAGAGATCGACTCCGGCAACGAACGCTCTCGGTGAATCACGGTCATTTCGAATGCTGAGACTAAATCCGTAAGTTCTATCGCCGGCGGCAAAGAGACCATCAGTGAAAGTGCCCCCCTCGGGCCCCCGAAGATTCATCTCCACCCCAGCCGGATTGTAGATAAATCGAACGTTATCCTGGGTCACCGCCCCTTGCCGACCGTTTTTGCCGTTAGCCACTAGAGCGCCCACTACAGTAATATCGCTCGCCTCCACGTCGCCTTCGGCGTAGATCAAACCCTTGAAGTAGTTCCCATCGGGAGTCTGAGCACTCAGTTGAATGTCTCCGCTGACCGCGAGAGCGATCTGATCGGACCCGGTCACATCGCTCCCGCCGTCGCCCACCTCCACATCACCGTCCACCAGAACAAAGCCGGTCCCCAGCAAAGCCCCCGTCACTTTCAGATCGCCTTCCACGCACAGGACCGAACCGTTAAGGTCGAGATCCCCAAAGACCGTTAGCGCTGAGGGACTGTGACTGAACCATCCCTCGGGAAGAGTCAGGTTACCCTGGCTCACCGGCACCGGATAGGCCGTCCGAGTCAAGACCTCCATCTTTCCGGAAATATCAAGCTCGGGCATCTCCTTGAGGCTCGAGCCGGGCAACAACTCGCCTGCCACACCGGCTCCATCTTGCAGCACCACTTCTCCTGGGGCTCCCACCGAGCCGTTCACATAAGAATTGGCCGACAGAGTCACAGCAAGCCCTGAGGAGTTGGAGAACAAGTTCGCGGGCACCCGATCTTCCGGCGCAATCGATTCTCCGTCTCCACCTTGGTAAGCAGATCCGAGGCTCACCCCTGTGAGGTAGAGCCCGGAAGCTTCCACCTTCCCGGTGGCGATAAGACCCTCGGGAAACGGGGGATGATGATAAATACACTCCATCCACTGCTCGACATCTCCTACCCTCCCCCGGGCCACCAGATGGACGGAGTTCTCAGGAACGGTTCGACCTCTGGCTCCCACCGCCGAAGTCTCGTGGTTCGGGTCGAGGGAACGGTAGGTGGAGTAGTCTGAAGGGAATTCGGAGCGGTCAAAGGTGACAATTCCCTCCGCGTCGTCAAGCCCCCGGAAGGTCACCTCCACTCTGCCCTCCGGCAAAGCCTTGTAGTCGTTTGCGGCCAGACGAGCCATCGTTTCCGAAAGGGCGGCTTCGGCTAAATTCTGGGCGTGTTGAATCTGTTCTACCCGCTCGGCCGCTTGAAGATGGGAGAGCGTTGCCGTCACTGCCGTGAAAAGCACCAGAACGAGCACCACCATACAGGCCAGGACCGTCCCCAGAGCAAATCCGTGGTCTCTCCTCACAACGTCTCCGCCAATCGTATGATGGGAAGCAAACAACCCAAGGCAAAGATGGCCACGAAAGCGCCTAAACAGAACAGCACCATCGGCTCTACGAATTTTGTCACCATTTCCATTCGACTGGTCACCTCGGCCTTCAAGAGCTCAGCTGCCCGCTCCATCAGAAACGGGAGGGTTCCGCTCTGTTCACCTGCCTCCACCGACTCCAGGGCCATCTGAGGCAAGAAGTCTGCCGATTCCAAGGCCTGTCTCACACCGAGTCCCTCTATCAGGGAGTTCTTGATCGCAGGACCCTTAAGTTCTGCCGTGGGAGAGCCGGTTGCCGCAGCAGAGAGTATGGCACACTGGGTTATGGGAAGTCCACAATCGTAGGTCAGAGCAAACATTCCTAAAAAACGGTAGGACACCACTGTTTTCCAGAAATCGCCCACCACCGGAATCGACCACAAACTTTTCTCGTAGAGCTCAAACAGACGCTGCCCATGGCCTTGATTGACGACCCAAATCCCACCCATCACCAACAACGCCAAAAGACCCAAAGCCACCGGGGATCCCACAAGGGAGGAGAAACTCAGAAGCCATCTGGTGAGAAGCGGTGGTTCACTGGTCAAAGCCACGACCTGCTCCAGCAGATCGGCCAGAACCAGGGGCGGGATGAGCATCACTCCCACAAGCGTTAGAACAGCGATACCGAGAGGATAGGTCAACTGGCTTCTTATTTTAGCAGCCATTTCCCAATTTGATTCTTTTTGAGAGGCCAGGCGCTCCAGAATAAGGCAGAGCTTGCCACTCCGGTAACCGATTTCGAGCATCTTAACAGAAACAGGATCAAAAAGAGCCCTCTCTGAGGAAACCGCCTGATGAAGAGCCTGACCTCGAACCAAATTCTGGGCGATCCGCTGGCTGGCGAAACCGATCTCCGGATCTTCGGGCTCCCGGGCCAAGAACTCAAAGATAGCGAAGAGGGGAACCCCCGCACCCATCATGGTGGCCACGGAACGATAGAATGTGACCACACGACCAGAAGGTATAGCACCATGATTCGACACCGTGGTTATTATATCTCAGAGTCGTCCGATCGGCTTCCGATCCAACTCAGGAAAATATCCGAGGGGCGGTCGCCCGTCTCGTTCATCAAGCGCTCGCTGTAGTCCTGAGACCAAAGAGAAATCATATCGTTTCGATTCCAGCTTCGGGCCAGCTCAAAGCATGGTTGGTACACGAATTCTTCGAAGCTTACTACAGAGAGGGTGTTGGTAATGGAATCGAGGACGGTCTGTTGCTGAGACCTGTCCAATCTGAGCCTGCCGACGCGATCCAACCAGCGCAAGAACAGTTGCCGCCGGGGCGTTAAGCTCCAGCTCTCCTCCATCTCCGGAAGCAACGGCGACCGGTGCCACTCCACTAACTCCGCCTCTCGAGCCCCCTGCTCACAACGATCCTGTAACTTCCAGATATCCACCGAACTGAACAGATGTGAGCCCAGCCTGAGA
>JYMV01041417.1_pt1 | contig 10290 bp, 10 predicted proteins | sample 338911 | NCBI WGS metagenome assembly JYMV01 (sample SAMN03354496, study PRJNA234377) | hydrothermal vent metagenome | biome: Deep sea; feature: Hydrothermal plumes at the Eastern Lau Spreading Center, Western Pacific Ocean; material: Seawater | place: Tonga | collected 2009 | depth 2000 m m
TATTCATCCTGAGTATAAGATTCTATCAAAAAAACATCATTCCAATTTTGTTTTTAACTGCCGCATTGATTGCACCTGCTTTCCTGATTGATTTTGCAGGATGGAGTGGACTGGCGGAAATAGTTTTTTTTCTTTCTTTGTATTTATTGGTAGGGGCAATTACATTGGGTGTTTTAGGAACTGCATTCGGTAGTTTTTTCCCGTCACTTGGCATATTGAGGGCACTTCGTTCACGTTTAATTCTGGGGGCAGTCCATGTTGCAATCCTGCAGTATCTTCTCCTCACCATAGGAGCAATTGCTCTAATAACGATGCCCTTCCCTTTTAGTATTTTGGTAATAGCCCTTTGGCTGGGTGGATTATTACTGACTTCAATGGCGCAGCCGGTATTTATCATAGAAGGTGTTCGGGGGATGCAGGCAATGGCCAGGAGCATACAACTGGCCCGTACAAATTTGTCACGAGTTTTTAAGGTTGCAGTGATTAGCACTCTTGTGCTTTTTTTTGTTTTCGCGATTCTCTTCACCTCGTTCATGCCTGACTTGAATTTAAACATTGATCCGAATGACAATGATGCAGTACATTTATTACTCTCAGAAATTTTGAGTGATCCGAGGATTCACACGGCAATCCAAAAGATAAAATATTTGTTAGCACTACTGTTTTTTCCGTTTGCATCATTGGTGATAACCTTCCTCTATTTTGATCTGGCTCAACGTCAGCAAGTACTGAATATGGATCATCTTGCAAAATACTCAAACAAATTATTCGGGACTCCGCTTGCAGGAACAGCAGAACCTGCAAGTCAAACAGATGAGGAAATAGTTGAACCTTCTGAAGTGGAAATCCTTGATCCGGATTCGTTTAAAGATAAATGAAAATCCATTCTGCTGAATTTATCCTTAGTGCTGCCTCTCCATGGCAATTCCCCGTCCCTTCACTTCCTGAAATTGCCTTTGCCGGTCGTTCAAACGTGGGAAAATCCACGCTGATAAACTCTCTGCTCAACCGCAAAAAACTGGTTAAAACCAGCTCTACTCCGGGAAAAACGCAGTTGATTAATTTTTTTAAGATCAATGATGAATTTTATTTTGTTGACCTACCCGGATATGGTTTTGCAAAGGTTCCTGAAAGTGTCAGCAAACAATGGCAGCGCCTGATTGAAGCTTATTTGCAGGAGCGTGAAACTCTGCGGAATGTAGTGCTGATTGTAGACAGCAGACACAAGCCGACTGCACAGGATCGGCAGCTCAAGGAGTGGTTGGACTATTATCAGCGTCCGGTCCTGATTGTGGCCAGTAAAATTGACAAATTAAAGCGCGGCCAGATTCAAAAACAGTTGAAGCAAATTAAGCAGGATCTCTCTCTCGACAAAACACCGTTGGTGCACTCCTCTTTAGAAAAAGGGAGACGCGAAGAAATATGGAAAAATTTGTGGCCTTAAAGACGTAGTTATAATTTTGCTGAGGTCCGAATGGAAACCGGCCATATCGTTTTTGCCTGCAATAGTATCAGAACTCGAAAGATGTTAATTCTCATTTAATACTGATATTACCGGGTAATCTCGACCGATGTGAGAAATCTGATAAAGCGCTGATATCTTAAAAGACCCCTCACAAACGTTCGGGATGACACGATATATCACGTGATTGTCGAGTTCCTGAAATGAATGTCAGGAAACTGAATTTACACACTCAGTCTGTGAGAAAAAATAAGAAATTTCGATGGCCGCATTTTCAAGACTGTCTGAACCATGGACAGTATTTTCACCAAGACTTTCCGCAAAATCACGTCTGATTGTTCCCTCATCCGCATCAGCTGGATTAGTCGCTCCCATTATTTCACGATGATATTTAACCGCGTTTTCACCTTCCAGAACTGAAACTACTACCGGTCCGGAACTCATAAATTCCGTCAGTTCCCCAAAGAATGGCCGTTCCCGATGAACTGCATAAAATCCTTCTGCTTCAAGTTTTGACATATGAATCATTTTGGTGGCAACAATACGAAGGCCTTTTTCTTCAAAGCGGCTGAGTATTTTTCCAACAAGGTTGCGGCGCACACCGTCTGGTTTGATGATTGAAAATGTTTGTTCTAAAGGCATTTTTTCTTTTTTATCAAGGTTTAATATTGTTCGTGATAATTCTTCAGACTAAATTCTGCCGTTGATTAACACTGATAATTAGTGTGTAAAACATACCGCTAAGTGAGTGTACAGAAGTTTTTCAACAGTTGCAGTCCGGCATTTTGACTCTTTTCCGGATGAAACTGAACTCCCCACAAGTTGTCTTTACGAACAACTGCGGCAAAGTCATAACCGTAATTTGAGAGACCCAAAACGTGCCCACTGTTTTCCGGACGCAAATGATAAGAATGAACAAAATAAAAGTGCATCTCATCTAAAACATCTTGAAAAAGCGGATCTTTTCTCTGCTGAGAAACCTGATTCCAGCCAATCTGGGGAATTTTCAGTTCATGCTGGAAACGCTTAACTTTACCTGGAATCCAGCCCAAACCCACACGAGAACCATCTTCTTCGCTTTCGTCCATCAGCAATTGTGCTCCTACGCAAATTCCCAGCAAAGGAGTTCCTGCCTGAACTTTTTCCTGCAGAGCTTCCAGCATTCCTGAGTTTCGCAAATGTTCCATAGCCGGACCAAATGCTCCAACTCCCGGAAGCAGAATTCTGTCTGCTTCCTTTAGCTCATCTGCATGAGAAACGAGCTGATTTTCCACTCCAGAGAAATCAAGCGCGTTTTTCAGATTGTGCAGATTTCCAACTTTGTAATCGATGATTACGTTCATGCCTGTCAGAGACTTCCTTTTGTAGAAACCACTTCTGTACGTCGTGGATCTGACTCAACAGCCATACGTAGGGCACGCGCCATTGACTTGAACATGCCTTCGCATTTGTGATGGTCGTTGATTCCGTATAATATCGACAGGTGCAGAGTCATTTTAGACGAGATAGCAAGTGATTTGAAAAAGTGGTTGATCATCTGTGTATCCAACTGACCAATGCTCGGCTGAGTAAATTCACCTGAAAAGACAAATTCCGGACGTCCGGACAAATCCAAAGCAGCCCGGATTAACGCTTCGTCCATGGGCACATACGAATGACCGTAGCGGAAAATCCCTTTCTTTTCACCAACGGCTTCTGCCAACGCACTACCAAGAGCAAGCCCGATATCTTCCGTAGAGTGATGCGCATCAATTTCCAAATCACCACTGCAGGTTAATTTCAAATCAAACAAACCGTGAAAAGCCCATAAATTCAGCATGTGATCCAGAAAACCAATTCCGGTATTAATTTCAGATTTTCCGGAACCGTCAAGATTCAGTTCCAGTTTAATTTTTGTTTCTTTGGTTATGCGCTCAATTTTCGCGACTCTTTTTTGTTTCATAGGTCCTCTTAAGTTTGTTAAAAGCGACAGTTCAGAAAGAGTAAGTCAAACGTCCGGCAAAGTGAAAAATCATATCTTTCCTTCCGGTAGGAACTGTTTGATCATCATAACTGAATGCTCTTGCCGGCTGAAATGCATTAAGATCCAAATCTACGTTTGCGTGACCAGCCATTTTCAGTGTAAATGTATTGTCCCACTCAATGCCGATCATACTGGATTTAGTCCCGTTCGAGTCAAGCACAGGCTTGATGCGCTTTAGTTCGTAAAGACCAAATCGATAAACAGCAGTTGTTTCCGGAATGTCATAGCGATAACGAAAACCACCCATTTGAGTATTATTAATTGAGTGCCCCAAGCCGGTACCACTGTTCAGGTCGGGGCTGCCTCCGTTGAAATAAAATTTGGTTCCACGGTACGTTCCTGGTGATATTTCGTAAAAACTTTCCAGACCGCGAAGGTAATTTGTACCATTTCTGCTGCTGTCATCAAGTTGTTCATCACCCTGGGCCATCATTCCGACAAGCATATATTCTTCACCCGGTTTTTTCCAACTGATTTCCAGTTCAGCTGCTCCGCCTGATATTTTTCTTTTATCCATGTTATGCCTGTCATCATACTGGAAATAATTCCGATTGCCCTGATTTGAAATAATATCCGCATAAACACCCCAAACAGGTGTTTCCCACTGCATACGCAGTCCAAAATATTCCTGTTCATGTGCATTGTAATAAATTGGCTTACAGCTTGAGTTGAGAGTATAAGCCGACAGGCTCGTATTACAGTCACTTCCTGAGGTAAACCCTCCACTTTCCAAACTGGAAAGAGTACTGCTGGAGAGACGTTTTGCAGGAATATTATTCATTCCCAGTGGAACATCATGTTCTGTGTATTTGATACGGAACATTTCAATTCGAAAAGAATCGATAACTTCGCCCTGTGAATCTACCTCGTGCCAAAAAGGATAGTCGAGTGAAAAGAAGTACAGCCAGTCTCCATCTGCAGAAGAAAGCTTCATTCCGCCAATTTCATAACACCAGGTTCCAGCCTTGCAGCGTTGCGAATAACCACTGAGGATTCCGGAAAATACCTTGCCGTTACGGTCTCCTATGTTAATCGCATGTTTACCGATTTTTGTTACTTCATTCGGATTTCTGTTGAGTTCCAGATACGATTGCCGTGCAGTTAGATTTGCAGTTTGGGACTCTGCTCCAGTAGTACGTGAACTTCGTGAAGTCCTGATGTCAGACTGGTATATCGCTTCCTGATTAGTAGCAAGTTCCAGGTTTATTGAAATTATACGATGCACAGTTGAGCGCAGACGCAAACGTAAATCCTGATCAAAAGAAAACTCTTCTGCAGAGTTGGTTTCTGTTCGTGAAACAGGAAGAGATGTTGAATTAATCTTTGAAATTCGCAGTCTGTAATCTCCGGAAAGTTCAACTCCAGGGGAAAATGTCAGGTGTTCTTTACGCTCAGAAACGTCACCTCGCTCAAGGGGTACAAAATGAGTTTGTGCTGTTGCTGTACCTGGACCTGCTGACAAAACAAATAAAACTAGTGCAGGAACAATCGAAAACAAACGGACAAAGCATATCCGCAAACAGGCTGGCATAAGACTCTGAAAAGAAAGAGGATAGATGACTTGTATAATTTTTATAAGAGGATAATTTATACTTGAATATTAGTAGATTAAGTTAAGAATAGCAAGTTTTTTTCAGCACAACGTTTGTATATTCAACTCATTATTATACTTTCAATAATACGGTTTCGATGTGTGTTGCTGGTTTTTAAGTCTTGAGTTAACTTTCGATTTATTTCCATTTGTTTTACTGACCAGCTAATGACAGCACGAATAAAATCAACTTCAAGATCCAAACAATTTCCGCATTTTTTTAATAATTCTGCTTCACTTTTTTTAAGACTACCGTCTATAACTGCAATTCCAGCAAGATAAAAGAAAATTTTTAGAGAAAGATCCGGGTCCATTTTGATTTTTTTTACCTCGAATAGATTTCTCTCTTTCACTTTTTTCATTAAATCAAGAATTTCTTCCTTGCTGTCCAGCAGGCCCATTGCTTCCTGCAAAGCCACAAACTCATGTTTCTCAATGATGTCATCTGCAACAACTATGTTTGCAATTGCATTGACCACCCAGTCCCTGATTTCTTTTGATGACTCAGAAAAAAGATCTTGTGAAAATTCACGATCTAATTGCAGTTTATACATGAAAGCTCCTATTTCAATCTAGTAAAAACTTTGAAATCTACAGTTATTTATATTGAATTTCCTCATGTAGAAATTCCCGCTTACCCTGCCCATATTGACCAGCGCCCTGCCCGTTTCCATATAATTTATATTTATAAATTACCAAACCTTCAAGTCCAACAGGACCTCGTGAGTGAGTTTTACCGGTACTTACTCCAACTTCTGCCCCAAATCCGTAACGAAATCCATCCGCAAATCGAGTTGACGCATTCCAAAATACACCTGCTGCATCCACGGTATTCATGAACCATTCTGCCAACTCTGAATTTTCAGTAACAATTGTATCAGTATGCCTGGAACCAAAATGATTGATGTGCCTAACTGCCTCCTCTGCAGATTTGACTGATTTAACAGAAATTATCAAATCGATATATTCAGTTGTCCAGTCTTCTTCAACTGCATTTTTTAACTTTAATTCAGTAAATTTTTCCAGACGTTTTTGAGTTTGCTGACATACCCTCAATTCTACACCGGCTTCCTGCATTTTTCTCAAAATTTCTACCAGCCACTCAACCGGATATTTTTGATGCACAAGTAAAGTTTCCACAGCATTGCAGACAGCGGGATAATCCAACTTTGCATCCAGTGCAACCTCAATGCTTTTCTTTTCATCTGCAGCTTGATCCAGATACACATGACAAAGTCCATCTGCATGTCCCAGCACTGGAACCTGCGCCGGACCAGTTCATTGCTGCCGCGGGGAATGATTAAATCAAGTTCAGAACTCATTTTCACCAACTGTGAAACTTCATCGCGGCTTTCCACCAGACTGACTGCATTTTCTGGTACAGTATCATTCTTTGCAAGAGTATTCCGGATCAGTTTTGCCAGTATACGATTTGAATTTTGTGCCTCTTTGCCTCCTTTTAATATTACCGCATTTCCGGATTTTAGAGCTAATGCAGAAATTTGTATGACCACATCCGGACGTGATTCAAAAATTACCAGAATGACTCCAATTGGACAGGACACACGATAGAGATCAAGACCTTCATCCAGCCGGGTTGCCTGAATTATTTTGCCTGCAGGATCTGGCAATGCAGCAACACTTTCGCAGTTTTGTGCCATCTGCTCAATCTTTTCTTCATTGAGTAAAACACGGTTGCAGGCACTTGCAGACAACTCACCACACTCCAGCATTTTTTGGGCTTCAGCCATATCCCTGGCGTTCTCTGCCAAAATTTCAGCCGAATTTTCACGCAATGCTTGAGCTAATTCATGAAGAACATTGTTTTTATGCAAATTTTCCAGATTCGCCAAAACAAGGAAGGCTTCACGTGCCTGTTTTACTTGCTTGTGTATTGCTGAGGAAACTTGAGAGTTTTTCATTAAATTATAAGATTGCAATTTCGGCCGGACAGTTCAGCAGCATTTGTTAAAACAAGCCGCTGACAGTGAATTCAAAACGATCCGGAGTTTCATCGGGACGCTTATCCAGTTTCGATCCATACTCAAAACGCAGCACACCCATTGGAGTTATCACACGAACACCAAAGCCCGCACTTTTACGCAGATCAAAAAAACCGGGTTCTTTTTCGCCAAGTAGTTGATATTGCCTCGATTCCGCATTAACATTTCCTGCATCCATAAATACCAGTCCGCGGACAAAACTATTCTCATCTTGACTGAGTGGAAACAGTAATTCAAGATTAAAGACTCTCTCTGAAATTCCGCCGCTCTTTAATTCCTGCAATTCGCTGGTACTCAAGCCGACAGCTCTGCTGTCATAAGTTTTTGTCTGCTGGTAACCCAGTTCGTCAGTGATCACTCTGTATTCACGATTACGAAGCTGCTCGCTAGGACCGTAGGGTCCGGCTATGCGGTAATAATAGTGTCCCCGTACTGAATCAATACCTCCTATACGATACCTGTCTTCGGATGGAATCGGCGAACCACCCTGTTCCTGCAGCAACCCGAAACGTCCTTTGGCCATCAAAATTAAAGTGTTATTCTGGTTCATTGCCCAAAATTGCTGATACTGAAGTCGGTACTCCCGCAACTGAATATTCCCGCCGAAAGGTGTGCCGGTCTGTATAACCCGAAAGGAAGTTTTTAAGCCTCCGCTTGGAAAGACAGGATGATTGACAGTGTTGTAGGTCAAAGACGGTGAAACAGAATGCTTATAAATGTCATCTCCGGAATCAGAAAAGATGCGATCAAGTGAACTGATTTGAGTTCCGAAACGTAAATTCCGGAAATAAAGTGGCATTGCCAAACTAAAACCATAGTTGTTTTCGGTGATTATTCCACGTCCAAATTCTGTTGAATCCTGAACCTTGCTTCTTGAAGCAAAAATAGAACCTGAAACCTGTGAATCAAAGAGTCTTGGATCAATCAGTGTTATATCAAATTTTTGTTGAACACTCTGTTCTGCAAACTGGGCACTAAGCCGCAGAGTCCGCCCTGACCCGAGCAGGTTGCCCTTTGAAAGTGTCACTCCTCCACTGAATCCGGAAAAATCGCTATACCCTACTTGAGCCTGAAAAGTTCCGGTTTGGGCTTCTTTAAGACGAGCCATGATATCCAGCAGATTGTCCTCTTGATCACGTGGAGATCGTTCCAGGATCACTCCGGACTGAAAAAAGCCTAAACGGTTAAGATTTTCCTGACTGAGGCGCAGTTTTTTACCATTAAAAAGCTCTTCTTCCTGTAATTCAAACTCACGCCGAATCACATGATCTCGTGTTTCAATATTTCCCGCAATTTCCAGACGGCCAATGTAGGCTTTCTCACCCTTCAAAATGCGGTAAGTTACATCAACAGTTTTTGTTTCTTTATGAACTTTTGTTTCCGGTACAACCCTGACAAAAGCATAACCCCGTTCATGGTAAATTTCACTTATACCTGAACGATCTCTATTTTGCAGAAACGGATTATAAATTTCACCTTCTTCCAGCAACAAGCCTTCCATTAACTTTTCTTTTTCACCCAGAATGTCACCGGATACAGAGATCTTTCCAGAGTAATACTGATCTCCTTCTGTAATATTTAAACGGACATCGACCCGACTATAATCAGGATTGTGAATCAACGTTACATCCGGTTTTTCAATAAATACTTTTATGAATCCATTTTTAAGATAGTGCTGAGTAATCAGTGACAGGTCCTGATTTATCATTTCTTCACGGAAAAGGCCTGATTGATTTGCCCAGGCCACACAATCAATTTCAGAACTCAGGATGAATCTTTTGATATCAAGTTCTGAATAAAATTTAGTACCAGAAATGTAAATATCTGAGAGATAAACACGAGGTTTTTCCTCCATCTCAAATACTACACGAAACTTTTTTCCTTCGGATTCAAGACTGGATTCCACAGCTTCAACTCTACTTTTCACACGAACCCCGGGATAACCCTCACTTCGGTAGTACTCCAAAATTATTTGCTCATTTACCGCAATTTTTTCTTGATCAAATGGATCATACTGGACCAGGGTCATCTTTTCTTCAATTTCTGTCCGTTCAACCAGCATTACTCCAACAAGTTTCACCTCCGACAGACGAGGACGTTCCTTTACCACAAAGCGCAGTAAATATCCTTTTGCGCCTGATTCTTCAAAATCCTGAAGTTTTACTTCTGCCTGTACATCTTCAAACAATTTCATTTGATAAATGGAGTGGATGTCCCTGCGAACAGCCTTACGTGACAGAGGTTCGCCAACTTGACTTTCTATCAAAAACAGGATCTGAGAGGATTCCAAGTCGGATGTGCCTTTTATTTCAATCTCAGAAATAAGTGACGATAAATCCGCACTACTTGTCGTTTGTGCATAGAGAACTTGATTGAAATTGCTTAGGCACAGGAAGCCCAGAAAAACAATCGCAAATAAAAAACGAAAAACAGAAGAAAGGATGTTCATCAGGTTTGAAAGAAGCAGGAATCAGGCAGAGTAGAAATTCTTTTGCGGAAATTCTTAATCATTCGTAAGCAAATGCAGTTGTCCATTTTCCATACGATGCTGATACTGCATGGCCGATGCAAGGCTGGTGTTGTGGGTAATCATAACAAGTGTAGTTTCATTTTCTCGGTTTAGTCGCAGCAAAATTTCCATTACCTGCTCACCTGTCTCTTGGTCCAGGTTTCCGGTTGGTTCATCTGCCAGTACAATTCGGGGTCGATTGACTAAAGCACGAGCAATCGCGACCCGCTGCTGTTCTCCTCCGGAAAGCTGTGTCGGCTTATGTCCAGCACGCTCAGACAGTCCAACTTTTTCCAGCAGTTCAAAAGCATATTTCCGGACAATTCCAGTATTTTTACCTTGAATCAACTGGGGAATCATCACATTTTCCAACGCAGTAAAATCCTGTAGTAACTGGTGGAATTGAAAGATAAAACCAACTTTTTCATTCCGGAACTGTGCAGCCTGGTCGCGGGTTAAGTTGGCCAAATCGCTGCCGTCAAGGTACAACTGCCCTTCGTCTATACCTTCCAGCATTCCAATTGTATGCAGAAAAGTGCTCTTTCCGGTTCCGGAAGTTCCAACTATTGCTACAGTCGAACCCGACTTTGCTTCAAAATTAAGGCCCCGCAAAATGTGCAGCTTCAAGCCTTCTCCGTCAATGTAGCTTTTGTGCAGATTAGAAACCTGGATTTGCATTGTACTGAAGAAACACTAAAATAT
>JYMV01022708.1_pt1 | contig 10288 bp, 8 predicted proteins | sample 338911 | NCBI WGS metagenome assembly JYMV01 (sample SAMN03354496, study PRJNA234377) | hydrothermal vent metagenome | biome: Deep sea; feature: Hydrothermal plumes at the Eastern Lau Spreading Center, Western Pacific Ocean; material: Seawater | place: Tonga | collected 2009 | depth 2000 m m
CGCCCGCCTTCAAACTGTTCATTGTACAGGCTTGCGTACAGGCCTCCCTTTCGTAGCAGTTCCGAATGGGTTCCCTGTTCGACTATCCTGCCCTGGTCAACGGCGAAGATTACGTCCGCGGACAAGATAGTTGACAGTCTGTGAGCAATGGCTATGGTGGTACGTCCAGCCATCAGTGGTTCAAGAGCAGATTGGACATTCCGCTCGCTGGCCGTGTCTAGTGCAGAGGTGGCCTCGTCTAGAATCAGCACTCTCGGATCGTGCAGTATCACCCGCGCTATTGACAGGCGTTGACGCTCCCCGCCAGAAAGCCGGTACCCGCGCTCTCCCACCACGGTGTCGTAACCGTCCGGGAAGTCGATGATTCTGTCGTGGATGTACGCGGCCCTGGCGGCGGTTTCGATCTCGTCTTGTGTCGCGTTGGGATTGCCGTATAGAAGGTTGCTGCGAAGGCTCGCATGGAACAGGTAGCTGTCCTGGGCGACGTAGCCGATGATTCCGGCCAACGTCTGAAGGCGCATGTCCCGAACGTCGATGCCGTCGATTTTGACCAGTCCATCGGTCGGGTCATAAAGCCGGGGAATCAGGTACGAGATCGTCGTCTTGCCCGCTCCGCTTGGCCCGACGAACGCTGCGAGTTGGCCCGGCTCAATCTCGAAACTGACCCCATTCAACGCCAAACGGCGACCAGAGCCGTCATCAGGTTTTTCTTCCCTGGAATCATAAGATAGATTTACGTTCTCGAAGGCGACCCGTCCGCTGATGGTCCTTGGATCAATCTCGATTGGGTCGGGCGAGTCTTCGATTTCGGGTTTCAGATCGAGGTAGCCGTAGATCCGCTCGAACAGAGCCAGTGAGGATTGAAGCTCGACCGACACCTGAAGCAGACTCCCGATAGGGAAGAACAACCTCGCCTGCAAGGTCGTGAACGCGACGATTGTGCCAGCGGTGACTCCAGTTGTTCCTCCTCCCGTGACCAGATATCCGGCGATCACGTAGACGACCACAGGCGACAGCGAGAAGAAAATTTGCATCGAGGCGAAGAAGGCCTGTCCGATCATCTGGAGCTTGACGGCAAGGTCGGACAGCCTCTGGTTTTCGCCCTGGAACCGTTCAATCTCCTGGTTCTGTCGTCCGAACAGTTTTGTCAGCATGACGCCGGATATGGACAGCGACTCCTGGGTTATCGCTGTTATCTCGGCCGCAGATTTCTGCTGTTCCGCGGTGACAAGCCGACGACGCTCACCCACGAACTTCGAGAGGAAGAAGAACACGGGCGCGGTGCCAACCGCCACCAGCGTTAGCTGCCAGGACAGCACCAGCATCGCGATAAGGGTGCTGATGAATATGACCGTGTTCGACAGCGCGTTCGACACCGTGTTAGTGACGACGTTCTGTATCCCTCCAACGTCGTTGGAAATGCGCGACTGAATCTCGCCAGTTCGAGTGCCAGTGAAAAAGCCGATAGACAGGCTTTGAAGGTGGCGATAAAGCCTGTCGCGCAGGTCGCGCATCACCTTCTGGCCCACGAGGTTCATCAGGTAAGTTTGAAGTATACCCAGCGCGCCTGTCACGATGGTGATGCCTGCCATTATGCCGCCGATAGTCCACAGGAGGTTGAGGTCGGGCTGGCCGCTCTCAGGGAACAGAGCCGAGTCGAAAACGACTCGAATCAGGACGGGGTTTACTGCTCCAAGCCCTCCGGTCACCAGGATCAGCAGGACAACCACGATCCCCTGCTTCCAGTACGGTTTGAACGAACCGGCAGTCCGCTTGATCAGGCCTTTGGAGATTTTCGTGTCGTTGTCTCTTTGGTCGATTGTAACTCGCATACGCATATCGGCCACCAATGCCTCGAATCCCGACAATTGATAATATGATCAAGCGTAATCCCAAGCGCGGTCTGCGGTCAACGAAATCGACGAGTCGCGGAAGGCACATCCTCAACCACTTAACGTCATAAAACCTGACCACCTTGAAAACAATTAAGGCATTTCAGGCAAGGATCGCGCGGACCTACACCGCACCATGAGAAAAGACAGCAGGAGCAATGCGACGCCAAGTCCCATCAGCGCCGTAATCGAAGCCGAGGGGACAGGCGTAGGCGTCACGTCTGGCAAATTGGGGAAGGTCAAATCGAAACCCAACTTCAACACTGGGATCCCCAAGACAAATAAGACATCCTTTTCATTAGCAAGAATGTCATCCAGCAAAAACACGATTTCGGCGTCGGCGAATAATGTGTCAGAAGGATTGATAACCAGCAGTTCGTATTTACTGTTGATGATGGGGACAAGATTTGATACATATTCGCCTACCTGGCCGCGTAGGGTGAAGCCGTCTGGCACGGGAAAGCCACCGGCGGTGACATTTCCAGAGGAGATAAAAGGGGCGGGCGGGAGGCCCTGGAAAACAACTGACCAACAAACGATATGGATACTAGGACGACGACAAGAGCCACAAAGACAATCTTTGCCAGCCCCGTCATGTAAAGTCGTTGAAACAGCTTGGGAACTCCATCAAAACAACCACAAACTGTCAATCGTTCTTGTCGTGTCCCAGTTACAGAACTACTTCAGGAATCCCACCTTTTCGTAGGTGCCTTTCGTGACCGGCTTGGCTTCGATTTCAAGCCAGTCTTCCAGGATTTCGGTGTACAAGCTTCGGAAGTCCAGATTGAAGGCGAGGTCGCCCTCGATCAGGTCTTCGGGGTTTAGCGATGGGTACTCGCTGTAATGGCCGCCCTCGACAGCATCGCCGATCATGAAGGCCACCCCACCCGATCCGTGGTCGGTGCCATTTCCGTTGTCTCTGACTCGACGTCCGAACTCGGTGAAGACGAACATCAGCACATCGTCGCCCTTGTTCGCCTGTTTCATGTCTTGGTAGAAATCGTAAATCCCGCCACACGCGTCTGTGAGCAGGCCTTCCTGCAGGGCAATGCCGTTGGTGTGCGCGTCGTAGCTGCCATGCTGGGTGTAGCAGATGCGGGTCCCTATGTCGGCTTGCAGCACCTGAGCGGCCCCCTTCATCGCTTTGGCGAAGCCGTTGGAGGCGTATTCGACATTGGAAGAGTAGTTATCGGTCACGGTTCCCAGAATTTCGGCGCCCCGAAGCGCATCGAGACCGGTCTGGCTGAGGTAATCCATGACAGGCCCGCTTCCGATGGCCTGAGCGTACATATCCTTGAAGGCTTGGAGAGCGTCGTTGCGCTGCTGTGACTCGCCCATGTGGCTCATGAGTCCGTAAGTGTCAAGATCGGTGACTGACGCCACGGGCGCTCCGTGTGCCACCAGAGCGCGAGGCAGGGCAGATGAGAAGTTCACTGCGGCAACCACGTTGTCATGTTTCGGGTACATCTGGTTGATCGCGTTGCCGAGCCATCCTTCGTTGCCGACCTTCGTCGGTTCGGCAGTGTGCCAGATGTCCATCGAGCGGAAATGAGATCTGTTCGGAACCGGATATCCCACTCCGTGGATTATGGCAACGTTGCCCTGATCCCAAAGTTCTTTGATCGGCGCCATAACCGGGTTCATTCCCAGCCCGTCGCCGATGTCAATTACTCTGTCCTCGGTGATCCGCACGTTGGGCCTGTTGTCGACGTACTGAGGATCGTTGTATGGGATTATGCAGTTGAGGTAGTCGTTCCCGCCTGACAACTGAACAACCACTATCTTCTTTTCGGCCATTGATCTACTCCTGAGCCTCTTTGCAAGCTATCTTAAACTAATTCCGTTCATTCTGGCATCAATCGGAGGATGCTGATTGAACCAACGTTCAGTTTATGAAACGTATTTCGAACTGATCAAATTCTCTCGAAAATCTGGAACCTGTGACGTCCAGTTTCAACCACATAAACCCGACCATCCTCGTCGAGCTCGACAGCTGCGGGGTCCCACAGATACGGTTCCATGCGCGCTGATATCTCGTGCGGGTCGTCGGTGTCTGGTTCGTAAACAGGAACGTAGGACTCCCTGGCCTTTCGCTCGTCATCCTGAGATGCCAGATACTCGACGGCCCACGGATTCAGGCCCGCCTCGCCTCGCTGGGTGTCGAGGAAATTCCATTCGGAGTCGAAGACCTGAAGCCTCTGGTTGCCCCAGTCAGCCACGTAGATGTTCCCTTCCGGGTCCACGGCGACGTCGGCGGGGCGGTTAAGTTGGCCTTCACTGCTGCCGTTTTCTCCAAAGGTCGCCAGATGTTGGCCTTCGGAGGTGAATTTTTGAATCCTGTCGTTGCGCCAGTCAGCGATATAGACGTTCCCGGAGGAATCCTGGCCCAGACCCCAGGGATGATTGAATTCACCATCGCCCGTGCCTAAGCTTCCCCACTGAGTTATGAACTCACCGTCGAGGCTGTATCGCTGGACCCTGTCGTTGCCCGAATCCACCACCAGAATGGTGTCGCCCTGGACGAGCAGGCCGCTGGGCTGGTCAAACTGGCCCTCGGCCGAGCCTTTCTCGCCCCACATGCTCAACGGATTGCCGTCGTAGTCGAATTTGGTAATCCTGTGAAGCGACTCATCTGCGATGTAAGCGTTCTCATCGTCGTCGAGGGTTATGCTGGTGGCCCCGACCATCTGGCCGAGTCCGCGGCCAGATGCCCCAAACTGGCCCAGAAAATCATGGTCGCGGGTGACCTTCTGGATGCCCACCACCTGCGCTGTGCTGGCCTTGCCTCGACTGAGAAGGTATATCACGCCGTCGGACCTTATCGCGATAGAGGTGGGCAGTTGGAACCCCCGGCCTCCGAAATCTGCCTCGAAGCCCACGTTCGTGGAGTAGCGCAGGCCGAATGCTGTTGTTGTCATGGCTATGCCTCCCTGGCCTCGCAGTCTTAAGCGGTCTGATATTCCTGGGTGGTGACAATAAGCTGGATAATAGCCACAGCAGCGTCATCGAATTGAGCAGATGCATCGTCGCTGCCCCAGGATAGCTCTCCGTATTTGGCAGCGTAATTCTTTAGTCCGCTGCGAGTCGTGTCGAGAACATCCAGCGGGCCGAGGATATCGAGACATGCGTCAACTAGGTCGTCCGATGACATCGAACCAGAGCCAACGCTCGCCTTGATCCTCTCGATAATGTCCCTTACGCCGTCCTTGTTCGGGTCGTTTAGTATCTGGCTGGCGAAATTCACCCTCACGACATATGAACCAGTGTTGATCCATTCCGTGCCGCCCTGCCAGCCTTCAACGCTGGGTGGCCTGAACAGGCCCTGGCCCATATTTGCACAGGCGGCGTCGGCCATATAGGTCTCTTGGGACGGAATCTCGACGGGGCCGGCCAGTCTCATAGTGCCGATCACCATTTCCGCCGGGCTCTTGATTCGCGCAAAGCGCGCTGAGTCCGCCTTGAAGAAGTCGGACTCGAACATCGCCTTCAACATCGATTTGATGCTGTGTCCGTCCTCGAAGTACGCCTTACAAAGCAGGTCTATCGCCTCTGGGTCACGGGGCGGCTCGTGCGGCCACTGCGGGACAGGAAGCTCATCGGCGACAAAGAAGTGATACAGATGCCGGGCGAGGAATGCAGCCGTCGCAGGCTGCTCACAGATAATCCTGACGGCGTCTTCGCCATTCCAGTTTCCGGTCTGTCCGAGGATGGTCTTCTCGCCGTCATCGTGGTCGTCGGCGTCAAATTCAAACTGCCAGGACATGTACCCGTAAGGCCGAGCGGTGTTGTTTCGCATCTTGATGGACATGTAGTCAGGATTAACTACGCTCCAACCTGTGAAGGCCCTGGCAGTCTCCTTGATATCTTCCTCGGAGTAGTTGCCAACGCCCATCGCGAAGAGTTCGAGAATCTCTCTCCCGAAGTTCTCGTTGATGTTCGACCCGTGATTGTCCTGATTGTCCAACCACATAATCATCGCGGGGTCTCTCGCAAGCTCTAGCAGCAGGTCATCGAAGCTCCCCATGCCATGCTCGCGGAACATGTTGATCTGGTTGGTGACTACCTTGTTCTGTATGAGCTTGGTCGATGCGGTGGCGAAAATCCGATGCCAGAACAGGCACATCTTTTCACGAAGGGGCGTGTCTGTCATGACCAGACGATAGACCCAGTGCGGACCACCGGCGGACCTCAGATCGGACTGGTCAACGTGGTGCCGGCGTATCAGGTCGTCAGGTATCTCATCTGGGTGGTCCGGGTTGAGCATCTCATCGAGCATCGCGTCATAGCCGATTTCCAGCGCCCTATCCATTTCGGCTGGCGTGGCGCCGAATCCGGCTCGCCTGAGCAGGTGCGCCATAAGCGCAACGTCTTGCTTCTCATGAACAGTCGTCATACCGAACTCTCCTGGCATTTTTGTATTTTTTGAATTATGGAGGGGGTTCTTCGCTCAAGAAGTAACGCAGAATTGCCTGTAAAATGCTCCAAAAACCCCCCAAATCCTCAAGCAATAACGAGAGTATATCACCAATCGCCTAGCTGACGTGTCGCTCGTGCGCCAAAGCGCCTCCGCGATCAAGGGCTGGATTCCCGAAGGGGGTTGACGCCCGCCAATAACCGAATGATATAACACGTTCCAATCTGACTACCAGTAAAGGATGATGACGTGGCACGTTACCCTCAAGCAATTCTGGTGTCCTGCGAAATCCCGTGGGACGAAGACGAAAACCTGATGGAGGATGTCTTCCGCAAAGAGGTGCAGATCACCCTGCAACGGGGTTTCAAGCACCTGTACATTTTCGGGACAGCGGGCGAGGGTCACGCCGTCGACACGGCCCGATTCCAGAGAATCGTCGAGATATTCAGGGAGGAGACTCAAGGCAAGTCCGTGCATCCGATGGTCGGGGTTATTGGCCTGTCCACGGCGAACATCGTCGAGCGGCTGGGGTTCGCCTACGACATGGGGTTTCGGACGTTCCAGATTTCCCTGCCCAGTTGGGGCGTTCTGAGCGACATCGAGTTGATGGTCTTCTTCAAGGACGTATGCAACACCTTCCCAGACGCCGATTTTCTCCACTATAACCTGCCCCGTTCTAGACGAATCCTGAACGGCCAGCACTACCGACGGCTAATCGACGCGGTGCCCAATCTCGTTGCCACCAAGACTACCAGTGGCGGATTAGAAGGCGCCGCAGACTTGATGAAACATTCGTCGGAGCTTCAGCACTTCTTCGGAGAGCGCAACTTCCCTCACGGAGCGATGTATGGCGAGTGCTCGCTGCTGGCTTCCTGGGCTCCGGCGTCGCCCCACAAAACTCGCGAGCTTTTCGACGCGGGACGACGGCAGGAATTGGACCGGCTGTTCACTCTCCAGGCTGCTTTTCACAAGATGACATCCGACGTGCTGGGTCCTGTGAGGGACGGCGAACATATCGACGGCGCCTACGACAAGATGCTGGTGCGTCTTGGAGGCCTGGAAGAGATGCCCCTGCGCCTGCTATCACCGTATCAGGGTTTCACAGAAGAGCAGTACCAGCAGTGCAAGGCAGTTCTATATGAGCAGTATCCCGATTGGGTGGCGGAGGATTTGGGTGTGTAAGTCTCGAAGTTCACTTCCAAGCAACCGGCGATGAAATATCCGATTGGCCTCGTTGGTCTCATTGATGGTCTGGAGCTTGGCAACGAATTTCCTGACATTGACCAGAACACCAACTTACTGTTACATCGGTCAATTGTTACTCATGGGGATGGATAGAGGGGAGCATAGTCGCTCGCACTTATATGGCCGTGAGGTTGGTGCGTAGCATCCTTGAAGGTGGCGTATTTATATTATCGTTGGTAGGCACTTTCGGCTACATATCAACGGGCGAAGACTCGTTGTGGCGGCCTGTTTCAGCGTTGCTAATGGCCACCATCGTAACAACGACGCTAGCTATCTCACACACGCAAAGCCTACGGATCAGTGACCGCCGCGCGTCAGGTGCGCTCCTGAATCCTAAAAACCTGATAACCTGCCCCCTAACACCGTCTAAAGGATGATTGATCAATGCCCATGACAAACCAGGAATTAAATAAATTTCTCAGCGAAACACACGTGGCGGTTATCAGCACCGTTGATGCCGACAACCGGCCCCGCTCGGCCCCCATATGGTACGAGTGGAAGGACGGGGCGGCCTACTTGTTCACAGGTAGGCGAACGTTGAAGTGGCGCAACATTCAGGACAATCCCAACGTGTCTCTGTGCGTTGACTGGCGTGAGCCTCCGTACAGATCAGCCATCATACAGGGAACTGCTGAGGAGGTGGAGGTGGACATGTATGACCTGGTGCTGTCCATGTCAGTAAGGTACTACGGAGAGGAGAAGGGCCGAGCCTTCGCGGGAGGCTATCGGGATAACAATGAGAACGTTGTCGCGTTTCGTGTCACGCCGGAGAACATAACGTCCTTCGAGAGCGACGAGTAGCCAAATATTAACGATGGAGGCGAAGGCAATGTCAACGGCCGCCGATATGGTCACTGTCGTTGACCGAAACACAATCGCTTTTGAGCGAAGATTCCCAGACAAGCTTGAGCGGGTCTGGTCTGCGATCACGGTCGATGAGATTGATCACTGGTTCATGAAGACTGAACTCGACTTGAGAGTCGGCGGCGCCTTTTCATTCGAGAAGGGATGGGACGGCTGGATATCTGAATTGGAAAATCAGGGCTACGTTCAATTTAATAGCAGTCACGAATCATTCACCCGATTTGAAATCGAGCCAGATGGCGACGGAACTTTGTTCCATATGATCGACAAACTGCCCGACGATTTCGTTATGGGAGTCGGCTGTCGACAAGACAGCCCAATCGAAGATTCTGACACAGAAAAGATGCGACTTGTCGAATATAATCAGCCGGGAGGCACTGGACGGGCGTGATCGCGGGATGGCATGCATTCGTCGACTCCCTGGAGAGTTATTTGACTGGAGAACCGTCTGGAGAAGGCCACAATCGCCTGAGCAAATTTTATGACCGCTTTCTGATTGATTATCATTCAATCTAAGATACGTTGAGTTGCTCCATCAGACCGTGCATATCGTAGTTGTGCCAGCGCTCGATGAACTTACCGTCGGCAACCCGATATATCCAGATACCTGTCCACGCGACCTCTTTGTTCGTGGGTTGAATGCCCTGAAACTCGCCCTTGTGCGTGCCCCGGAACGTCAGGCGAACCACGACCTTGTCGCCTTCGGTGATCACATCCTCGATGGTTACATGGATGCCTGGGAAGGCGTCGCGACGGCTGGTGACTCCGCGTTTGACTGACTCGGGGTCAAGCTCGTTGCCTTATGGCCCCACGCCAACGTAATCAGGGGCGCATACCTCGTCTATGACGTCCAACCTGCCCTCGTTCCAGGCCTCTTCGTACATTCGACGCACAAGATTTTCATGTTCTCCAGCCATGAGCAATGCTCCTGAACCCGATTGGCGCTGGTCTTGCGCTCTTAACCGCCAAATTGACGGCGCCGCGACCACCGGGTAGGATTGCCTCCATCACATTCAATAGGAGACAACATGACCACATCACGCAGCGCAATGGCAGAGGTATCCCCCAAGCTGGCAGAGCTTACCGCGGACGTGCTGTTCGGAGACGTATGGGAACGACCCGAACTGTCCAAGCGAGACCGCAGCCTCATCACCGTGTCCGTGCTGGTTGCGCTCTACCGCACAGGCCAACTGCCAGGACACTTTCGACGCGCGCTGGACAACGGAGTGACCAAAGAAGAGATCGGCGAACTCATCAATCACGTCGCATTCTACGCCGGATGGCCCACGGCAGCAAACGCGGTCCAGATCGCCAAAGAGGCGTTTGACGAGTAGGCGGTCAGGCATCAGAAATTCATCGGCATAACTGTCCATTCTGAACGGACGTGAAGAATCTGGTCGCAATGATGACGAAGCGCGCGTCCGGCGACCAGACGCTTCGCCTCAACTCAGCATGACGGCCTTGCTCTGCTCCTCTAGACGATTTTGCTCAACTTGAACTCGCGCCATGCCTCGTTGCTCATGCGGGCTATCCGTTTGAGCCGTAGTTTACCGCTCTCATAGCCGGGTTCGTCTCGCAAGTCGATTTCGTAATCAACTATGTGACGCGCCGATTTATCGACCCACATCGTCCCGCGGCGTCGTTCAAGTCCCGCGCCGTCAACACTGTACTTGTGGCACAGAGAGCCGTGCCGTTCCTCTTCGGAGACGAAGTCAACAGTCACTAAACCCTTGAACGCAAAGGACCGGGCCTGCTCGATGTAACTGTTGAGTCTTTGCGGATCGGGGTATCCGGCTGTGACGAAGTCCGCTATTCCAAAAAAGCATGGAGCGAGCGGGTCGAGGTAATGCGGGAGTGTAATGTTGAGACTGGC
>JYMV01029436.1_pt1 | contig 10288 bp, 10 predicted proteins | sample 338911 | NCBI WGS metagenome assembly JYMV01 (sample SAMN03354496, study PRJNA234377) | hydrothermal vent metagenome | biome: Deep sea; feature: Hydrothermal plumes at the Eastern Lau Spreading Center, Western Pacific Ocean; material: Seawater | place: Tonga | collected 2009 | depth 2000 m m
GATAATTGAAGACATCTTATCGGCTCCAATTAAAAGTATTTTTTTATAGCGACCAGATTCAATATAGCTCGCTGCGGTAGACATACCATATAGAAAGCTAGAACAAGCGGCCTGTAGATCGAACGAAAATGCATTGGTTGCTCCTATTGAAGAAGCTGTAAATGCTGCTGTTGAAGCTACCGGCATATCTGGCGTTGCGGTAGAAAAAATAACTAGATCAATCTCTTCTGGATTAATGTTATTTTTCTCTATTAAATTTTTAGCTGCTTGAATTCCTAAAAATGAAGTTCCCTTATCGGGATCATTAAGAATTCTTCTTTCTTTTATACCTGTTCGGGTAGTAATCCATTCATCATTGGTATCTACCATGCTTTCTAACATTTTATTGGTTAGTACATGGTCTGGAACATAAGATCCTACAGCGGTTATTGCCGCGCTAACTTTGTTCATATAATAGGGTTTATATCACAAAAATATTGTAAACCTACAAATTACGTTCGATATATCATAAATTTTTGAAGGAATTGGCTTTTTGAATTCAAAAAAGTGCTTCAAATTTTTATGAATTTGGTAATTTGTAAACTTAATTTTCACAAAAAACAAAACCCACTACCGGATTACCGGTGTGGGAATGTTATCTTTTTAAGAAGCAATTATTTAAGCTTCTACTTCTTCTGTATTGTCAATTAAAACTTGACCTCTGTAGTAAAGTTTTCCTTCGTGCCAGTGAGCTCTGTGGTATAAGTGAGCTTCTCCTGTAGTAGGATCTTTAGCGATTTGAGGCGCTGTAGCTTTATAATGAGTTCTTCTTTTATCTCTTCTTGTTTTAGATATTTTTCTCTTAGGATGTGCCATAACTCAAAATATTATTTATTATCGTTCAGTAAATTTTTTAATTTATTCCAACGAGGATCTATTTCCTCTTCTTCTTTCTTTGTTTCTTTTTGTTTAGGTTGAAGTTCTTCTAGTTTGTCGAGTACTTCAGATTCTAAAGTTCCGTCTTCAACACCGGGATGAACCCTTTTATAAGGTATTGCTAAAACAATTGCCTCATAAATGTATTGCTGAATTTCTAATTGGTATTCACCGTGTGGTAAGATTAACAAGTCTTCATTTTCATCGTTATACTCTTCACCAAACTTTACCACCAATTCTAACGTATTTTCAACCGGCTGATCGAAAGGCTCGTTAGTCACATCGCAGTTAATATTTACTTTTCCTTCAATAGAAAAGCGCAAATCTAACATATTAGGTTTTTTCTCTAACTCTAGATTTACTTTAACATCGACATGATTAAAATCGTCGTACTCAAAATGTTCAAAGAACTGATCATCAATTTGATAATCGTAATGATGCCTCCCTGTTTTTAATCCTACAAATTGGATTGTAAACTCTTTTAACTTCTTCATCTCATCATCCTTTTCGGGCGTGCAAATATATAAAATATAATTAATTAGCTATCTTTATCAACAAAAAAATGTTTATAATTTTTTCGATTGCTTCTGAAGCTGATTTTTAGTGAGCTTTAAATACTCTTTTCTGCATTTAAAAATTTCTATAGAAGCAAAGACTGCTTCTTTAAAAGAGGTAAAATCTGCTTCACCTTTTCCGGCAATTTCGTAAGCAGTGCCGTGGTCTGGGGAAGTTCTAATTCTCGAAAGTCCCGCCGTGTAATTTACACCTCTACCAAACGAAAGTGTTTTAAATGGAATTAAACCTTGATCGTGATAAGCAGCAATTACAGCATCAAAATTTTGATAATTTTTAGTTCCGAAGAAGCTATCTGCTGAATATGGACCATAAACTAAGGTTCCTTTTTCGTTAATTTTTAAAATAGTTGGTTTTAAAACTTCTTCATCTTCCTTGCCAATAACTCCGTTATCACCACTATGCGGATTAATACCTAAAACGGCAATTTTAGGTTTCTGAATTCTAAAATCTTTCTTTAGCGTATCGTGAATAATGGCTACTTTTTTCTGAATTAATTCCGGAGTAATTTTTTCAGCAACATCTTTAACCGCTACATGATCGGTGAGTAAACCTATTCTTAAGTTTTTACAGATCATAAGCATGAGACTGTCGCCTTTCATCGCTTTTGCTAAATAATCGGTATGTCCGGGAAAATTAAATTCTTCAGACTGAATTACATTTTTATTTATTGGCGCAGTAACTAAGGTGTCTATTTCTTTTTTAATAAGCGCTTCGGTAGCAGCTTCAAGAGATTTCACTGTAAACTTGCCTAGAAATTTATCTTCTTTACCAAAATTGATCTTTGTGTTTTCCTTCCAAACATTAACCACATTAATTTTTCCATCGATCACTTTCGAGGCATTCTCTATGCCTTGAAAATTTACATTTAGCTTAAAATGTTTTTTATAAAAGGAAAGTAATTTAGTGTTCGCAAAGATTACAGGTGTACAGAATTCTAACATTCTAGGATCCTGAAAAGTTTTTAGAATAATCTCACTTCCTATTCCGTTTAAATCTCCTATGCTTATTCCTATTCTTACTTTTTGTGCTTTTTTCATATAAATAATGACTACTTTTGCGTTGAACAAAGGTAACTAAATAATCTTCAAATATGTTCACCGGAATTATAGAAGAGGTCGCTACGGTACATCATTTAGAAAAAGAAAATGATAATCTGCACCTCACGATCAAAGCAAATTTTACTTCAGAACTAAAAATAGATCAAAGCGTTGCGCATAACGGAGTTTGTTTAACCGTTGTTGAAATTAATAATGATTTATTTAAAGTAACTGCTATTAAAGAAACTTTAGACAAAACAAATTTAGGGAATCTAAAAGTTGGTGATTCTGTTAACCTTGAAAGAGGGATGATTTTGGGAGAACGACTTGATGGGCATTTGGTTCAAGGTCACGTAGATCAAACTGGGATCTGCATTGAGAAAACCTCACAAAACGGAAGTCATATTTTTACCTTTAAGTATGACGAAAATTTAGGAAATGTAACGATCGAAAAAGGGTCAATTACTGTAAATGGTGTTAGTTTAACAGTTGTAAACAGTAAAGACGATAGATTTAGTGTCGCGATTATACCATATACTTTAGAACACACGACTTTTAACCAACTAAAAGTTAATAATAGAGTAAATTTAGAATTTGACGTTATTGGTAAATATGCCAAGAGACTCTATAAACTTTAAAGGGAGGGTTTATTTCTTTTTGTTAATAGATCTTATTCCCATCACAGCTCCAGCTGCTATAAATACAGAAACAAAACCATCAATTGGAAAACCTGGTGGCGGTGGTGTAGGATCATCTCCTGGTTCAGGTCTACCTTGAAAAGAAAACGCCGGGATAGTAGCAAAAGCTACCATCAATACTAATAATATTTTTTTTGTTCTATTCATAAGAGGTGCTAAATTAAAAATTAAAACCTAACCAAAAGCCCCGTTTATCTTAAAAAATTATTAATTAAAAGCTAAATATTTATAAAACAATTTTTACAATAAAATATGACCTCTAAAATTTCAAAAAAAAGTGGACCCAGATGGGCTCGAACCATCGACCCCCTGATTATGAGTCAGGTGCTCTAACCAGCTGAGCTATGGGTCCTAAACAGTGGGCAAAAATATGTAATACAATTTTACCAAACAAATTTATTTTGTTTAATTGTTTATATCTTCACAAAGCTCTACCAGAACACCATTAGCAGACTTTGGGTGTAAAAAAGCGATCTTTTTATTATCTGCTCCAATTTTTGGTTGATCATTTAATAATACGAAACCTTCTTGTTGAAGTCTTTTAATTTCATTTTCGATGTTATCTACGTAAAAAGCAATATGATGGATCCCCTCGCCGCGTTTTTCTATGTATTTTGCAATTGCGCTATCTTCTCGTGTTGCTGCCAACAATTCAATTTTGCTTTCTCCTACTTCAAAAAAAGAGGTTGTTACTCCTTCACTTTCTACAGCTTCTTCCTTGTAAGGTTTTGTGTTTAATAAAGTAGAATATAACTGATTGGCTTCAGCTAAGTTTTTTACCGCTATACCAATATGTTCGATTTTTTTCATTTTAATTATTTTTAGGTAAGCAAAATAACAAATCCTTTTAAATAAACTATTTTTGTAGAATGGAAGAAACAAATAGACAGAAAAAAATTGGAGGCGTTTTACAACGTGATCTTGCCGATGTGATTCAGCAAGAATTAAAAAGAAATAATGTAACCGGGATCATTGTTTCGGTTTCTAAAGTTAAAGTGACGACAGATTTATCGATCGCTAAGGCTTATGTGAGTATTTTTCCGGCAAAAGATGCTCAAGGTTTATTAAATGAGTTGAAAGCTATTAAATCTAAATTGAAACATGAGCTTGCACAGCGCACTAAAAACCAGTTAAGAAAAATGCCGGAACTTAATTTTTACCTCGACGATTCTTTAGAATATATTGAAAGCATCGAAAAAGCTGTAAAAGGAGAAGAAAATCCAATCGAAAATCCTGACTTATTAGATAAACGTAAAAAATCTTAGGTTGAATTTTTCTTATTACATCGCTAAGCGCTACTTATTTACTAAAAGTAAAAACAATGCTATCAATATTATTACGATTATTGCAAGTGTTGGTGTTTTTGCCGGTGCGTTAGCTTTATTTATTGTTTTATCAGGTTTTTCGGGACTTAAAGAGTTTAGCCTTTCATTTTCTAATAAATATGATCCCGATCTAAAAATTCTTCCAAAAACCGGAAAGTATTTTACTTATTCTGAAGAACAACAAGAAAAATTTCAACAAATAAATGGCATTAAGGTTTCTTCAAAAATTATTGAAGAGCGTGTTTTACTTAATTTCAATAATAAAAACATTCCTTCATCTTATATAAAAGGAGTCGATGAAAATTACCTAAATGTCAATCCTGTAGATAGTGCTTTACTTGCCGGAGTTTGGTTGCATCAAGATGAGCGGCAAATAGTGATCGGTAACGGTATTTCTAGAAGGTTATCGATTGGTGTTGCAGGATATGGAGATCTCTTAAAAATCTTTGTTCCCAAACCGGGAAAAGGTCAAGTGACCAACCCAAATGATGCTTTTAATACGACATCTGGAACGGTAATTGGTATTTACAGTATTAATGAAGAACTCGACAATAAGTATGTTTATGCACCATTTAATTTAGCTCAAAATTTATTAGAGTTAAAGGAAAATGAAATTTCTGCTATTGAAATAAGCTTAACTCCAGAGGCAAATGAAGATGATGTTCGAGAAGCTATCCAAAATGTATTTCAGCAAAATGTAATTATCAAAGACCGCATTCAGCTTAATGATAAACTCTATAAAATGCTGAATACAGAAAACTTAGCGGTTTATCTAATTTTTACGCTAATATTGATCATAGCATTGTTTAACGTGGGTGGTGCGATCGTGATGGCTATTCTAGATAAACAACAAAATATTAAAACACTATATAATTTAGGAGCCAACATTCATCAAATTAGAAGAGTTTTCTTTTTACAAGGAACTTTACTTACCTTTTTTGGTGGTATTTTAGGTTTGGCTATTGCTTGTATTATTATCTTACTTCAGCAGCAATTTAGCTTGGTAATGATCACCCCAAGCTTGCCTTATCCCGTTTTGTTTGAAGCTAAAAACTTAATGATCGTTTTCTTAACCATTATGTCTTTAGGGCTTCTAGCCTCTTATATAGGTTCTACCCGAATAAAAAAAGTGATAGAGATTAACCCTTAACTTTTTATTTTTCAGATAAGAAATTGAATAATAGGAAATAAAATCCTGAATCAACTTCAGGATGAAGAACTATTTAAAGATCTAGAAAAATTTTTATCGTGTAAACTGAAAATCTCCAAATTCTTTTTCTGCCTCATCAAAAGCTTTAAACACATCTTCAGGTTCATCGCTGGTCACCATTTTCATTCGGTGTTCTTTAAAATGTGGAATTCCCTTAAAATAATTGGTATAGTGACGACGAGTTTCAAAAACGCCTAAACGATCGCCCTTCCAATCGATCGCCATTTGCAAATGCCTTCTTGCAGCATCTAAACGCTCGGCCATTGTTGGCGGATCTAAATGCTCGCCGGTTTCAAAATAATGTTTTACTTCTCTAAAAAACCACGGGTAACCAATGCTGGCACGACCGATCATCGCTCCGTCTAACCCAAACTCATCGCGCATTTTTACTGCTTTTTCTGGAGAATCTACATCACCATTACCAAAAACAGGAATATGCATTCGGGGATTGTTTTTTACCTCTGCGATCGGTTTCCAATCGGCTTCACCTTTATACATTTGGGCACGCGTTCTCCCGTGAATAGAAATGGCTTTGCAGCCCACATCTTGTAAACGCTCGGCAACCTCAACGATTTTGATAGAATCGTGATCCCAACCTAAACGTGTTTTTACCGTTACCGGTAGTTTGGTATGTTTTACCATCGCTTCTGTTAGCGAAACCATCAAATCGATATCTTTTAAAATTCCGGCGCCGGCACCTTTAGAAACTACTTTTTTAACCGGGCAACCAAAATTAATATCAATAATATCGGGACCTGATTTTTCGACAATTTCTACCGACTCTAACATCGATTCTAAATTCGCACCAAATATTTGAATCCCTACGGGACGTTCTTTTTCATAAATATCGAGTTTCATGACGCTTTTTGCAGCGTCACGAATGAGTCCTTCTGAAGAAATAAATTCAGTATACACCACATCGGCGCCTTGCTCTTTACACAACGCTCTGAATGGTGGATCGCTCACATCTTCCATCGGGGCTAACAACAACGGAAATTCTCCTACATCTATATCGCCTATCTTTGCCAAAACTGAATGTTATTTAGGTGTTTGAATCGGCAAAATTAATAAATAAGTACGAACTGCTCATTTTTTAAGCTGAAGTTTCCCTGAAATTCTCGCAAAAGGGATAGTAATGAACATCCTTTTTTTGCTTTGATATATGGCAAAAAAAGATGGTAATGGATAGCCCGGGCCGCAGGCTTTGCCCAAATGATTTTTAGAAATTAAAAGATCTACAGCCGGTCGCGCTCTTCTACATCGATAGAACGATTATTGTCTCTTAAGCCGCTATTACCAAAATTATATTTAAAACCTATTCTTACAAATCTATTTTCCGGCAAAGCATAGTAGCCATTGTCTTGGTTAAGGTAAGTTGAGTTGAGCTGTGGTGCATATTCGTTAAAAACATCTGAAACATATAAAGATAATTCTCCTTTACTTTTCCAGATTTTTTTTCTTAACCCGAAAGAGAGGTTAAATTGGTCTCCAACTTGATAAGAGCCTTGTATAAAATCTGATATATAAAGAATGTTTACATGACCGGTTAACGAGTTTTCTTTAGATAATGTAATTGCATTATAAATAGAGGCATAAAAACCATTTACATCATTGGTTACTTGTGCAAAGTTACTTTCTAAGGCTAAAAAGGTCTCTTCTTCGTGAAAAGCTGATAATACAGCTTGTGCATACCACCAAGATTTTAATGAACGGCCGTGAAAGAAATCGATACCACAAGATTTACTTTCTACAACATTGGTTTGTAATAAACGTAAGAATAAGTTCTCATTATCCTGAAAAATTAGATTGGCTACGTTGCGACCATTATCTCGATAATATAGATCGATGGAGTATTTATTTTTATAAGTATAATTTAAATTAAACTCATTGCTAATTACCGCTCGTAAATTAGGGTTACCCGATTGGTAGCTATTTTCTGTGATAAAATACCGAAAAGGGTTTAGGCTTTCATATTTAGGTCGGTGAATCTTACGGCCGTAATCGAAACCAAAACCATGATTTTCTGATGCTTTATAATTTAAATATACTGAAGGAAATAATTCGGTATATTTTCTACTATTTATTTGATTTAAACTGAAAGATTTTCCTGTTCTATCGGTATGTTCTACCCGTAAACCTAATTGAGCGCTAAATTTATCCCAATCACGGTTTACTGAAGAATATGCAGCATAAACATTCTCATCATAATTAAATTTATCTGAAAGGTAGTTATCTTCGAAAGCCGGGGCATTACTGTTTACTTCTAAAAATTGAAGCTCACTCGTTGTGTTGATATCAGAAAGCTTTATTCCGCTGGAAAATGCAAATTTCCCAAAAACTGTTTCAAAATCTAATTGACCGGTATAAATATTCGTTTTTTGTGCTGCTTGTGTAGAAAAACTATTTTCGTTTAGCAAATTGTTATTAGCATCTTCATAATTTGTCGCCAAAAATTGTTGTGTTTGATCGTCGTAATATGTAGAATGTACATTAGCCACGATAGAAGTTTGTGGTTTAAATTGATGACTAAAACTAAGATCGTAGCCTATATTTACAAGATCATTCTCTAAATTACTTTTGGTATTAAATAACGAATCTAATTCAAAACCTTCATTATAAATATTAGTTGTTCCTCTGTTTTTATAGGTTTTATTAGGTGAATAAATACCATTACTACTAAAGCTTACACTATTTTTTTCTGAAAGCTGATAATCTAAAATAATGTTTGCTTGATGACTTTTTTCTCTTGTCGTTCTATCGAAATCGGTTCTCCAACGCTGAAAAACTTCATCTTCATTCTGAATATAATTCACATAACTTTCATCCTGCTTAAAACGCTTAGAAGGATTAAAATTATAATTAGCGAAAATATTTAGCTTGTCATTTTTATAATAATGGCTTGTACCTAAATTGTATTTCGCATAAATAGCCTGAGTGTAACTCTTATGAATGCTTCCTTTATAGCCCGGCACCAATACTTTGCTCGTTACAATATTGATAATTGGCCCGTCACCGGCATCATATTTAGCTGAAGGATTTCTTAAAACTTCGATTTGCTTTACATTTTCTGCAGAAAAGCCTTCTAGCAACTGTTTTAATTCCTCTGCGGTTAGGTCAACTTTTTTTTCGTTGATATAGATTGTAGCTGTGGTGTTTCTAATTTTTAGATCATCACCAATACTTACAACTCCCGGAGCTATTTTTATCGCGTCCCAAGTCGTTCCGCTTGAAATACTCGTATTTTCAATATCAAAAATTAATCGGTCTGTTACTTTTCTAACGGAAGGTTTTTTTGTAGATATATTAACTTCATCTAAATTTTCAGAGTCTTGCTGAAGCTTTATTTTAGCTAATTTAGTGTTTGTATTTATCTTAATATTTTGCTTAGAAGTCTGATAACCTATAAAACTAACTTCTAGTATATATAAGCCTTCAAAAATATCATTAAATAAAAATTTACCATTCTCTTCTGTGATCGTACCTTCTACAAATGTAGAATCTGCCTGCTTGTAAAATGCTACGTTAGCATAAGGTAGTTGTTCATTCTTAGCATTAACCACTTCACCTTCAACAGAATATTGACTAAAGGTAATTGTAGGTATAAGAAAAAGTAGAAGATAAATGAGGTTAAACTTCAATAGAATAGGATTATTTTATACTAAGTTTCTAGAGATAAATATATATAGTTTTAGATACTTCTGTTTTCGTTTTCAAAAAAACTATATTTGCAAAAATGTATTGATGTCCAAAGCTAATAAATTTTCTTTTTTTAAGAGGTTTAAAATGTTAAATATCAATACCAACTATTGAAAAAGATTTATGAAGCACATTAGAAATTTTTGTATCATCGCCCATATTGATCACGGTAAAAGTACACTAGCAGACAGATTGTTAGACTTTACCGGCTCTGTAACAGAAAGAGAAAAACAAGAGCAACTTCTTGATAGTATGGATTTGGAACGTGAACGTGGGATCACCATAAAAAGTCACGCAATTCAGATGAATTATATCCATAACGGCGAAGAGTATGTTTTAAATTTGATCGATACTCCGGGACACGTAGATTTTTCTTACGAGGTTTCTAGATCGATCGCCGCTTGTGAAGGTGCTTTATTGGTGGTCGATGCTGCGCAAAGTATACAAGCACAAACTATTTCTAACCTATATTTAGCGCTAGAGAACGATTTAGAAATTATTCCGGTGCTTAACAAAGTAGATTTACCGAGTGCCAATCCAGAAGAAGTAACCGATGATATTGTTGATCTATTAGGTTGCGATCCTTCGGAAGTAATTCCTGCCAGTGCAAAAACAGGTCTTGGTATTGAAGAAATTCTTACCGCAATTATTGATCGTGTACCGGCTCCTGTCGGAAAAGTAGATGCACCGCTTCGTGCCCTTATTTTCGATTCGGTTTATAACCCATTTCGTGGAGTTGAAACCTTCTTTCGTGTAATTAACGGAAGCATCAAAAAAGGACAACAAATTAAATTCGTAAATCCGAATAAGAACTATTCTGCAGATGAAGTA
>JYMV01051225.1_pt1 | contig 10288 bp, 9 predicted proteins | sample 338911 | NCBI WGS metagenome assembly JYMV01 (sample SAMN03354496, study PRJNA234377) | hydrothermal vent metagenome | biome: Deep sea; feature: Hydrothermal plumes at the Eastern Lau Spreading Center, Western Pacific Ocean; material: Seawater | place: Tonga | collected 2009 | depth 2000 m m
TTGCTGCTCCGGTTTCAGCAGCTGGCGAAGTTTCTGCCGGGTTTCTTTCGCAGCCGTCTCCATTTGCTTTCTCCGCTCGGCCAGCTTCTTGGTCCGTTCCTCTCCCTGCAAACCGCGAATGGCCTGGAACTGCTCCGTTCGTTTCGCGTTCTGCTGCTGGTAGATATCCCTGATCTTATCTTGTTGCGCTACATCCAACTTTAATTCTTCTTGAACCTGGGAGTTTCTCAGCAACGTTGTAGGCTCGCGAGTGACACGCATATTGGGTACTGCCACAAGGGCTTGGGGCCGAACCAGGATGCGGCCTGGTTGCTTGGCTGGCACTGGTTTCTTAGCGTCCGGAGAAGGGACATCGGACTTTCCATCCTCGGCTGCGAGCCCTGGTTGGACCGAGAGTGTCAGCAGCAGAACCGCGGTAAGCGCTTGAAACAAACGTGTCATCAGCAATCTCCTTTTCAGCGTCAAGGCCCCTGGCGTCCCAGTAACCTGGGTCTCGCAAACAGTACGTGTCGCAACACTCAAGAAAAGTTCGTTGCCAGGGATAAAAAAGTCATATCCTTTACAAGGGCTAGCCTAGCGGCCCTCAGCAAACGGTTAATTCCGTGCCAGCGATTGGAGGGCGACAAACGGTCGGACTTCTTATCGCAAGCCAGCTAATTCTTGCAGCTGGTTCCAGTTTTCCAGCCGATCCTGCTGTCCTGCCAGCAAGGTGTAGGAGGGATTTCCGTCTTTATCAAAGTGCTTGCCAAAGCGACCTTCACTGCGACAGAAATCAATAAAATCCTCAACTTCACCTGTTTTCGGATTGGTGTACCAGTCGTTTTTCACTGCCGGGTTTCCCTGCAACGAGAGGCGTTCTCGAATCGTGTTCCCTTCCCGGGGATCATAGATCAGCAGGGGAAAAGCACGTGTGTCGACAGCCCGCCGCGCCTGGTCAAACGCCATGTTATCGGCAACGCCATGCTCCGGTTGGCAGGTGGTATAGCAGTTAATGATGGCGGGCCCGTCAAATTCCAGCGCTCCCAATACCGACTTATAGAAATGGTTCGTATGGGCGCAGGTAGTTTGAGCAACAAACGTGCGCGGATGCATCATGGCAATTTGAGCGATTTCCTTACGGCGTTCCTGTTTACCACCGAGCGCTTTACCATGAAAACTCATCTTGGTGTTTTGTCCGGTAAAGGTACTGGTCGATGCCTGCCCACCAGTATTGGAATAGACCTGGGTGTCAAGGACGAAGACTTTGACTTTCATCCCCGAGGCCAATAGGCGGGACAGAGACTGAAACCCGATATCGAACATGGCGCCATCACCGCCGATACACCACAACGGTTTTTCGTCCCATCCCATTTGATCCCAGCGAGATCGCACGCCCATAGCATCGGCCGGAGCGTTCTCAAAGAGGGAGTTCGTCCAGGGCACCAGATAAGGGTTGTACGGATAGGTGGAAGTATAGACCGTGTTGCAACCGGTAGCTGCCACGATGCCCCACTGGTCACCATGTTTCAATCCCGTAGCGGCACACATCATTCTCAACGCGGTTCCTTCACCGCAGCCAGCGCAGGAACCCGCCCCACCCATATAGAGGAGGGTATCTTCTTTGAGCATCATGTCGATCAACAAGTTGTCACTGACATAAGACTCGTCGGTCGGACCAAATTCCTTAAACCAGCGATGGCTTTTGCGTATCTCGTCCATTACCGGTTCTGTTTTTGGAATCATTTTCAGTGCCAGGTCATCACAGACCGTGACACATTCGGCACACCCCTTGCATTTGCTGGGGTCGATCAAAATGGCAAACCTGCCCCCGTCTTTGCCTTTCTTAATCGGACCATCATAGTACTTACGTGGCTTGGCCCACTGATTGTCGAACATCTCGCGATCAGATTGATCCTCGATACCATCAAGCTTCTTTTCCAGATCTGGCTCTGCCAGGACTTTTCCCAGGATCGCCGTATCTGGGCATTGCGTAACGCAATCCATGCAACCGGTACAGTTATCGGAAATGAATTCCGGTATCTCGGGTGCCACATAGCTAAAATCTCGCAAGGTTGCCGTGCCGGCCGGAATCAGTGACCTGGCAATAGCCAAATCAGCTGGCAGTTCCTTTTCACCATTCCCTGCTTCGTATTCACGCACCACGCGTTCGTTGAAGTCGACGACATCGAGAATAGGCAAATCGACTTTCTTGTAATCGGCGTCGATGAGACTGCCATAGGAATTGTTATTGAACGGATCCAGCTCATTGGCTTCGTTCATGGAAGGTTTTTCAGCCGTTGACATGTGATTTCTTTCTCGATTACTGAATAAGTCTGTTGTATTGATTGATCTTGCTGAGGGCAGCAACGCTTAGGCATTAATCATCTCCGAGGAGATCTCCTGCATCTCGCTATAACCACGCTTCACACAGGTCAAGTTATCCTGAACCACCTGTTCACCACGTTTGCCAAAATACTTACGCAGTGCTTTTTCAACTCCCTCGTAAACCAGATCATCCGTCATCTGGCTATCCGTCGCATAAGGGGTCAATTTCAAGAACCCACCTAACAGCACAATTCCTTGCATCCGCATTTCCAGGTCCGCAACGGAAGCGACCTCACGCGCTATTTGCACCATATCGATGAAGTAAACCCGCAACTTCTTCTCCTGGATCGACTTCTGATGAGCAGCAGGAATACGTTCCCAGACGTCCTGAGGCTCGGTATAAGGGCTCTGCATAAAAATCGCTCCGCCCTCAACCATCCCTTTGAGAGGATTACCACTAAGCAGGGCTGTCGTATCATTAAGCACAACCAGGTTCACATGCTCCAACTCCGCATGCGAAAAGATGTGAGAATCTGCCACGGTGAGGTAGTAAGTGGTCGGCAGCCCTTTCTTCTCAGAACCGTACTTGGGATAGGCCTGCACATCTTTGCCAAACACATCGCCACCAATGGTAGCGATCACTTTGTTCGTTGTCACCGAACCAAATCCGCCCACCGAATGGCCTCGCATCGAAAAAGCTCCCGAAGGGCGCAAATCAGGATCTTCGTCAAGGGTCAGAGCAGAGGCATGCTTAATTCCAATACTGAAGAAATCCTGACCATCAGTCATCATGTTCTTATAGATGGAAATGATGTCGCCAGGCCGCACATCACGACTGCCCAGTCCCGCTACCCCAGAATACATCTTGGGAACGGTGTCAATTTTCTCCAGGCCATTTTGCCCATTCAAAGCATCACAAAAAGCCGCTTTGACTTCACGCGTAAGAGGATTCCCCGTGAGTGAAAGCGGGTCATCCATCCGTTCAATCACCGTGAATGCTTTGCAATTCTTTAAGGCTGCAACGAGTTGGCGTGCTGGAAACGGCCGGAAACAATAGACGTTCAAACACCCGGCCTTGATCCCCTGTTTATCTCGCAAGTAATCAACCGTTATTTGAGCTGTTTCCATGTAAGAACCGATCCCTACCAGGATGTACTCTGCATCCTCACACCGATAGGTATTAATGAAGTCATACTTACGACCCGTCTTCTTGTAGAACTCGTCAAAGGTCTCTGCCAGCGCCGGTTCAACCTGGTCGTAGTACCACCGCTGAGCCATCTTCCCCTTCATATAGGAATCCTGGTTCTGCACCACTCCTGACATTAATGGATTATCGGGATCCATCAAGTTGTGAAGCTTGTCTTCCGGTTTCCCTACGAAGTCTTTCATGAATTCCGGTTCCAGCAATCGTACTGTCTCAACCGTGTGCGTCGTGAGAAATCCGTCCTGAACATTGAGAAACGGTGTGTACGACGCTTCCGCGGCGCGGCGAGAAATCAAGCAAAGGTCACCTGCTTCCTGAGCGTTACGAGCGAACAGGATACCCCATCCACAATCCGCTACGCCCATCACATCATCGTGTCCAGCATGGACATTCAGGCCCTGGCTGGTCAGAGCACGAGAACCAATATTAAAGACAACCGGTAAGCGTTTTCCAGAAATCGTGTAAAGCACTTCTTTCATCAGGATCAAACCCTGACCTGACGTAAAGTTCGTGACGCGACCTCCCGAGACTGCAAATCCTTCGCAAAACGTAGCGGACGAATGCTCACTTTCCGGCTCCACGAAAATCAAGTCATCGCCCCAAACATTCGGCCTGCCATTCATCACTGCCTGGTTGAAGCCACCACCCATGGTGGTGGAACTGGTAATCGGGTAAGCACCCGATCCCTGACAGATATGCGTTTCGACGTGGACCACGGCAGCTGCTCCATCACAGGTGGTCGGCTGCCCCGGATACTGGAACTTTGTTTCAGCGGTCCCTGCTGCTGTGTCTCGATCGACAATATTGGTTGCCATACTTCGTCCTTACAACTAATCTCAATAAACGGAAGCACTTCTTAAAAGATCATGGCCACAATCCTAATCTTGTCATTCACGGGAGAACCCGCTCAACAAGAAGAGACCACTCGCCAGACACTTTTCTTATTTTCCTGGAAAACTGGACTCGATGAACAGCATTTTGCCCTTCATCGGTCATCGTGCACAAGCCATCGGCCAGCAATTGGTTTGACGCCAGACAATCTGATCAAATCTCGGCGGGCTGACACATTATGAAGGTAAAATGGACTTCGGCCAATTGTTGAAAATCATTATACATGGGAATGCTTTGAAACCCCAGGGCACTTCCACAAGTTCTTAGCACAGCATGGTTTAGCAACAGATAATCCGCATCAAGGTTGTTCTCTCGAGGGACCCTCGGCATAATGAAATCAAGCGGGTCAACAGGCGACTCGACAAACACCTCGAAAGTTTACTGTTTTGGCCATGAGAACCATCGACCTGCTCTTTGACGAATCCGGGCTGAGCCTGCAGGAATTGGCTGAACGCTCGCACTTAGAGGAAAGTCGCGTCGCCGATATTCTCACAGGACGGTGGACGCCCAGTCCCAGGGACCGTGAAAAAATTGCTGTCGCTTTAGACGTTGCTGCGGATGAGATCAGTTGGGGACATTCGATGGCACCACGAAATATACGCTACCACCGATTCGGGCTCAAAGAGGATTTTTAGATGACTAAGAGCGTCGCAGAATTGTGTCAAGAGAAACAAATCACCTTCAAGCAATTAGTGGCAAGCTGTGGTTTGGGTGACGATCGCGTCATTGCCATTCTCTTGCAACGCTGGACCCCCAGTCCCAAAGAAAGAGACAAGCTTGCTGACGCCCTGGGGACCACCAAGGATGAGATTACCTGGGGCCACGTCACTCCCATTCAACATATTTACGGATTCGGTCCCAACTAACCGACTCCCACAGGTGAACCAGAAAAAGGACGCAAGACTGATGGTCAGGATCCCCTGCTGGATCTTCGTCATGATGCTGTTGGCAAGCGGGACATCCAAGGCCCTTGTACTAGGGCAGGAGCTACATCCTCCGTTGCCTCCGGATCACCTGCCACCGGTACTCGACCTGAGCCATATTCCCTTGGGGCTGAGTTCACATCGCAATATCCCGGCCGAAAACCCGCTGACTGCGGAAAAAGTAGCGTTGGGTCGGCAACTATTCTTTGACCCGATCTTGTCCGCTAATCGCCAGGTTTCCTGTGCCAGTTGCCATCTGCCGGAATTTCATTTTTCGAGCCCTAATCCGCTGGCTATCGGGATACAAGGTCAGCTTGGCAAACGCCATGCGCCAACCCTCGTCAATCGTACTTACGGTACGTCGTTCTTTTGGGACGGACGCGCCAAGACCCTGGAAGACCAGGCGCTACAACCGATCGAAAACTCGCTGGAATTGGGGTTTAAGGTCGAGGGAGTGCTAACACGATTGCGTCAAGATCAGCAATATGACAGGCTTTTCCAGGCGGCCTTTCCCGATGGTACAACGCGCACCAATCTAGCGAGAGCATTAGCCAGTTTTCAACGTGTACTACTCTCAGGTGACAGTCCGGTCGATCGCTTCCTGGCCGGTGACTTTAAGGCATTAACGGATTCCCAGCGTCAAGGCATGTGGCTGTTTGACAGTCGTGCCGGTTGCTGGAAATGCCACAGTGGTCCTAACTTTACCGACGAACGATTCCATAACACGGGCATTTCCTGGCGGAAATCTCCACCAGACCGGGGACTCTTTAATGCGACAAAGCAAGAAACGGACCAGGGAAAATTCAAAACCCCGTCGCTTCGTAACATCGCTGAAACTCGTCCTTACATGCACGATGGCAGTATCAGTTCGCTGTGGCCTGTCATTGAGTTCTACAACCAGGGTGGCATCGGCAATCCCTACCTGGACCCGGCCATTAAACCGCTGCAGCTCACCACGGACGAGATCGTCCACTTGATCGAGTTCCTGAAGGCCCTCACCAGCAACTCGGATTACCAGGCAGCGCCTGGAGCAACCGGTGCCCAACCGAGGACCAACCCGTAAATCAGTGGTTGAGGCGAGTTCTCCATGGCAAGCTGGTTTCCGCTCTTGCCGACCACGCATAAAAAGAGCGCGCGACGAGTCAACTCGCCGCGCGCTGCTGTCTTGTCGGATCAACTAACGTTGAGTTAGCCTCCGTTTTCAATTTCTGCCAACAGCGTGTCAACCGCCTTATCCATGGCTACTCCGCGAACGCCCTTGTAACGAATCACGCCCTTGGAATCGAGCACATAAATCGTCGGCCAGCCACTCACGTTGAATTGACTGGCAATGGGACCGCGGGTACTACCACCATCCCACCAGCTGCGCCAGGTGATCTCTTTTTCGGTCATCACGTCTTTGAGTACCTCGCGATCCTTATCGCTGTTGACTCCCAGAAGTGCAAACGGTTTTCCTGCTAGACGTTTAACGAGCGACCGCTCGTGTGGGTACATGGCCCGACAGGGAGGTCACCAATCGCCCCAGAAATCGATCACCACAACCTTGCCACGGTAATCGGTTAGCTTGAACTTCACTCCGTCAATATCCTCACCTGCTATTTCAGGCGCCGTTTTGCCGATACCGAGGTTCTGAACTTCATACAACTCTCGTTTGGCAGCCTCACCAATCGTACCCCGATAATGCTTGAGATCCGCAAAATCTTTGATCACTCGCTCGGCAAACTTCTTTACGTCAGCTTCCTTGGCCGGGTTAGCACGAGCTGCATACTTGGACTGCATCATTAAACCAAAACAAGCTTGTCCTTTTGCTTCTCGGAGCGGACTCTTGGCCAGCACTTGTTCCAATAGCCTATGAGCCTGCGGTGACGTACTACGCATCAAACGCTGACAAACCGAAATCATGGCTTTGTCTTCAATGTAACTCTCGATCAACAGATCGATGGCCTCGCCAGCGGCCTTACCTATACGAACATTGGAAACAACCCAAACCAGTGCCTGCACGGCAACCGGATCATCCGCATGTTCTTTTGCTAATACCAGGAACTTGGCAGCTAACTTGTCAGGCTTGGGGTAAAGCTCTCGACGTACCTGCAACCGGTCCGCCTCCGTCTTGGCCGCGCGAAACGCCTTGGAGTACGCCAGTCGCTGTTGACTAAATTCGCTGAGCAAAACTCGATACTGCTTGCCCGCTTCAGTCACCGGACCTGGCTTCACTTTGACCGGAAGCTTGGTGGGAACACGCTGAGCACTCAGTGTCGCTGTCATCAGTAACACCAGCAGCACCCCTGTGATTGAACGCAACATAAGTTGTCTCTCCCTCATCAAGGACTAAATAAACCCCTAACCTAATACTTCGATTATATCCCCTGGTAAACGCCTGACCAGACCACAGAAACAACCCGTTTGGTGCGGTTTTCTAGCCCTTTTCCAACTCAAGGCAAAACGCTGGAATTAGAGCGGCCGATTCGAACCCAATGAAACTCCAGTCGCAAAACTACCGGCCGGTCATAATACTGGCTAATCACCTCAATCAACTGCGGGTGAAGATCTTCAACATCCGTACGAGGTGTGGCAACTTCTACGGTCATCTCTACCGGATTGCGCCGAGCCTGGCGTCGAATGTGGACAACCTGGCCCTCAGGAATAACCTTCTCAACCGTTGTCTGAATCTGCTGCCGTAGCCGATTCGGTACCGGCGCTGAAGGCAACGATTCATAAATCGCCAGGAAAACAGCCAGCAGGCACAGGCTCCAGGAAAGCGGACGACTCCAACGCTGCACCGTTCCGTGACGATGACTGTCTCGAATACCAACCAGCCAAAGACTGCAGGCGGTTCCCAAAATAATAGCAACGATATTAGTCAGGAAAAGCAGTAACGATCCACCTGCCAGTCTCCACTCCCAACCCGCTGCTGCCAGGCCCGCAGTCGCCACCGGCGGGACCAGGGCAGCTGCGATCGCCACACCCGGCAACGCCGAAGATAGATTAGGTCGGCCAATGGCATAGGCAGCTGCAATGCCACTGATAAAAGCAACTAGTAAATCCAATACATGAGGCGACCCACGGGCGCGCATCTCGTCAGTAATGTCTAGCGTGGGCAAACAGATTCCCAGTAACCAGCCCAGCAAAAAGGCGAGCAGGAAACCACGTAAAATCGTTTTGCCAGCATTGGACAGCAACAGAAAATTGCCCTGCACCAGCGCTAACCCGGCTCCCACTAAAGGAGTCATCAGGGGAGCCACTAGCATGGCACCGATGACAACTGCTGCTGAATCCCGTGCCAATCCCAGTCCGGCGATCAAGGTCGACAAACAAATGAGTGCAATAAAGTCAAAATCCCATCGCGAATGCAACTGGATACGTTCCACCAGGGAGACCCGATCATTGCGATCCAACTGGGGAACAAAAGACTGTAAACGATGTTCTACCAGCCGCCTGACTCGACTGCTCCAGGGAATCTTGGAACGCACCACGGCCACCGCAGGTCCCTCTCCCTGGTAAAGCGCCTGATCCTTCACCGTCGTAAAGAGCATCTTCCGGATATAGGAGTGGTTCGTGGTTCCCAGTAACACCAGCTCAAAAGACTCGTCCAGCAACCCACTAATTCCCTGAAACAACTCGTCGGCCAGTGTCACGCGACCAATTACATGGTCCTGCTCACCATCGGCAATGCGACCAACGATTCGGTCAATAATTCGCTCTCCGACCAGGACCGCTACTTCGTCAACTTCTGGCTCCACGAAGAGCGCCGTCACTTGACCGTCAACCGAAAGAGCAAACTCGGCAGCTCGACTCAACGCCACATCGGCATGCGGGCCACCAGCAGTGGGAACCATGATCTTGTCGCATTGAGAAGCCCGCACATTGCCAGCCCGTAAATACATCGTTTCACACGGCGCCCGGAGAAACAACTGACGCTCCAGCGTCGCCCCTGCATCGATTCCCTGCAACGGCGCATGTCGGGGGATGATCAACAGGCTGACATCCGAATCCATCAGTTCCTGCAAGATAGCATCCGTCAGCAACGAACTACTGATCCGCTTCATGCGAACCCGCAAAGGCACTTCCTGCAACGGAGGTTCGGCCTGGCCAGCAGTTTCCGAATCGTCGCCCGGCTCCTCTTGCGACTCCAGGTGCACGGGAAATGGCAGTTCCTGGATTTCAGTTCGCACCTCCGCTGCCAGCGAGACACCAGTGGCGGGGGCTGCTTGTTCCAGCGAGACATCCGCTACTTCACCTTGACTGCGATGGCGCTGGACTTGCAGTACCAGCAAGTCCGTCTCACTAGCTCGCGCAAAATACGCTCCCCAGGAAATCGATTGGGTTACATCACTCTCGGTGACGAGTAAAACAGCAACTGTCATGCCTGTGTCCAGTCATTCCCACTCGATGCGCGGACAACCTGGCTTGCGTAGAATCCTCGACAGGGCCGTTGCCGTTCAAAGCTCAGCCCGATCACGGCGTTTTACTTCAGACGCGCAACAAGTCTTCGATCTGACGACGGTACTTGCGAGCCTGTCGCGTATAGGTAGCACGTTTCACCTTGCTTCCAGCAATTCGTGCCAGGTTATAGTACTTGTCAGCCAGAGCCTGTTTGACTTGGATCAAATTCTCAATTTTCTTGGAGCTCATTTCATTCACCTTCTGCCATGCAAAATGCTACCCGCTATTCTTCTTTGACGGGCAAAGCATCACATTTGTGTAACGCCAGCAATGGATACACTGTACCGCTATATGTAATAAAATGATAGGTGTCGGTGTTGAGCGACCGCGTCCACCAGCGACCGGACTGACGCTGATTCGACAAAAACCAGCCAACCCCCTTTTGGATACGGGCGTCTTTGGCGGAAATTCCAGCTTCACGGAGAACCACCAACGCCAGCCCCGTTTGGTGCCCATCACTAGGCGGATCCTTAAATTCAAGCTCCGCACGTAACTTCCCGGCTCGACCACCAGCACCCCACTG
>JYMV01002748.1_pt1 | contig 10287 bp, 8 predicted proteins | sample 338911 | NCBI WGS metagenome assembly JYMV01 (sample SAMN03354496, study PRJNA234377) | hydrothermal vent metagenome | biome: Deep sea; feature: Hydrothermal plumes at the Eastern Lau Spreading Center, Western Pacific Ocean; material: Seawater | place: Tonga | collected 2009 | depth 2000 m m
AACGCTGTTTTTAGTCAGGTTGCTGCTAACAAGGAAATATTGAACCAAGGGTTCCCAGTGGATACGTTGAAGTCATCACTGACAAAGCGCATCGCCCATACATAATTGTTGTAACTAAATTAACACGACGGGTGCCACTAGTGGAGCAGGAACTGCCTACCCTTCCAGATAACCTGAGTTTATCCCCAGTTTTTAATGGGGTTTCTGTTACTCGATCTTTGATTTAATGTGTATGCTTTTAGATCATTGATTGTTCCTTTGTACTTGTTCTTTTGGCCATAGTGTTGTCTGTTCTTCTTCGATATACGGATTCTGAATACCCCTTCGGTATCTTCAAACTCATCTTGCTCTCTCCATGCTAAAATCGTAAATCCTGAAGTGCTTGTTTTTTTGTCTTCATATTCAACCTTCGTAGGAATAAATGCCTTGCTTATTATGATAGATAGTATATTTTATCTTATAGAAAACATATCGTCAAACGGAACTGCCACTCAAAGCTCTGGAAGGATAAGCAGATATTTCTGACAGCAGACATAGCCATTACTGGTGGACCTACACATCACTTTAAAAGTGCCTCATGTGCTACAACACTTTATAAACCTATACAGTATGTTGCGTGGTGTATGTTAACGTTTCCTGTTGATACTGTCTATATCACGACTGTTAAAATTTATTACCGTAACGACAGTAAGTCTAATTTCTCTTTTGTGTATATTCTAAGTTAATTTCGATACCTTATTCTTTTAATGAACTGCGATGTTGTAACGCTGTCAATCGTAGAACATCATTTAGAAAGAACAGTTTGAAGACACCAACTGAGTAATCAGAAGCCGTAAGTCGAAGAAGAACAGATATGCAATGACCAAAAGAAAGAAAGACCTACACAGAAATAAAAAAATCGAAAAACACGAACCCCACTAAAACCCGGAAGTGAACTTAGGTGCTTCGGAAGTGTAAGCAGTTCCTACTCCATGTATGACATCTGCCGCGATACACATGCTACAAACCGGATGATAGGCCATTAATGAGGAAATGACCAGATTGTGATTACAACAGACGTATCATATCCGTTATCATTTGTGACTCGGATATTCCGTTACGTTTATCCAGATCATGGTTGTGACCATAACACTTTCGCAGTGATGACTTCAACGTATCCACTGGGAACCCTTGGTTCAATATTTCCTTGTTAGCAGCAACCTGACTAAAAACAGCGTTTTACACGGAATAAATTATTAACAGCTCATTTGAAACCCGTCGTGTTCCTGTTAAACGACACAAACAACATCCGGAATTTGAATTATGTATTACACTAGTATGCAAATATAGATAGAAATAACACATAGAAAACATGACCTCAGGTGAAAACCTAACCGGACATCGTTTTAAGTGAAAACCTAACCGGACATCGTTTTACGTGAAAACCTAACCGGACATCGTTTTACGCGAAAATCGCAGCCGGCATCACAACACGGAACAAAACTTGAAGATATGTAATTTGACATGAACAACACGAAACCCAATGCAACATGTAAAGAAAGCTGTTGAACTCAGGTGATCCGTAAGGTTAAGTAGTTCCTGCTCCACTAGTGCCACCCATCGGTGTTACTCGTGTTACAAAACCCGATGACAATAAATGAATCAGTTCTGGTGATGTTTTGTCTTGTACACAAATAGCCGGGAACATCTGTGCCGTTTGAAGACTATCTCTTTATACAAGATTGCTATTGAAAATATTTTCGTGGTAATACATATTAGTGATCAAGATTCTCAATTTGATTTGCATATGAATCATGCTTTTCTTACAGGTTGCTATAAATGATGGTGGGGTACAAGCTGTAGTAAGTCCTGCCCAGTTTACTGTCTCAGTGGACATTGTACTCCCGGTAATGGTTGCTGTGTGTGGGGCTGTAATTCATGCAACTTTCTAAATGATGCATGTGATACTGCCACAGGTGTATGTTCACAAGGCTGTAAAAAAGGACTGGAAGGGGACTTTTGTGATAGATGTGAGCATAATGTACTTTTCTCAATTGTTCTGGCTAAGAATCGCGTGGAATATCACATATCTACCTATGATGCACCAGGAGATAGCATGTTGATTATTTCAATAAGAAGGAAAGTTTGGTCCCATAAAACTAGTTTATCCCCGCCACTTTTTATTGAAGTACCTGTACCAATTTAGGAATGTGAGCGGTCATGTATTTGTTTCCTTAGGGGTGTCGATTGTGCCTCTTTCTACGATATTTCTATTGTATTTTGGAAACATTCCGACATGACGGTATTTTCTTTATTTTTTCTACTGTAAATACGCATGCATTTTACCAAATTATTCACAGAAATGTTGTTACTTTGTTTCAAGAGTCAAACAATGCATCATATTTGATTTCAAATATTTCTTTTTATATTTAAGACATCCATGTAACGCCTGTCAAGATATATATTAATATTTATGTTGCGAAAATACCCAATGGCATGACATGATTTTTGTAGTTTGTGAATATGGAAAATTTGGAATTGAATGTACCAAAATGTGCCATTGTAATAACCAGATATGTGATCGTCGTACGGGCACATGTCCACCTGGTGGATGGAAACGTGGATATACAGGAATATCCTGCAGTACAGGTATGTATCAAATATATTTAGCTACGCAATATAAATTTGTCTGAATTTAAATTTCCTAAGTCGAACGGGAGCGACAGAGAGAAATTCTTAATTGACTGACGCCCTGACAAACTTCAACATTTGCAAGTTGTGTAATGGTTCATATTTGGCTACAATGTTTTTATTTTGAAATGTAGTCTTAGTTTATATTATTATCTTATATAATATTACTGTATTCTAGGTTATTGTGGTTATTTAATTATGTGGGAATCGTGGCTCTTATATATTATCTTACATTATGTAGTAATCTAGTTATGGATACTATTGTTATTGTGCTTTCTATTTAAAAGGTAGTTTTGGTTTATATGCGTACATTATACAATGTAGTCTTGGTTACCATGGTTTTATTATTAAATATCGTTTTGGCTACCAATATTAAGGTATACAATGTAGTATCGGTTGCCATGGTTATATTGTACAATATTAGTCTTGGTTACTATGGCTACATTATATAATGTAGCATTGGTTACTATGGTTATAATATATAATGTGTTCCTGTTTACAATTGGTACATTGTGTGATGCAGTCTTGGTTACCACGGTGTCACAATGGAATATAGTCTTTCTTACCATGGTTACATTATACTCTTGGTTACCATGGTTGCATCATAAAATGAAGGTATCAATACTTGTATTGCATGATTGAATGTTGTCATTGTTACTATGGTTACATAATAAAATGTACTATATATCACTATGTTGTTAATCATAGAATGTAATCTCGGTTATTTTTTTTTATAGAATGTAGTCTTGGTTACTAGAGTTACAACTGTAATGAATCATGTGATGGATGTTTATCAGACGCCTGTGATAGAGAATCTGGTATCTGCATAAATACTTCTGGATGTAATCCTGGGTGGCAGCCTGAACACGAGAAGTATGATTTAGGTGTTGTAGAAAGTAATAAATGCATGCACGAATTAGCATATAGTGTGCACAAAAAATGAACACGGTGTGGACACGGGTTATGAACAGATGTAGTAAATAATACAGATTGTTTTAGTGGTAAATTATGTTAATGTATTAAGCTGTTCCCAGGATAAAGGTCCCCCTGGGAATAAAAGATTTTTGACAAATTTCCCCATCCCTATGATGAAATTATTGTGACAATCGTAATGTATGTTTGTTAATTTATGGTGAAATTAATACAGTGTTGCTAACAATTATAATTCCTTCAAAATGTTTTCATTGCTATTATCATGTATATGTGTAAAATAAAATATCCTGTCATATATCTGTACTTCCTTAGTTCAGTGTTGTGCTGCTTGCTACCATACCCTCATAAGGACTATGTTTGGTTCTTCACTACTCCTAGCTGTTAGTAGTGGAGGGTCTGATGTCTTATTTGTGTATGCCTGCGCATAGAGGTGACCCACACATCTTGAATAACTTCACGGGTGTCTTATAAGAGACAACAATTCCTAACTCTTCGAGAACACCTGTGTTCATCCCCGGTTTTAGATGGGTTCCGTTTTGTTTATGTTTTCTGTGTTTTGTATGTGTTTGTCGTCGCCCTGTGTCTTGTGTACCAACTGTTGTCAGTGTTTTCTTGCATGTCAATTCGTGATTGCCTCTCCGGTTTTCTCTAAGGTCTATTTATAAGACTGTTAATTGTTTATTAAAAGTATCATGCAAAATCAAAATACACAATATTTATGGTTGTATTACAGCGTGTGTATCAGAAAAAATTGTGGATAAATGCACCCAAACTTGCCATTGTATCAACACACCATATGACCCAATGGCTGGCACATGTCCTCCTGGTGGATGTCAACGTGGATATGCAGGACGTACCTGTAGTAGAAGTATGTATAAATGCTTTGTTTTAGCATGTGTCTTCAAATTGATTATTTAACATAATGTTTCCCAATTTAACGTCTCAAATATCTCTATAACGTTCTTAAGAAATGGAACCCGTTGCACAAATCATGTATGGACGCTTAATTCAAACAATAGTTTTGGGGATGTAAGCAATAGGTGTGTCTGTAAATAAACGCTAGAGAATACTGAAGGAGCAATCAAAAATGGACAATATAGAGAAACTGCCAACATATGGTACACAAGACGACGAAAAACAAAGCAAAAACACAACACAATATGTTTTGGACACCGCTGTGCGCAAACAAACACAAATAACGTAAATAAGACATGAGCCCTCCTACATACAAATGGAGGTAAAGACGAACATAACATCGTTAGTCTTCTGCATGGATAGGGCATTATCAGGAGGATGTATACTAGTATGAGTTATACTCATTGTTGAGAACGCTAGGTAGTATCAATTGGAGAACAGCAGTAAGAGAGCTGTTTTCTTACACCCTTCCAGAGCACATGAGTTCACTCCTAGTATTTATGGGGGAGGGTGTGTAGCTCGATCAGACCACCTTTTATTATGCTTATTTTTAGTCTAATGAAACAATATGTGTATAGAAAATTCCACAAGCAATAACATACGCATCAGGCGGGATAAACGCAAACGGAATTTAATTTTGGGTTTCCAGATTATAATATTATATTCCACTGTTTCCGGTTTTGTAGATGGTACAGTATGATTGGCAGTAATCAGTATACATATTAGTGTTAATATGCAAATTTCAACTTTTATTCAGAATGTAGTACTAGCTCTTATGGTGTCAGTTGTGAGTCTCGCTGTGATAGATGCGTCAACAGAATATGTGAGAGATTTGACGGAAATTGTGCATATGGTTGCATCGAGGGTTTTAAAGAAAATCGCTGTCATCTTACAGGTATAACAATATTAGTATAAGGGAGTGGATCTGTCCTATTTGATATGACTATTTGTAATCGTTATCTTATAGCGGTACATGAATATTTCCGTATTTTAATCTATAACACACATATCTTCTGTTATTAGATAATAGAAATCATTCAACGGGCGTATTGCAAATTGCATAAGCTATCGTATCAAATGTTATAGAAAACAGAAAGGACAATACAGAATTAACAATCCAGAAACACTGGCAACACGGGACACACAAGACACAGGACGAAGGCAAGCAAAACAACAACAAAAACAACACAGAACCATGACGACATGAGCAGTATAGACCCCACCAAAAACCGGGGTGAACACAGGTGCTCTCAGTTCCTGTCTCTTATAAGACACGCTCAATTTTACTTATATAGTCATGCCATGTTGGACACCCCTATGCACAAACAGACACAAATAACATCAATAAGACGTGAGCCCTCCAACAAACAACTGAAGGTAAAGACGAACCTGACATCGTTTTCATGCGAAATCGTACCGGACACAACAGTGAACTAAAAAAGACAGATTTGCCAGGCGTATTGGAATTTATGTAAGAAATTGTAAAAATAAAACGCTATAGAAAATAGAAAATCGAAGGGACAGTAAAGAATTGACAATCAAAAGACAATGACAACATTGGGAACACAAGACACAGGACAAAGACAAACAAATCACATCACGGAAAACTAAAACGATTAGCAACACGTACCCACCAAAAACCGGGGCTGTATATTTCGTTGTAATCAGTATATATACTTGTGTAACGAAGCGCATTTTTTTTCAGAATGTGATACTGGCACGCGTGGTGTCATTTGTGAATCCCGTTGTGATACATGTGTTGGCAACATATGTGAAACACGTGATAGAAATTGTACATATGGTTGCATAGAAGACTTCAACGGAGTTTGTTGTAATTTATCAGGTACAATGTATACTAAGATTGGCACCAGGAAAATAATGACTTGTTTTAATATATACCTAGCAATGTAGTTCATGGATTGTTTCCCCTTTTCTTGAAATATAGATATGTCTTAATGTACAGCGCCCAGCTATGTATACACCAATTAAGCTGGTTTTAAGGTTGTGGTAATGTTTGGGCTTGTTATCTAAGCTTCGTTGTCTAAAGCTACGACGGAATGCTCTAATTTCATTTGATAATTAAAACGTAACGTATCGTTAACATTTCAAATTTCGCAAAAATTTGGGAAACTGAGTGATATATTATTATCAACAAATGCCGCGATTTTGTGTGTCGTGTAGTTGTTTGTAGGAGGTCTCATGTCTTATTGACATTTGCTATGCTTGCTTCCGTATAGTGGTGTCTAACACATATTGTGCTGTGCTTTTGTTTTTCGTCTTGTGTATCCTATGTTACCAATTTCTCTGGATTGTCCCTTCGGTATTCTTTCACGTTTTTTAATTGGTTAATACAAGATCAATATGATTAAAAACTATTATTTTTAAATATTATAATGCTAACAAAATAATATATGATTATTAATTTTTGCAATCAATATATTTACTACCTATATAGATTTGTACGTCAAACGATTTACACACCTCCTGCAAGCATTGAGTTTTCTGGTAACGTTTGTCCTTTGTAGTGTGAAATATTCACGCTTTGGACAAATGTCGTCAATACTAATAATAAAAACGTAAATATCAAAATTAGTGCGTGCGACATATTTCTGGAATAAACTTCATCAAGTACGCTCAAAATCCAAAGATTGGAAAGCCAAATAAGCTTAAAATGTTTTAGAGAAATAAAACCAAAGGGCCTAAATAGTTTACCAAATGTGTAATCAGAAGCTGTATGTCTAAAAAACACAAACAGAAAAAAAAAAATCTTTAAAACACTATACTAAGCTACGTACCAGTGGCCATCTTTTACACAGATACTACGACATTGCTAATCAAGCCGTGATAACGTTTTAGTCAACAAGTAAACACATCGAATTTCGAAATATTTAACATTTGTCGTTACAGGTGCCCATTATGAAGAGACGGTCATTACTGAGGAGGATCAGCCTTATGATTTAATAGGACAATGATGTTAAGAATTCTAAACTTACATTTTTTCATGCTCAGTCAAATACTGTTTATCACGAAAACAAATGAAAAGGAAAATGGCATTTACCTCGCATGCATTGTGTAGAACACATATGTTGAAAGCTATTTTTGCAGCGACTACAGCAACATCTGGACATATTTCATACTACAATGTATAATATTGTTTCAATTTCCAACATTTTAATAGCTAACATGTCCATTGTAATGAGTTTCAATGATATAAATAGATGTACAAATTCATAAGTAATAAACATCTTTGGTCAACGTTTAATTGGTTGATTGTTGTGGTATATTTGATTATGAAATGAAAGATTACAAATATCACATTGTCGGAACAGTTCCAAAATACAATAGAAAGATACAAAATCGAAATATCTAACAAACAAATACATGACCGCTCACTTTCCTGTACATGTACTGTTAAACCTGTCAAAGCCGAACTGACAGTGTATCACTGTTTCTGCAAAATGTTTAACCTCACAGTAAAATAAATATGTCACCATTAACAGATTCAACCCCGACACTTTTTATTAAAGTGCCTGTACCAAGCCAGGAAAGTGAGCGGTCATGTATTTGTGTGCTAGGGATATCGATGTTGCCTCCTTCTACGATTTTGATATTTCATTTTGGAATTGTTACGACAATGTGGTATTTTAAAACAAAAAATACGTCAATTTAAGATGCATTTTAATGCACACTATATCATTTCCTGTATTGTACACATTTTTGCAAAATCAGACATGAAATTAGTTTGTCCTACTAATAAATGTATTGTTCTTTTTATTTATGCACCCGAATTTAATTAGTTACGAGATGAAACTTCCTTGGTGTGCTGAAGAATGCAGCAACGTCACATGCATTGTGGGTAACCTTGTCCACATCCGGAACAATTAATTACAGCATTTCTTCACAGCATACTACCGTATTTGTACTGTTAGACAAATTAGAATCGAAATAAATCATGGAAGGCATAATTTGCTGGGAATATTAACATGGGCTAGTAGATTATTGGTAAAGTGTATCTCACGGTACCGTTCGAGATAAAATGCTAATATCATGACAACCCATGTTAAAACTTCCAACAGATTATGGCTTCCATTAATCCATTAATCATTTTTCTAACTAAAATGTGCAAACAATGTGAACAATTGATTGCAATAGCAGAAATGCAGTTAAAATTATGACGAGAATAGGCTTTCGAAATATAAACCGCATCAGTGAATAAGCAACACTGTGACTGGTCATTATAATGATGTGTAGATTTCCACGGGAACACAGATGATATAATGGATATGTTTGACTATAACAACAAAAACCTCTCCCGTCCCTTTCCCCATCATTCCCCCGCCACTTTTCCCATCCCCACCTCATCTGCCAGCGTTTAAGAATATAACTACCACCCATACTACATTGTAGTTCTCTGGGGACTGAAAGAAGTTGTCTTTTACGTGCAATGAGACTTGCATTTTGGTGATGGACCGGTCCACATACTGCCATATGACCCGAAGTGACATGAACTATTTGCTATATTATATTTTTTATCTAAAATAATGCAGGTACCTGGACGGTCCATATACGAAAATAGTGACCGGCTGCGCTAACAAAGACAAATAGGGAAAATAAAAACGTAAATTGTAATATAATAAAATAAAACGTTTGTTGTTTTGCCTACAAATGTGTTAAGCGAACTAGACAATTTTAGACGTAATTATTTATATATTTGATACTTGACATTCACGTGCACATTTTTCTCAAGAGAGAAGCAGATAAGGCTTTCACAAGACTATTTTATATTAAAAGGTTTAGATTTATTGTGCTTAACGCCACTTTCAACAACATTGCAGTTATATGGTGACGGTCAGGTTTAATGGTAGAGAAAATGGGAGAAAACGTCCAACCTGTCGCAAGTCACGGACAAACTTTATCACATAATGCTGTATCGAGTACACCTCGCCATTGACGGGGTTCGAACGCACAACTTGGTTATAGATCACGACCACGACTGTCCCTTTTTAGTTCTAAGAGTGTTGTTAGTGTGTGTATGAACTGAAATATAAATCTGGTATGGACGACACTCCCACAAGGAAACGATTGCCATTTAAGTAAATGTTTCTGTCCTCTTTCACCGACAATACCTTTACTGCACTTGACTGAAATTTGATCACTGCAACTGCGACATTGAGGCATTTTCTACACCCTACGGACATAATTATGCTATCATTTCAATTAAAATGAAATATGAAACGTCACAATTACTTACATAAACTTACAGTAAACAGTATTTTGTGTCAAATAGTTGGACCTTTTTAAGACAAATGCGCGAAAGAATGTTTTATTTTGATTGCGAACTAGCTATTGTATGTTCTACGTCTACATCTACATAGTACGACGATCCATCAAAACTCTGATGACTACACGTCGGCGCTGCGCAAACAGACATTAAAAAAGAAAATAATAATAAATAAACAAAAATTACCTACAAATATTGCATGAAAATAAGAGTGAAATCAAAAATTAACAAAAACAGGTACTACTGGATGTGGGGGGAAACTGTATTTATAATAGTTTGTCCTGGTGGATATAATTTGATATTGTAATGAGTTATTGTTTCTTGTACTGAGATAAGGTTGAGGAGTAAGGTAAAGTTTTGGATCCACTGCAATAAGGTTGTTGGTGATTTTATAAAAATTGTAATTCTGTTTAAGTTCCTACGGTGTTCAAGAGTTGGCAATTGAAGATGGTTAAGCATTGCCGAAACACTGCTGGTATTGTGATAGC
>JYMV01045388.1_pt1 | contig 10286 bp, 8 predicted proteins | sample 338911 | NCBI WGS metagenome assembly JYMV01 (sample SAMN03354496, study PRJNA234377) | hydrothermal vent metagenome | biome: Deep sea; feature: Hydrothermal plumes at the Eastern Lau Spreading Center, Western Pacific Ocean; material: Seawater | place: Tonga | collected 2009 | depth 2000 m m
TGAGCCAGCCGCCCTGCATCTTTATTCTGGAGAAGGCCGGATTTTCTTCAGAGAACGTCGCGAGAGAAGCTAGGTGCAACGCATCATGGTCGGCGACCAGGTTGATCAACTGCCCTTGGGTCGCATCTTCTTCGACCAACAGCGTCGGAACAGGGGAACAAGGCCGCGACCGAAGTAGCCTCCTCAGTTGCCTGAGGCATCGTGTGGTCTCCGACGCCGATTGCCAAGGGCTTGCTCACTGGGGCAGTCTCTTTGTCCCATCAATACCGCAGGACGCTAGCGCTAGACGCGAACGAAATTTCGTGACGGTCAATCAAGATATCCTCGCCATCGTGGAAAGCATGAAACGGCAGATTGTGCAACGCGCCGTGAGGAATGATGACGAGTTTCCCGAAGAACACTGGCATCATCTCCGGACCACAAATATCGACGAGTCTCCCTTCGCTGCTCTGAGGCTGAGAACCGATGCGGCCAAACGTTACAAGAGAGTGGACCGAGCGACCGCCGTGATCTGGAAGATCTTGATAGTGGCTGAAAGACACTTTCGGAGATTCACCGCCCCTGAGCTGATGAGAGACGTCCACGACGGGGTTAGATACGTCGATGGAATCCCTGCCACAACTGTAACTGAGGAGGTCGCCGCCTGATCACGTTTACAGCCCTATTGACGTAACCTCCCGACGCGCCAATGATGTGTGTGTTGGTTCAGTCGTTCCTGCCTGGGCCGATGACGTTGCCCCGCCAACCGTAATTTCAGCAATCGCTATTCAGCCCAAGTCGAGTCGCACCAGAGGCGGCATTTGCATGTACGTGGTGTGGGTAAAGCGAAAACGAATGATTCGTTCAGAGGTTCAGATCGCAAGGAATTGACGGCCGGTCATCATGGGGGAGCTGGGACAAATCGAAGACTATGGAAATGGCGCGCCCGGCAGGATTCGAACCCGCGACCCTTGGTTCCGAAGACCAATGCTCTATCCACTGAGCTACGGGCGCATACTCGATATGTATTGATTTTTCCGAGGCTTGAACTGGTCGATCAAGCAGTCAATTCGTCGATAAATTGACGATAATTCTCGTGGCCTGTCCTCACCAATTGGCGGTCCTCGTTCAACTCCAAGTCACCCAGATCGAAAAGTAACTCAACATGTGCCACCATTTCCGAAAGGGCCATGTAAAGGTTTCCGCCGATCAGCTTGCCTCTTTCGAATATCCCGCGAGTGATCGACTCAAGGCCTGTCGGCTTGTTGCTTATGCGTTGCAGTATCTGCGCCATCCGACGGGCGTGGTGTCGGATGACTTCTTCCGCTCTCTCGACGCCCGTTAAATTGAACTTGTTACGATTATACAACCGATGGGCCGGAAGAACCGAATACTCAGGGCCGAGGTCCAGAATCGTCTTCAATGAGCGCATGTAACGCTCCAGGCCGAAGGAACCGCTGGCGTCGCGGTATTCTTCGGGAATACCTTCCTTTACGTGGTCGCGATACGTGGCTTTCATGGTGGGGTGCGGCGTGATTTCCGGAAGGACATGGTCACCAGTGAATACCACTCCATCGAACGCCAGGCACAACTCATCAGGCGAGTGACCGGGGGCGTAAATTACGCGAGTCCCGCCGAACTGTTCGGCGTCGGTCACAGCGTGGTCCACTTTGAGGTTTTTGCGGCTTTCGAGATAGGTCTTGTTGCGCGCCTGGTAGGTCGAGCTGCTACGGCGGTCTGCTCCGGCATCTGCGATTCTCGCCATCTCAGCGTGCAATTCGGTCGCCGATCGGTTTTGAACTTCCCAGGGATTGTATGGCAGCAACGATGCGTAAACACCGTGCGCCCACAATCCAGCGTCCGACTCCCCCACCGCACGCGCGATGGACCCATCGTGGTCAGAATGGCCGTGACTGATTACTATTCGATCTATGTCTTTGACTGCAAAGCCCGCGTTCACAATCCCGTCAGAAAGTTCTTCATAGGAGCCGTGGGCCCCAGGGTCGAGAAGTGTCAGTCCGTCGCTCTCGAACAAATATGCCCACGTGGGTCCAGTTCGAGAAGGCCAGTCCTGAGGCACGCCTATCGCGTGAATGATAGAACCCTGGTTTGTTGTGAACCGGACGATCATCCGGTTGCCCTGAGCGTCTCCTTCGCGCAATACGTCGACGTTCGCGAATGACTGGGGCATACTGGTACCCTCCTCGGGTAAGGTAGGGGCCTTTAGAATCGGGGATAAGTGTGGGGTGAGCGAAGGGATTTGAACCCTCGATCTCCAGGGCCACAACCTGGCGCCTTAACCAACTTGGCCACGCTCACCACAGCACAATAAGAATTTTAGCGCCTGAGCAAATCGCGGTCAACGAACCCGGAGTCTGGGTCAGCAAATCTTCAAGGTGGCTCAAGATACTTTGGAGCTATCCGCTTCACTTTCCATGAGCGTTCGAAGCGACTCGTTGGTGAGGGCTTCAAGCAATTCGGAGACCAGAATATCTTGCTTTGTATGGTGGCGCAGTGAAAGCGTTGGGTCAACGCTGTATGCGTTCCGACGCCCCGTTTTTCTGCGGGTTATGTAACCGGCGAGTTCAAGATCTGAGATGATCTTATGAGTCGTTCGTTCGGTCACGCCAATTGATTGAGCGATTTCACGAGCGGTGCTGGTAGAATTATGTGATATGTAACTCAACACCAACCCGTGATTGGTGATGAAGGTCCACCGCGCTGAGGATGTCATGGTAAATGGGCCCCCATAATTCAATTTGCCGAATGCTACCATACCCGTATAGTCATTACAACCAAATCGAATCGGTTAAAATTGATAAATGATAAATGCAGTGTCACCATTTGCCCCTGGAAAACAGAAAGTTGTTCGATTTCCTGATCGGCAACCCAAACCTGATTTCCACCTCTCTGGCCACCATGCTTCCTTTCGAGGGGTTACGCGCGATTTTCCGACTGTTCCGATTTTCGAGATCGATCGGTCGTTTACTCAGACGACTGAGATTCAGCCAGCGCAACCAAGGTCCTGACCGGGGCGCCTGTTGCCCCTTTGGGATTAAACCCATCGACGCTGCTTGTGCGATTCGTCCCCGCGATGTCCAGGTGCGCCCACTGAGCCCCATCGGCGAACTCGCCGATTATCAGAGCGCCAATTGTGGCCCCTGCCCCTCTCCCTCCTGTGTTGTTGATATCCGCGATATCGCTCTTATACTGATCTTTGTACTCGTCGAATGTTGGAAGCTGCCATAGCCGCTCGCCTACACTCTCTCCTGACTGAATCACAGTGTCGATCCAATTTTGATCGTTTCCAAATATGCCGCTGGCGAGATTCCCCAGAGCGACCACGACAGCGCCGGTCAGCGTCGCGACATCCACAATCTTGGTGATTCCCAACGACCTGGCGTACGCAACGCCATCAGCTAACACGAGACGCCCCTCGGCATCGGTGTTCCCAATCTCTATCGTTTTTCCGTTCATCGCTTTGACCACGTCACTGGGGCGTTGGGCTTTGCCTCCGGGCATGTTCTCTGTTGCGGGGACAATACCGATGACATTCACCTTAGGTTTAAGCTGAGCGATCGCTTTCATCGCGCCGATAATGGACGCTCCGCCTGCCATGTCGCTCTTCATTTCGAGCATCCCGGCAGCTGACTTCAGGTCAAGTCCGCCGCTGTCGAACGTGATCCCCTTGCCGACGATGCCCAGATTATTTTCCTCGTTGTTTGGGTCGCCGTGATAGCGCAGGACGATCAGCTTTGGCGGCTCGTCACTGCCCTGAGCGACGCCGAGCAGAGCTCCCATGCCTAATTCCGCCATCTGCGGGCGGTCTAGAACTTCAATTTCGATGCCCGTGGAGGTTGCAACATCGAGGGCATTCTCAGCCATCATCGTTGGCGTCATGAAATTTGGAGGCTCGTTCGCCATGCTTCTGCACAAATTCACGGCATCGGCAATAATGCGACCCCGGTTTACGCCGGATTCAATATTCGCGATTTTTGAATCGTCGGTGGCAATTAAAGTGATCTCTCCAACCTGTGGACTGCTCTGATCGGTTTTGTGCTTGTCGAACCTGTAAAGGCCCAATTCAGCGCCTTCAACCACCGCCTGAGCGCTTTCCGATTCGCCCATCCCGCCTTCGCCTGTGCCAAGGACGACTGAAACAAATTGGGTCACTCCCTTCGACCTGAGCAATCGCCCAACGCTTGCCGCCAGCGCTCGAACGGTGTTGATGCTGACGCTGTCCGAATAGCCTAGCCCCGCCACGACTACCCGCTTCGACGGCAGCTTGCCGAGTGTGTGGAGCAGGGTTAGCTCGCCTCGATTTCCTTTGATCTCGCCATCCTCAATCAGTGATGTAATCGCGCCATCCAATGCCTGATCAACTTCTCCCAGCGCACCGGCTGGATCGGTGACGCCTTGTAACATACCGACAACGATAGCGGGTGATTCCTGTTGAGTGATGTTCCCTGCAACTACGGAAATTTCCATGTTTCGCCCCTTGATTGATTTGGTCGTCCATTATATGCCACCTTCGGATCGTGCGCTAGAACGGTCCTCAGGCGTCTGATATAATCGACCGCGTTCCGGTAGCATCCATCGGGCTATCGAAAACGCGTACGAGGCTGCCTGTCTGATCGCATAAATCTACCCCAGGGAAGAAGGTGTCGCATGTGCCCACGAGATATGACGAGTCGAGAGCAAGAGTTGGTATCGATAGCTCATCGCGTTCTGCCAGGCGGCAGTCTGGGAAACATCGCGAACGATCTGGTCATCGACCGAGGCGAAGGAAGTCATATCTGGGATGTCAGCGGTAATCAATACATCGACTACCTGCTTGGTTCGGGGCCAATGCTCGTGGGTCATGCTCACCCCGAAGTCCTCGAAGTGGTCAGGGATCAACTCGAAAAAGGCACAACTTTTTTCGCTGGAAATGAGCACGCGATTTTGCTCGCTGACGAAGTTGTGAAGGCCGTTCCCTGTGCTGAGAAAGTCCGGTTCTCCTCCACCGGCTCGGAGGCGACGCTGTACGCAATGCGTGCGGCGAGAGCGTATCGAGGCAGAGACAAGATTCTCAAGTTTGAGGGCGGCTTTCACGGAATGAACGATTACGCTCTAATGAGCATGGCGCCGGCCAATCCGGCTCCTTTCCCTCAAGCAGTCCCTGACTCGGCAGGCATCCCCAAATCGATTCAAGACGAAATGCTCATCGCCCCTTTCAATGACATCGAGACGACTACCGCCATTATTGAGCAGCATCATGACGAGATTGGCGGAGTCATCGTTGAGCCATTCCAGCGGCTGCTTCCCCCGCAACCTGGATTTCTCGAAGGCCTTCGTGAGATTACCGAGCATTACCAGATTCCGCTAATATTCGACGAAGTGGTGACCGGCTTCAGGTTCGGCTACGGAGGCGCCCAGGAATTTTACGGCGTGACGCCGGACCTCTGCACACTGGGCAAAGCGATCGCCGGAGGATTCCCGCTAACCGCAATCGCAGGACGCGGAGACATAATGGCCCACATGGACAAAGGTTCAGTCGATGATGGCGAATTTATGCCACAAATTGGAACGCTCAGCGGAAATCCCGTCGCCGCTGTTGCGGGTCTTAAAACTCTGGAGATTTTGCGGCGCGAAGGGACATACGATCGGATATTCGCCACTGGCGCCCGAATAAAGAATGCGCTGCAAAAGCTACTGGATGAGGCTGAAATCCCCGCGAAGGTGATTGGCGAGGCGTCGCTATTCGACGTGTTCTTCACCGAGAGTGACGTGACCGACTACCGTTCTACGCTGGAGGCGGACCCCGTGGCTATGGCTCGATTCAACTCGTCTCTGCTGGAGCAGGGGGTATTCAAAGGCGCATCAAAGTTCTACATCTCTGCGGCGCACTCCGATCAAGATGTCGTGGAAACCATTGCGGCGTTTGAAACCGCGGTCGAACATCTGAAAGGTTAGAGCCGAAATCGGTATTCCACTCAACCGGCTGGACGCACCTGAAGACATTCGTCATGTCCACTGCATGGGTAGTGCGTTAGTTCAATGGTCGAACAATCATCGAATTCAGAGTCTCCGTTGAAAAGTACACCTGTTCTAGTAACTTTGATTCCTAAATCACAATAGACATAAACCAAATCCTAGCGAAATGCTCAGAATATAAACCCGATTACGCCTTGACACTTTCGCAAAATCCGGTTAAGTTAGCGTCGTGGACCTGATGGAGGAACATCAATACACGGCATAATTCAAGGTTAAAAACGAGTGTGTTCAGTGGCTTCCGGTTTCGGTGCGAAGCCGATCCACTGGCCGGCCGATTAGGTGAATCGACCGAACGCAACACTCAGGGTATCGGCCACACCAAAGAAACGTTGAATTATAGTGCATCTTAAGTATTTTGGCCGTGATAATTCCTGCATCGTCAGATCGGTCGCACTTCATAAGCTCTGTCATAAACCTGGCGCGCGCGCTGAGTCGCTGAGAAACACGCCCGCCGCAACCATCGTTGAGCCAAACCCTAGAATAAGGTTTAGAGACGCGTCTCTGGTGTGTCGGCTACTACCCGGCGCCTCCGGTTCTTCCTGATGAAAGCAAACGGTTTTTTGGCCGCTCTCTAGTAGTGCATGGCTGCGGTCCTCTATCGATTTCACACCATATCAGTGTTATTAGGAGTCCGTGTCAGGTGAACATAGGAACGACTTCCATCAATATCCTGAAAGATGGCACATTTTTACTAGACGGCGGAACCGTCTTCGGGCAGATACCGAAGTCCGAATGGGAAACTCAGATCAAGCCCGACCGCCGAAACCGCGTCAGGCTCGGCCTGAACTGCGTTTTGATAATGACTCCAGAGAAAAACATCCTGGTGGATACCGGCGCCGGTTCCAAGCGCACAGCCGAATTGAAAGAGAAATTCGGACTGAATGGGAACAAGCTTATGAGAAATCTTAAAAGCCACGGGCTGACCGCTAGAGACATCGACGTCGTGGTGCTGACACAATTGCAGTTCGCGCACAGCGGCGGCTGCACCAAACTAGATAGAACAGGCGCGGCGGTTCCAATATTTCCCAAAGCCGAATACGTAGTCCAGGAAGAATGCTGGAACGAAGCCATCAATCCAAATGAGCGCTTCGAGACCCAATTCTTCGAGGACGATTACGCTCCTCTGGCCGACCGCGATATGATCCGATTCTTGGACGGCGAAGAAGAAATTATTCCTGGCGTCACCGTGAGCGTCGCAGATGGCCCGGCAAAGGGGCATCAGGTTGTGTTTATCGAACGGGGGAGCGAGCGAATTGTTCTCGCGGGAGACCTCATCCCCACCCCGTACCATCTCCCCTTAACCTACATTCCAGCGGACTCTGAGTTCCCCAACGAGACTTTGGCCCAAAAGCGCCAACTGATCGAAACGGCAATGGACGGCGGCTGGCTGATAATCTTCGGGCATGGCAACGAGTGCAGTTCCGGGTACGTCCGCGACAGGGGCGGCAAGCCTCAGTTCATCCCTGTCAAGCTATAAACCCACTAGGTTCGCGAAGCAATTGCATACATGACACCGGTTGGCATTTTATGCCAACTTGGTGTCCGCTCTCAATGTCTTGCCGTCCAGTTCAAACAGATGCGCTTGGGTGATTTCATTTCCCAGATTCTCCGACGACACCGTCGTGACGCGCAAGTAGTTGTCTGTGAGACCAGTCCACGACTGACCATCACCGCCATTCACCCGTTTCTCCCAGAGAACGCTTCTGGTCGTCCCAATGTGCTGCTCGCGGAACGACTTCGCCGCGATTTCGGCCCATTGCAATAGACTGGAAGATCTCGCGTTCTTGACTTCGGATGCAACGCTGTCAGGCAGGTAGGCGGCGCTGGTTCCAGGCCGAGTCGAGTACGGAAACACGTGTATGTCAGCAAATTCGGAATGCTGACATACTCTGAATGTGTGTTCAAAGTCGTCGTCGGTTTCTCCTGGGAAGCCCACGATAACATCTGCCGTGATGGCGACGTCTTGAACTCGGTTCCTGATGGCATCCACCGATTGGCTGTACTGCGAAGCGGTGTACCTTCTCCGCATTTGACTCAGGATGTTGTCGCTTCCACTTTGGAGCGGCAGGTGGAAGTGGGGGCACATCCGAGGGTTGTCCCACAATTCTAGTAGGTCTGAAGTGATGTCCTGCGGCTGTAGTGACGACACACGAATTCTTGATATTCGTGTCCTGTTCAGGACATGGCGAATCAAACTGGCGATGCTCTCCCCTTCTAGGTCGAAACCGTAGGAGCCTAGTTGGGTTCCGGTCAACACAACCTCATGAAATCCAGCGTCCTGGTATGCTGTGATCTGCTCGATAATGGTCGCGACCGGCACGCTCTTTTCCCTGCCCCGCACCTTGGGCACGATGCAGTAGGCACATACTTGATCGCAACCTTCCTGAATTTTCACCATCGCGCGGTTTCGATTCAGACTCAACGGTATGACGTCGATGTCTTCTCCGGTGGCGCACGGTACGATCGGGAGTTCCAGTGAGTCAACCAGTCTTTGGACGATAGCCCTCTTGGACCCATTGCCCATGACGATATCGATCTCGCTTATTTCCATGAGTTCAGTCGGATTTCGCTCCGCGTAACAACCCGTGGCAACGATGGTGGCATCGGGGTTCTTGCGACGGGCCGACCGGAGCGAGTGTCGTGCTTTGCGGTCGGCGACATGCGTAACCGTGCATGAATTAAGCACGAATATATCGACTTGCTCGTGCAGACCGACAACCTGAAAACCGGCGGCGCTGAACTCTCTGGCCAGAGCCTGGGAATCGGCTTGATTGAGCTTGCAACCGTGAGTTTCGATAGCCACTTTTTGCTGATTTGACGTGAGTTGGTTCATGGATATCACTACCGTGTCTCGGAATTTGCCGGACGGGGCGGCTTGATCCCCCTCATTATTTGCGTATGTTATTATAGGCGGACTTTTCGACTCTTGTCTGCGCTGGTTCAACTTGAAAGTCATCGACATCTCGATTCCGCTGTCTCCAAGCACCCTATTGTTTCCCGGAGACCCGACCGTCGAGATCGAATCCGTGTCGTCTTTTGACCAGGGCGACGCTTATCGGATTACCAGAATTACAATGAGCGCCCACGCAGGCACGCACATCGACACGCCATCTCATATTTTCCCCGACGGCAGGCAAACGGAAGATATTCGTCTGGAGGACCTGGTCGGCCCGGTCTTTGTGGTTGGATTCGACGGCAAACAATCGCTAGCGGCATCAGATTGCAGCCGTGCGAATATTCCACTCGACGCTACTCGGGTGTTGATCAAAAACGAGACGAAGGACGCCTGGATGGATCAGACCACCGCCAGGTGGTTTTCCGAACGTGGCATCAAACTTTTGGGCTGGGAGGGGCTGTCCATCGACCGGTTAGATAGCGAGGATCTGCCCACGCATCGCACATTGTTGGAAAACGGGATTCATCTGGTCGAGAACCTTGACCTGTCTCAGGTCGATCCTGGCCACTACTTCATTGTCTGCCTACCACTGAAACTCATTGGTTCGGACGCGTCGCCGGTGAGGGCTGTGTTAATAGAGGATTTCGTGTGATATGACCAACAGAGATCAGCCCGTTGATGATTGGATTAACAGAGCAAAGAGCCTTGTAGATTACCATTCGGAGGCCAGAGGGTTTCTGTCGCGGGCCAGCGCGTATTTTCCCGTTACTCCCGAGGACGCCGAGGCCATCTGCCTGCTCTGGGTGCAAGCTGACTCGTTGGACGAAGAGCTTTACGGCTCGCTCGTGGCAATGAATGAAGGCCTGTTGGAAGGCGCTGGCGAAATTGACGTGACCCGTGGCGCAGACCTCGTCGAAGGGGTAGGCGGTGGAGACACCCTTGTGTACCAATGCACCTGGTCGCTGGATTGGGAACCAGGCAACCGCATCGGAATAGTTATAGCCATCGAACCTAGATCGCAGAACTTTACTGGCACAATCCAATCCTCCCGCGGAGGGGAGTCTCCCCTAACCATGCCAATTCAAACGGGCGCTTTGCGACAGGCGCTGACTCTGGCGTACTATCGGGCAATGACCGCCACGCCCTTAACCTGACCTCACTCCCGTGGCCTTGACTACATCCTACGTGATTCCAACCCTAGAACGAGATTTGTGCATCCAAACAACCGTTGCGTAATTATCAAACATTTTTCAACGGAGGAATTGTCACGATGATGGAAGCCAAGATTACAGTATACGGTGCGCCGTGGTGCCTTGATTGCGCCAGATCCAAGCAATTTTTGGGGGAACAGCGTGTTCTCGATAACTGGTGGACA
>JYMV01016467.1_pt1 | contig 10285 bp, 7 predicted proteins | sample 338911 | NCBI WGS metagenome assembly JYMV01 (sample SAMN03354496, study PRJNA234377) | hydrothermal vent metagenome | biome: Deep sea; feature: Hydrothermal plumes at the Eastern Lau Spreading Center, Western Pacific Ocean; material: Seawater | place: Tonga | collected 2009 | depth 2000 m m
CAATATAATGGATGTCTCGCAAATCTCTGCTGAGCAAACCACACGTGATTTGGCCACACAAGAAGGTATCTTTGCTGGCGCATCTTCAGGAGGTGCAGTATCAGCAGCGATTGAATTATCCAAACAAGTCGACAATGCCTTTATTGTTACCATTGTTTGCGATCGGGGTGACCGATATCTTTCAACAGGATTATTTAACACTGAGTCATAAATGCGTCGATACCTCTCTCATCAATTTCCTAATGAGATTAAAACTTACGCATCACTATTGCTTGCTAGTTTAGCTTCAGTTATTGTTATCACTTTCTTTTTACAGGTTAGTAATGAAGCGCAACATATCTTTAAAAACCTGATCGCTACCAGGCCTTACTTAAGCTTTATTATTACACCGCTTATTTTTGTTGGGATTATTTATATTGCCAAATATTATTGCCACTATGTGCAAGGCAGTGGTATTCCACAACTAATTGCTGCAACCGATTCGCGCAATAAAAGTATTCGAGAGCAATTACTTTCATTCCGAATCGCCTTAGGGAAAATTTGTTTTATTTTTCTTGCGATGCTCAGTGGTGCACCAATCGGCATTGAGGGGCCTAGCATCCATATTGGTGGCTCTATCTTTTATGGCTTTAATCGCTTCATCAAACTCAAACGAAAACTACTAATCCATAGTTTGATTGCCATTGGTGGTAGTGCAGGACTTATTATTGCTTTCAATGCACCGATTGCTGGCGTACTGTTTGCCTACGAAGAGATTGGCCGGAAACTAAAAAAACAAGCTTTGGTACTAATTGCTGTTGTGAGTGCTATAGTTTATTGGTTTGCTATCATTTATCGTGGCAATGCTGCATATTTAACCGACCTGTCCTTGCATTCATTTGATCTAACTTTGATTTGGCAGCTTATACCTTTAGCAATTATTACTGGTGTGTTAGGTGGATTGTTTGCTAAAACAACCTTGTATCTTATCAATAAATTTATCTCCCACAGTAAGGCCAGAGTCATTGTAATTGCTATATTTATCGGCTTAATTATCGCCATTTTTAACTATCTATCTGCTGGACAAATCGCAGGTTCTGGACGCGAGGAAGTTTTACAAATACTCAACAACGAAACCTTGGGTTTGGATTTTGTTGCAATGAAATACTTTGCCACCCTCACATCTTTTGCTTCTACAATTCCAGGTGGTGTGTTTATGCCAAGTATTGCCATTGGTGCAGGCATTGGTTCAGAAGCTGCTGGATTCTACACACAGATCGATACCGAAGTAATTGTAATGATGGCGATGATTGCTTACTTAAGCGCGGTTATTAGAGCGCCTTTAACGTCTACTTTTGTTATTCTTGAAATGACGGTTAGCTTACACTTGCTAATTCCAGGTTTAATTGTCGCCTTTATTGCTAACTTTATTTCTAAGAAGATATTCACACAGCCTATTTACGAAGCATTGGCAGATAACTACTTAAAACTCACCGCTAAATAATTAAAAAGGTCTGACCACTACCAAAATAATGATTGCTACCAGTATCAATACTGGAAATTCATTAAACCAACGATAAAACACATGCGAACGCGTGTTTTGATCTGCCTCAAAAACACTCAACAAATGTCCACAATAAAAATGATAAGCAATCAAAACACCTGCCAATGCTAACTTGGTATGTAACCAATATTGTCCAGCATAAGCTTGCCACGCATAATCTTGCAACATCCATACACCTAAGATAGTTGCAATCACAAAACTCGGCATCATAATACCGCGGTAAAGCTTGCGCTCCATCACCTTAAAGCGCTCAATACTCACTTTATCATCACTCATGGCATGGTAAACAAACAGGCGTGGTAGATAAAACAACGCCGCAAACCAAGTGATAACACTAATAATATGAAAAGCCTTTATCCACAACATAAGATTCCTAACAACAAATACAGTTATAAAGCGAAACTAACTACTCTCTTTAAGGACTTGAAGAAATACCGCGAAATCCCTTACAACTATACTTCGTTCTCAGACAAGGAAGTAGTATGTCGTTTTTTAGGCGAAGAGTCATGGGAATTACTTAACCAACTCAGACAAAATCGTAACACTGGTCGAAGCGCTAGAATGCTGTTTGAAGTGCTGGGTGACATGTGGGTAGTTAACCGCAACCCTTATTTACAAGAAGACCTAATTAAAAATAAACGTCGTTGGAAGGCCCTTACTGAGGCGCTTTATTCACGCTTGAATCAAATTAGATCACGCTCTGATAACAATGAAAAAGTACTTGAGCTAGTACACAGTGCTGACCAAGCGGTTGATGGGTTCAAACACTGCTTGAGTGAATTAAAAAACAACAAACAGCGAATTAAAAAAGCCTTGCTTAAGGTTACCCATAACAACAATATTCGCTTCGATGCACTATCACGCTCATCACATGCAACTGATGCAACGGATTGGCGTGTTGAGTATCCAGTGGTGGTGATTACCCCAGGTACTGAAATAGAAATTGCCGGCATTGTTAGAGCCTGTATTGAACTGGGTTTAACCATTATTCCTCGTGGTGGTGGTACGGGTTATACTGGTGGTGCGATTCCATTGGATACGCAAACTGCAGTAATCAATACGGAAAAGCTTAGTTTTATTGATGCCATTCAATCTCAAGATGGTTTGCATACCGTCAATGTTGGTGCGGGTGTTATTACTAAGCGCGTTAGTGAGTTAGCTGCTGCCAATAATTTAGTGTTTGCAGTCGATCCAACCTCGCAAGATGCTTGTACAATCGGTGGTAATGTGGCGATGAATGCCGGTGGTAAAAAAGCCCTACGCTGGGGCACGACCATTGACAACTTACTGTCTTGGAAAATGGTGATGCCCGACGGTAATTGGCTACAAGTCAAACGCTTGGATCACAATCAAGACAAAATCCAATTACTTGATGAGGTCAGCTTTAAGATTCACCACCTAAAAACCGATGGAAAAACTCTACTCAAAACTGAAACACTCACCATTAAAGCCACACACATGCGCAAGAGTGGCCTGGGAAAAGACGTTACCAATAAGTTTTTAGATGGACTCCCAGGCATTCAAAAAGAAGGTTGTGATGGTTTTATTACCTCGGCTGAATTTATCCTTCATCAACCACTCGGACATATTAACACCCTATGTTTAGAATTCTTCGGCCATGATTTAGACAACGCTGTTTCTGCTATTGTTGCGATTAAAGACAGTGTCGATAGCAACCAAGATGTTGACTTAGTAGGCATGGAGCACTTAGATGCTCGTTATGTTAAAGCTGTCAATTACACCACCAAAGCTAATCGGTCAGAACTACCTAAGATGATACTATTGATTGATATTAGTTCGAATAATCAATCTTCTTTAGACGAGCAGATTGATCAAATCATCAGCCTAACGCACGATCGTGAAGGTGAATGCTTTGTGGCTAAACTGCCTGAAAAGCGACAAACTTTTTGGAAAGACCGCGCCAATACTGCCGCAATTGCCGCACACACCAACGCCTTTAAAATCAACGAAGATGTGGTGATTCCACTGGATAAATTGGGTGATTATAGCAATAGCATTGAGCGCATTAATATTCGACTTTCGATTGAAAATAAATTAGCTACATTAGATGCAATTAAAGCTTACTTTCAAAATATAAACCCAGACTCTAGCCTAATTAAAGACAAAATTGACCACGCTTTAACTTTACTCAATGAAGTTGATGTTGAGTGGAAAGATGCATTAGCAAGTCTAGCACAAGCAACTGAATTTAAAGCCCTTCAAACAGGTGAGCGGGTTATCTCCTATATTAATGAATTTGCACAGCCATTGAACGATTTACTCATGGGTGACCTCTTTACCAAAATACGTAAAGAAGTCCAAGCAATTCATGCTGAGTACCGTGAAAGCCGTCTTTTTGTCGCCACCCATATGCATGCTGGTGATGGCAATGTGCATACCAATATCCCGGTGCATTCACACAATACACAGATGTTGCACCAAGCTGAAGTGGTGGTGGATGAAATCATGGCATTGGCATCAAATCTTGGTGGTGTAATTTCTGGTGAACATGGCATTGGCTTAACCAAATATCAATACTTATCCGATGAATTTAAACAAGAATTTATCGAGTACAAAAATAAAATTGATCCAAATGGACATTTTAATAAGGGCAAGCTCATGCCTGGTAGTGGACTGGATAACGCCTATACCCCATCACTGCGATTGGTTGAGCAAGAGGCTTTGATTTTAGAAAGTAGTGAGATTGGTGAAATTAACGACATGGTTAAATCTTGCCTGCGCTGTGGTAAATGTAAAGACGTGTGCACCACTCATGTGCCAGAAGCTAATTTATTGTATTCTCCACGTGACAAAATTATTGGCACCAACTTAATCTCTGAAGCCTTCCTTTATGAGGAGCAAACTCGGCGAGGGGTTTCGATCGCTCATTTTGACGAATTTAATGATATTGCTGATCATTGCACTATTTGCCATCGTTGCGAGGCGCCTTGCCCAGTCAATATTGATTTTGGCGATGTATCAATCAAAATGAAAAATATTTTGGTTAAGAAAAATAAACGCCACACCAATATTGCCGCTCGAGTTTCCATTGCTTATTTAAATATGACCAAGCCGTGGCAAATCAACTTAACTAAAAAGCTGTTGATTGACTTTAGTTATAAAGCTCAGCACATAGCCTCAAGACTCAGTAAGCCTTTCTTAAAGAAACAACCTAATAAAACGGTCGGTAACCCGAGTGCACTCACTGAATTGGTCACTATTTTAGACAAACCATTGCCCACTGATACTGGCATGGCGCCATTGCGCAGTTTACTCAACATCAATGATGCGGGCACCATTCCAATTTTGGCGCACCCTGACAAATCTAATGCTGATTCACCGAGTGTGTTTTACTTCCCAGGCTGTGGTTCTGAGCGCCTGTACTCACAAATTGGCTTAGCCACTATCGCCCTACTCTATCATCAAGGTGTGAAAGTCGTACTACCACCAAGTTATTTATGCTGTGGTTACCCACAAAAAAGCGCCGGTAATGAAGCTAAAAGCAATGAGATTTCTACTGATAATCGCGTATTGTTCCATCGTATGGCCAATACACTCAACTACTTAGACATCAAGCATGTATTAACTTCTTGTGGTACCTGTATTGATCAGCTAATGACATACGAGCTCGGTGATATTTTTAAAGACTCTCAACTCACTGATATTCACGAATACTTACTAGCTAACGATGTCAAACTTGATAGTACTGATGAAAAATACCTCTACCATGCACCGTGTCATGACCCAATTAAGAATGGAGATTCTGCCGATGTGATTTCACAAATTATGGGATCTAAAGTAACTAGCAACGATCGTTGTTGCGGTGAAGCAGGTACCTTTGCTGTGGCGCGCCCTGACATTGCTAAACAAGTAAAATTTAAAAAAGAAAACGAAATTCAAAAAGATTTAACAACATTGATTGGCACACCAAAAGCCAAAAAAGGCATTAAGATACTCACCACCTGCCCCGCTTGTCGACAAGGCTTATCACGCTATCAAGCATCCACGGGTATTGAGCCGATTTACCCAGTTGAAGTCATGGCCGAAAAAACCTTAGGTGAGAATTGGCAGGAAGACTTTATTAAATCTGTAAAGATAGAAAAAATACTACTTTAAACACATAATTACTACAAATATTGCATTTACACATCATCACCATGTTAAAATAAAAAAGCTATTAGCTTCAATTAAGAGTTCCGCTCTTATGATTTTAATAATTGTAAAAAACTAATAAAAAAACTAAGGAGAAAACATGAAAAAAATTATTACATTACTATTTGCATTGGCATCATTCAGTGCATTTGCAAGCTTAGATAAGTTAGCATCTGACTATAACGCAAGCCCTACAGCAGCAGCACTGGTTGCATCTGGTTGGGCAGCTAACGACGGCGGTAAGGGCTTTAAGGTTCTTCAGATCGTTGTAGAAGGCACTGATATGACTGCTGAGTTACACCTTGATGGCACTGGCAAGATTGTTAAGTATCACCGTGGCTTACCTACGAAAATGAACTATGACTATGACTATAAAATGTCTGCAACAAAAGACGGTTGGGCAGAAATGGGTACTGGTAAAAACGGTCCTATGTATCACATGACACCAATGATTGGTGCTTTGTCATTTGAAGGTCCAATGGCAGAAGCGATGGGCAACATGGGTCCATTTGCACAATTCTTAGTTGTTATCGGTACAAACGTATCTGCACAATAAAGAGTTAATGTTTAAGTGCGGATGATCACATCTGCACTTACATACACCCAGGCTTTCTTGCCTGACTTCAAATTTCCAAAAATTCGTTTGTAATCATTCACTTCATATTGATCTGAATGATTCAACTCGTCTGCACTAATTTCAAACACCATTCCAGGTATTTCATTGGTAGCATCACAAGCTTCAATTGCAATAGGATGATGTGACTCTCCGCTAAGCGCTACAACAGCTTCATCTTTAATTTCGACCATCTCTAATTGATAACCCAATAATGCATCATCATGGCCAACTAACTCTCGTCCAAACGTTTCGAGTTGTACTTCTGTATTTTGCAAAGTACCATAGGAAAAAAGTAATTCAGTTGTGTTCATAAGTAAGCCAACCTAATAGATAATAAATACGATTATTGATTATATAATAGGCGGGTTAGACATAAAACCTAAAAGCTAAATCGCTTATTCAGCACCTACACCTGACATATATAGAAAGAAAACTAAACGCATATTCGTCAACCACTCGGTTAAACAATGTCAGTGTGTAGTTTTTATAAAAGAGGTGATTACATTGCAAAATTATTCTTAAGGAGACAATTTTAAAACCAATATAATCAAAATGCAATGAGTGTATCTATCTTGGGGAGAAATATACCGGTACCCAATGCAAGTTATATTATCTACTAAAGTAGTCGATAGGTAAATTATGGAAAACCATATATTTTAAATACATGGTTAATTATCTAGAAATATAGACTGACATTTTGACTAACTCAGGTAGAGACGTTGCCTGCATTTTTTTCATTACTTTTGATCTGTGGGCTTCAACAGTTGGTATGGAAATACATAACGAATCTGCAATATCTTTATTTTTTAAACCTAAAAGAACCTGCTCCATAACCATTTTCTCCTTTTCTGTCAAAATATGGTAGCTGCTTAAAATACGCATTCTATCTTCAAAAACTTCATTTGCCTTAACAACCTTTTCGAGTAACGCTTCAGGATCAAATGGCTTTTGAATAAAATCAAATGCACCTAACTGCATAGCCTTGACCGCTGTATTAACATCGCCATGGCCAGTGATAAATATAGTGGGCTGAATACAACCTAATTTATTCAATCTTCTTTGTAGCTCCAAACCGTCCATTTTTTCCATGCTAATATCAGAAATTAAGCAGCCCTTCATGTCTAGGTGGCTCACTTGATCCAAGTAGTCTATTGCACTTTCAAAAACAATTAAATTGTAATCATAAACACCAAAAAAAATTGATAAAGAATCTCTAATTTCTTTATCATCATCAACTAAATATAAGACGGGTAAATTTTTATTTTTCATTTATATATGGCAATGTAATCATGAAAGATGCTCCTTGTGATGAAGAAGATTTTAAAACTAAATCCCCGTCATAAGACCTAATAATACTCCGACTCAAACTAAGGCCCAACCCTAACCCCTCAGTGTTATTTAATAATTTATTGGTTTTAAATAGTTTAAATAAATTTTCTTCATCGACAATGCCAGGACCAGTATCTTTGACAAAAATATTCACATTATCATTACCTACAGTAGTAAAAATTGTTAACTCTTTTAGTTTACACTTATGGTCACTCATAGCGCTAATTGCATTTTTACAAAGGTTAAGCAGCACTTGATCTAATTCTACGGTACTCATATAAACTAACGGTAACTCGTTATTTGAAGCTTCACTTACTTTAACTTTATTTACGTTAAGCTCATGATCAATTAATTTAAGGACATTGGAAATTCGATTATTGATATTGACTGGTTCATACGTAATTTTTTTAGTGGTTAAAAATGAGCGAATATTATTAATCACATCAATACAATGATCTGTCTTTCTATTAAGACTTTTAACTACTTTGGTAATAGAATCATCTGACACTGAACCAGTATTTTTGAGCAATTTCTCAATAACCTTTGCGTCAATTTTTATTGAAGTAACTGGTTGTGCAATCTCATGAGCAATTTCAGAAAGTAGCTGGTCAACTGAGCTGACTCTAGAAAGTCGCTCTAACTCAACTTTATATCGATTAATTTTTTCTAGTCGCTTTTCTCTAATATACCAAATACTTGTCATCAACAACACCAATGCAATTAGCAATAATTGGTAATATTTTTTTAATAAATTGACTAGCATTGGATCTTTATAAATACCAATTCTATGCTTCTGTAACAATTGATGAATAACTTGGTAATCTACCACATCACCCCATTTTGCTAAATCATGCGAATTATTGGTATTAAGGCTCGCCTGTCTTAACGCTTCTACAATCCTATTAGTCAAAATCGGGTCTGCCTCAGTTGTTGCAGAAAACGACCACTCTGGCACCAAATTAGTAGACAAAATATAAGGGAAACCAGTCTTATAATCCAGCACTTTAATATCAGACAGTCGAACCTTTCCATTTTCACTCAAGCTTTCTAACACGCCTGTTCGAATCACACCTGCATCTACCATTCTCTTGATAACGGCGTCAACAATGTTAACTTGACTACCCAGGAAATCAATTCTAGAAGTGTCAGTATAGAGGTCGACGCCTTGTGATAATAAGTAATCATAGCCCAGAATCCACCCTCCAAGACCGAGAGGATTAGCGCCTGCAAATGACTTGCCTTTAAGGTCTTGTATTGAGCCAATCTTTGTATTTTCTGATGAGGTAATAATGACCGAGCCAAACTGAGAAACTCCGCGCTTATCTTTCTTCGTTAACACGGGAATCACATCACTTAAGAATTGCAGCTCGGCCGTTGCAACCGGCTGAGTAATTACATAATCAAGTTTCTCTGTTGCGACTAATTCCCGTAATAGAGATACATTCTGCGCTTCAATTATCAATAATTCAAAATGATATTTATCAAATTTTTTATTTAAAAAATCAATCGTTGGATACCATTTTTTATTGGCTGCAGAAGGGCCTAAAAATGCTTGCACTGCTATAGTAACCATTTTTTTAGATTGTACATTGTGATTCTGAGCTATTGATGCCTGCGAAACAAAGCCAAGCCACAAAGCTAAAAACAAGTTTATTACAGAATAGCGATTCACCATTTGATTACTGTATTGCTTTACCAACACTCAAAACAATGAGTTTATCCATATCAATCAGTCTTTCATAAGACTTTTGGATGTCTTCGGCACTAATATCCTTGATTTTATCGGTAAAGCCAGATAAATAATCAAGCGGTAAATTGTAAAAACCAATAATTGATAAATAAGTTAATATGTTTGCATTGCTGGCAGTCTCTAATGCAAAGCCACCAATGATATTATCCTTGCCATCTTGAAGCTGTTGCTGTGCCATTGGCTGAGTAATAAAATATTCCAATGTTCGAATGGCGATCTTTTTTGCTTCCTCAGTTTGCGAATTTTTGGTTTGCATACGCATCATGAAAAAACCATTCGATTGCATTTTAGTGAAATAACTATAAGCTGAATAAGCCAAGCCTTTTTTCTCACGAATTTCATCACTGAGGATTGAGGTAAGCCCGCTACCACCAAATATATGATTGCCTAAGTACAACGGATAATAATCAGGATGTGAGCGATTAATGCCGGCTTGACCAATGAGTAAGTGCGTTTGCTCTGATGGGAATTCAATATGAATGGTTTGCAGTTTCTCAAGTGGTAACACGATTGAATTGACTTTGGCTTTTTCGCCAATATTGAGCCCATGAGAGATCTGCCTAGCAATTTGTTTAGCTTGCGCTTTGCTGATGTCACCCACCAAAGCAATGGTCAAATTTTTAGCCACATAATACTGTTGGTAATGGTGTTTTATGTCTTTAAGCGATATTTGACTAATGGTTTCTTGGGTACCAATTTTTGCATGTGCATATGGATGGTCTGCAAATACTGCTTTGTCAAAAGCCAGCGATGCCACACTCGCTGGTGATTGCTTAGCTGCCTCAATAGCGCGTAGGGTTTGGCGCTTTTCTCGTGTTAAATAAGTTTGCTCAAAACTAGGCTGGGCAATCACCTCAGTAAAAATATCGAGAGATTTTTTTAAGATTGATTGTCG
>JYMV01018973.1_pt1 | contig 10285 bp, 6 predicted proteins | sample 338911 | NCBI WGS metagenome assembly JYMV01 (sample SAMN03354496, study PRJNA234377) | hydrothermal vent metagenome | biome: Deep sea; feature: Hydrothermal plumes at the Eastern Lau Spreading Center, Western Pacific Ocean; material: Seawater | place: Tonga | collected 2009 | depth 2000 m m
CATTGACCCTGGAAGAAGTTGGTGTTCCACAATGGGTAGTTGACAACAATATGTGCCCTGGACTTCCAGACTATACAGCTTTGATTGATTGTTATGAAGTGTTTGCAACAGTAGATTCTGGTGGAAAAGGTCGTATCTTAGAAGGACCTCAAAGCTGGCATGGTGTTGAATATGTAGATCGTGTAGAAGCACTTTTAGGCGACAATTGGGTTGTTAAGTTTGCTGGTAGTGCAGATGCTCTTTGGGCTGACCATGTAGCTGCTGAAAAAGAAGGACGTGCTACTTTGACCTTCAACTGGACTCCTAACTTCACTGATGGTGCCGGTTTTGTTTTCATTGAGTGGCCTGAGTATTATCTAGGTTGCAGAAAACAAGATGGTGGTGACAGTAAGTGTGGATCGCCAAAAGGTTGGTTGAAGAAAGCGGCGAACTATAAGTTCCCTAAAACTCATCCAGCGGCTTACACAGCGTTCTCTAGAATGTCGTTCGATGCAGGCCAAATTGGTTCTATGGCGGCACTTGTTGACTTAAGTGGATTGAGTCACAAGGATGCTGCTACACAATGGCTAGCTGACAATGAAGATGCTTGGAGAGCCATGACTGGAGTAGGTATGTAACAAATACACTAGTAAGTATTGTGTAAAAAACCCCCCTGAACTCAGGGGGGTTTTTAATAAGTACCTCCAAAACTATTTAACTGAAGGTTCAACCGAACTCTTTAATTTTTTGAGATTAATGTAACCTAACTTAGGTAGGATTGGGGGTATCATTTTGTCTGTTGTATGTAATAATATAAAATATATTATCCAGCTCATTTGGAAATAAATTATGTCTTCTCAAGATACCCCATCCCAAAAAGAACAGCCAGTCGTTAAGTGTGAATCTGTTTACAAAATTTTTGGTGAGAATGCCAAAAAAATGCTTCAAAGTTCTAATGGCAAAGTTGACGCCAAGGAGTTTCAGGATGCAGGCTGTGTAGTAGGTGTTAATAATGCATCATTCGAAGTTTATCATGGTGAAATGCTGGTGATTATGGGTTTGTCTGGCTCAGGTAAATCAACACTACTTCGATGCATATCAAGATTAACTGACACAACTGCGGGTCAGATATTTATCGATGGCGAAGATTTGTTAGCCTTGAGTGGCAAAGAACTTATTGAACTTAGACGCAATAAAATGGGTATGGTGTTTCAAAGTTTTGCCTTATTACCGCACAAAACTGTATTAGAAAACATCGCCTTTCCTCTTCAAGTTAAAGGTAATAGCACAAAGGATAGCATGACAAGAGCCATGGAAATGGTTGAGCTTGTTGGTCTTGCTGGGCGTGAAAATTATTTTCCAAGAGAATTATCTGGTGGTCAGCAGCAACGTGTAGGTATTGCTAGATCATTAGCTGTTGAGCCCGACATTTGGTTCTTGGATGAGCCTTTCTCGGCTTTAGATCCACTGATACGTAAAGAGATGCAAGATGAATTCCTTAGACTTCAGGGTGTTTTGAATAAAACGATTTTATTTGTAACACACGATTTTGATGAAGCACTTAGACTCGCTGATCGTATTGCCATTATGAAAGATGGAATTATCGAGCAATTAGATACGCCAGCCAATATCGTTCTTAGTCCAGCAACCGAATATGTTCGAAAATTTACCGAAGAAGTGCCGAGAGAGAAGGTGCTTAAGGTTGAAGCGGTAATGGACCCATTAGATAGTTCCGAGGAACTAAGTGATCTAAAGGTCTCGAAAGATGCCATTATTGAGACAGTTGTTGAAGCGGTACTTAATGAAAAGAAGCCTGTTGCTGTTGTAGATGCTAACAATAAAACTGTTGGCGCCTTACATAATTCCAAAGTTATCCATGTGTTGTTTGGCGACAATAAAGAAGAAACAAACGCCTAGATTAAGAAAAGTATGGACTACTTAAAAAAGAACCCTAAATTAGTACAATTAGGTTTTGTTCTAATTGGTTTTGTAGTCCTCATTTTGATGACCGGCCAGTATAGTGAAATTATTGATGTTAGAGATGGCTTTACTAAAGCAGTTGAAAAAGGTCAAATAGTTCCTGTTGTAGGATTTTCTGAGTCAGTCAGTATGATTTTAAGGGGCCAGTTGCCGCCGCAATTCGTACGCATACCCGAGTTAAATTTTCTCAATCCGGTAGTCAGTACCTCCATAGTATATATACTGACAGCCTTGTTAATTATGGCTGGATTGATATTTAATAACTACTATGCAAAAATCCAGTCATCAAAGATTTCTCTAATCGATTGGTTTAAAAAATACTGGACTAAGTTATTCCTCTATGCCATTATCTCCATTTTCGGTGGTTTGTTTGTAGCGCCAACTTTATTTACTTGGTTTTTTGGTGAACCAGAGACGAGCAGTTTTTGGGACCTGCCAATAATAGTGACTGACTATGCGAACTTTTTGATGTATGAGTGGTTTCCAATTGAAATTTATGACCCAGACATTGAGGAATTTGAAGACAAGGCTTTAATTTTTCAAATCACCAGAGGTATTTCTGCTGCTTTACTTTTTGGTATAGCACTTATTCGTGAAATTCTTTTGGGTGGAGTTAAAACCATTGTTACTTTTACGAGTTGGGATTGGCTCAGTGAAAATGAGTGGGCTTATTGGCCTGCCTTGCCTTGGACTGTGGTTTGTGCAACTGCGACTATGCTGGGTTATGCTCTCAAGGGTAGAGGGCTTGCGATGTTAGCAGGTTTTGGAACTTTGTATATTTCCATTTTTGGGCAATGGCAGCCTTCTATGGAAACGCTCTCATTTGTATTGATTGCAGCACCAGTTTCTGTTATTTTGGGATTGTTTTTTGGGGTTTGGTCATACAAAAGTAAATCAGTAGAAACGGCATTAGCGCCGTTGCTTAACATAGCTCAGTCGATGCCTCATTTTTCTTATCTAGTGCCTGTTATGGTGTTTTTTGGAATTGGTGATCAGGCTGGCGCCATTGCAACAATAATTTTTGCGACGCCACCGATGATACGTCTAACCCTTTTGGGGCTTAAAAGAGTTTCGCCAGAAGTTGTGGATGCGGGCATGATGAGCGGATGCCACAATTATCAATTGATGTTTAAGGTTTTGATTCCTACTGCAAGGCGTGACATTTTAATTGGCGTAAACCAAGTAATCATGCAGTGCCTAGCAATGGCAGTGATTGCCTCATTTATTGGTGCCAAGGGTTTGGGCTTTAATTTGTTGCTTGCACTTAATCAGCTGAAAGTTGGACAAGCTCTAGAATTAGGACTGTGTATTGTAATAATTGCAGTGGTTTTAGATAAATTGTCTTTGGCTTGGGCGAATAAGCAGACTGACTATTTTGCTGACCTTCCTTTTATAGAGCGCCATAAATGGTCACTACTTTTTGTTGTTATTTTATTGATAGGTATTGCTTTGTCTTACATTGGCACTTTCTTATTTAAAGGCGGTATCAATTATTTATATTTAATACCTCACACTAAAGGCATTACTTTAGAACCTATGTTGCAGGGTGGAATTGATTGGTTTCTAGACTACTTTTTCTTTAGTTTGCAGGGTTTTAATAAATGGTTAATTATAGATGTACTTCTACCAATGAGAGAGTCATATTTGTCTATGCCAGTTAGTGCAACATTTTTTTTAGTGATGGGTATTGGCTACATTGTTGGTGGCATTAGATCTGCCTTAATTGTTGCCTGGTGTTTGCTATTTATTGCTCTGTTAGAGTGGTGGGATAGAGCTCTAATTACAGCCTATATGGCAAGTTTTGGAGTTATTGCGTCGGCAATTATTGGTATAACCGTTGGTTCTTTATGCGCTCAAAATAAAACAGCTTCAAAGGTTGTTTTATTGGTGTGCGATACCTTTCAGACCTTTCCATCGTTTGTTTATCTGATTCCGGTTATGATACTTTTTGGAGTAACTGATACAACCGTTTTAATTTCTGTTATTATCTATGCCACCATTCCTGCTACCCGTTATACAGTTGAAGGGCTTAATAGCGTGCCAGAAGACTTGCAAGATGCAGGCTCAATGTCGGGTGTAAGTCGGATACAGAGATGGGTTAAAATTGAATTACCTCTAGCTTTTCCTCATATTATGCTGGGAGTAAACCAGACCGTTATTTTTGCTCTATTTATGGTTATTATTGGAGCTTTCATTGGTACCGAAGATTTAGGGCAGTACATTATAAAAGCGTTATCAGATAAACAAGGAATAGGTAATGGACTATTGCTCGGGCTTTGTGTCGCATGTATCGGCTTGACAGTTGACCATATAATTCAGACCTGGGCAATAAAAAGAAAACAGTTATTAGGGATGGATTAGTAATAATATCAGCTTAGCATTCGATTGAAGTAACATCATACTTGTCACTTATAAGCGTAATTGGATGACACCAAAAAATATATAAATTAACAATTCTCAATAATTCAAACTTAAGTGAAATTAATTAATAATTTAAATTTTGTTTGCTACGATAATACCAACATTACAGTGATGTTGAGAGAACAGGAGAACGAGAAATGACAATAATTGATGGCAAACTGCTTGCAGAAAATCTAAGACATAAAATAGCCAATGAAGTGAGACAGTTTTCTCGTCCACCAGGACTAGCTGTCATTTTGGTAGGAGATGATCCATCCTCACAAGTCTACGTTAGAAACAAAACTAAAGCTTGTGTAGAGGTTGGTTTTTATTCTGACCAGATTCACAAATCAGCAAACATTACCCAGGAAGAGTTGCTTTCTGAGGTTCAAAGACTGAATGATAATAAAACCATTGACGGTATCTTGGTTCAATTACCTTTGCCACCTCATATCGATGCTAACGTCATTATTGAGGCTATCATTCCTGAAAAAGATGTGGATGGCTTCAGTAGCGAAAATATCGGTAAATTGATGCAAAATAAACCCTTTTTAAGTCCATGCACTCCAAAAGGTATTATGGCAATGTTGGCGGCATTGAATTATGAATTAAGGGGTAAGGATTGCGTTATTATTGGTGCATCTAAAATTGTTGGTAGGCCGATGGTGATGGAGTTATTGAATGTAGGTGCAACTGTTCATGTATGCCACAAAGACACGAAAGAAATCTCTGAAAAAGCAAGAATGGCTGATGTTATTATTGCAGCAGCAGGTGTCGCTAATCTTGTTAAGGCAGACTGGGTAAAAGAGGGCGCTATAGTGATTGATGTTGGCATCAATCGTCTTGAGGACGGTACTCTGACAGGTGACGTTGATTTTGACGAGGTTAAAGATAAAGCCTCAGCTATCTCACCAGTTCCTGGAGGTGTTGGTCCAATGACAGTTGCCATGTTGCTAGAAAATACATTAGCAGCCTACAAAGCCAAACTTTAGCTATACATTAATAAACCCTCCCTCACACATCAAACGAAATTTGGGTTTTGGCTCAAGGTGATATACAATCATAGTATGTTGAAGGTGATACTCAAATACTCTTTTCTTATATTTGTATTCTTAATGTTTGCGAGTTACATGGGTTGGGTTGAGCCTAACGAACTATTATGAAAATTGGAGCACTCAAAGAGATTACTTCTGGTGAAAAGCGCGTCGCTCTAACACCAGATAGCGCCACTCATTTACAAAAGCTTGGTCATGAATGCCTGGTCGAGAAAGATGCAGGTCTGGCGGCTGGCTTTAGTGATGCGCAATATATAGCTGTAGGCGTAGAAATTTCAACTACCGCCGAAGCGCTTACTAAGGCAAGTGATGTGATTGTTAAGGTCCGTCCACCAAGCGCAGCTGAAGTCAATAGACTTTCCTCGTCTATGACGCTGATCTCCTTTTTTCATCCTGACGCCAATGAAGCACTTATGGAACTGGCCAAGTCTAAAGAGGCTAGTGTGATCGCAATGGATATGGTGCCACGGATTAGTCGCGCTCAAAAAATGGACGCCCTATCCTCTATGGCCAATATTGCAGGTTATCGAGCCGTGATTGAGGCTGGTAATAACTTTGGCCGCTTTTTTACTGGCCAAATGACCGCCGCCGGCAAAGTGCCGCCGGCAAAGGTCTTGGTCATTGGCGCCGGTGTTGCTGGACTTGCTGCGATTGGTACCTCTACCTCTCTTGGTGCGATAACCTATGCGTTCGACGTGCGCCCAGAGGTGGCAGAACAGGTCGAGTCTATGGGCGCCGAATTTGTCTTCCTTGATTTTGCGGATGAACAGGCTGATGGTGCATCAACTGGCGGATATGCTGCAGTATCTTCGCCTGAATTTACTGCCGCTCAACTGGCCAAGTTTCGTGAGATTGCACCAGAGATGGATATTGTGATCACTACTGCCTTGATCCCCAACCGTGAAGCGCCTGAGCTTTGGACCTCGGATATGGTTGCCAGTATGAAGCCAGGCTCAGTAATAGTTGATCTGGCAGCTGAAAAAGGTGGAAATTGTAAGCTCACTGTTATGGATGAACGCATTGTGACAGACAACGGAGTTGTAATAATTGGTTATACGGATTTTCCAAGCCGAATGGCTGCGCAGGCTAGCACAATGTATGCCAGCAATATTCGTCACATGATTGCGGATTTGACCCCAGAAAAAGATGGAGTGATCGTTCATGACATGGAAGATGATGTTATCCGTGGAGCAACGGTTGTAAATGCAGGTGAAATCACTTTCCCACCCCCTCCTCCAAAGATTCAAGCCATTGCAGCTAAGCCAAAAGAGAAGGCCCCGGATAAAACACCAGAAGAAATACGTGCTGATGAAATTGCAGCATTTAAAAAACAAACTAAAAACCAAATTATGTTACTGGCATTTGGGGCTGCATTAATACTCTTAGTTGGAAGCTATGCGCCGCCTAGTTTTATGCAGCACTTTATTGTGTTTGTCTTGTCTGTTTTTGTTGGATTTCAAGTGATTTGGAATGTCAGTCACTCCCTACATACTCCGTTAATGGCAGTGACCAATGCAATTTCGTCGATTATTATATTGGGAGCATTACTACAGATAGGTTCAACTAGCTTTATAGTAATTCTACTTGCTGCAATTTCTTTGTTATTAGCTGGTATCAATATATTTGGCGGTTTCCTCGTAACAAAGCGCATGCTTACCATGTTCCAAAAATCTTAAGGAGATCGATATAATGGAAATGGGCTTTACTACCGCTGTTTATGTTGTTGCGATTGTGTTATTTATACTATCTCTTGGTGGGCTTTCTGGGCAGGAAAGTGCAAAACGCGCCGTTTGGTATGGCATTGTTGGGATGGCTTTGGCTGTTTCTGTCACCCTATTAGGACCTGGGTTTGGACTATGGTGGCTCTCGCTTATTCTAATTGCAGCTGGTGGCTTGATAGGTTACCAGTTAGCTTCGAAAGTCGGAATGACTCAAATGCCAGAGTTAGTTGCTGGTATGCATGCATTGGTTGGTCTTGTCGCAGTGTTTGTTGGTTTCAATACGCATTTTGAACTAGTCAATATTGCATCAATGGATGATACGGCCAAGAAAATGCTTGAAGGATTTTCAGCATTACTCGCTAAAAAATCAAATGTTGAGATTAATATACTTCGCGTTGAGACAACTTTGGGTATCTGGATCGGTGCTGTTACATTTACGGGCTCAGTGATAGCTTATAGCAAATTGGCAGGCAAAGTAACATCGATAGCAACTAAGTTGCCAGGAGGGCACTTTCTCAATATAACTGCGGCCATTTTGTCATTATTATCAGTGTTTTGGTATTTAAATGCTGGTGAGCTATTGCCGATGATCATTTTGACGACCATGGCTTTATTCATCGGGTATCACCTCATCATGGGTATTGGTGGAGCAGACATGCCAGTTGTTGTATCGATGCTGAACTCCTATTCTGGCTGGGCAGCTGCAGCGATTGGATTCAGCCTCGGCAATGACCTTTTGATCGTTGTTGGAGCATTAGTAGGATCATCAGGTGCTATCTTATCCTATATCATGTGCAAAGCCATGAACCGGTCTTTTGTAAGAGTTATTCTCGGTGGATTTGGGGGCATATCTGGCCCACAAATGGAGATTGAGGGTGAGCAAGTAGCTATTGAAGCTGAAGGCGTGGCTTCGGTGTTGAATGATGCTGACAGCATTATAATAATCCCAGGCTATGGCATGGCTGTGGCTCAAGCTCAACAATCGGTGTCTGAATTAGTTCGTAAGTTGCGAGCTCAGGGTAAAAATGTGCGCTTTGCCATCCATCCCGTGGCTGGACGCTTGCCTGGTCATATGAATGTTCTTCTGGCGGAGGCGCGGGTGCCATACGACATCGTTATGGAGATGGATGAGATCAATGACGATTTCCCAGATACCGATGTGGCTATTGTGATTGGATCAAATGATATTGTGAATCCTGCTGCTCAAGATGATCCAAACAGTCCAATTGCTGGAATGCCTGTCTTGGAATGCTGGAAGGCCAAACATGTGCTTGTATCCAAACGGGGTCAGGGAACAGGCTATTCTGGCATTGAAAATCCATTATTCTTTAAGGAGAATACAAGAATGTTCTATGGGAATGCGAAAGAATCTCTCGACAAACTCTTGCCAATGATCGACTGATAGAATCTTTACTGGGCTCAATTAAGCCTTAAATTTTTTGCTAAGATCGGTAGTTCTTAACTAACTGGGCAACCCATTGATGAAAACAATGGGTGGCTCTGTCCATTGCTGGGGAGAACTTTCCACCATCAAACATTAACCCTTTTCTGCCTCGCTGCATCCCCTCAACAACACCGACATCTTCCAAGAAAACCTCCTTCCAAAAATGTGCATTTGTGTCGATCAAGTTTTTTAATTGGGGCATTTCTTCTGGTTCTTTAGCATAGTATATTGATACATGCTCAATCGACTTTTCTGAGCTAGTAGGTTGAATAATAATGCAAAAGAAGTGATCTCGATGGACACCCAAGAGTACATTTGGGTATAACGCAATGTATTCACTAGTTGTATCCCACTTTTTGGAAAGACCTTCAAAGTCTGGGAAAACATCACCGCTGTCAGATTTCATTTGATTATAGATATGAGATCCTTGACCAGAATAATGACCAGGCTCTTCAATATGGTAATGATCTTTTATACTTGAGGTAGTGTTAAGCTCTGGATGAATCCAGGGGAGATGGTAGCTTTCACAGTAGTTCTCTACTGCTAGCTTCCAGTTGGTGTTAAGGTTTAGTGTGAAAGAAGAGCTGTCACCACCGTGATGGAGCGGTTTTTCAAATTCTGTCCATCTCTCTATCGTCTTAGCAGCATAGTCTCTAAATTCTTGAGCATTGTTAGATATGTTAACGAAGACGATATCTTGCCAAACAGCTGACCGAATTTTAAACAATCCCAATTCATCATGATTAATCGCTTCGTGAGTGTGTATACCTGTTCCACCAACCATCGGAGTGGCACAAAGATCCCCATTGAGCGAATAGCACCAGCTATGGTAAGGGCATCGTATCATTCCAACAATATTTGTTGGTTCCTCAACTAGAATCATTCCACGATGACGGCAAGTATTTTGAAAAACATTAATCTCACCGTTTGAGCCACGAACCATTAACAGTGGCATGTCGACAAAGTTGATTGGTTTGGCGTCGCCTTCTTCAGGTATATCTTTCCCGAAGCCGATAGCAGACCAGTTGTCAAATAGGATCGCTATTTTTTCTTCCTCGAAAACAGCATCACTAATATAGTGATCGTTGGGCAGACCTTTGGCTTGATGAATTGAAGTTAGCACAGAGTCTAGGTTAGTTAGTGGGATTTCAGACACGGCAAGTACTTAAAGAAAAAACGTTATGATACAATCAATTTGACGTTAATAATCTTAATTAAATTCTGTCAAAAAATTGAATAAATTTCACTAACTAATATTGCAAATTAATCAATTATTTTTTTGAAATTAGGAAGTTTCTGAGGGCTTTGACATTGTTAGGCAATAGCTCTTCTTTTTCGCTCATGATATAGATCGCAGAAGGTGCAGGTATTGAGGTGTCACCCAGAACTACTAACTCACCGCTATCAATCTTTGGCTTGCAAAGGTGCCTCCATCCGAGGACGATTCCTGTGCCATCAGCGGCTGCTTGAAGTGCGATCATGTAGTTATTCACGTGTGTCCCTTGAGAAATTTTTCCTTTGTAGCCAAGGGCACTGAACCAAGAAAACCAATTAGACCAGTTTTTATCTTTAGCTCTAAGATGAATGAGCTGTAATTGTGCCAATTCGTCTATACTTGGGTTTGGATGTTCTTTTGCAAAATGTGAGCTACAAACAGGCACCAATTCATCTTTAAACAGTGTATGTTTTTGATTTGATTCGTTTTC
>JYMV01024356.1_pt1 | contig 10285 bp, 11 predicted proteins | sample 338911 | NCBI WGS metagenome assembly JYMV01 (sample SAMN03354496, study PRJNA234377) | hydrothermal vent metagenome | biome: Deep sea; feature: Hydrothermal plumes at the Eastern Lau Spreading Center, Western Pacific Ocean; material: Seawater | place: Tonga | collected 2009 | depth 2000 m m
CTACAGGTGCTGCTAGTACAGTAGCTGGTCCTACTGGTTCTACTGGTCCTACTGGTGCAACGGGTAGTACTGGTTCTCAAGGTGCTACTGGCCCTACTGGTTCTACAGGAAGTACAGGTGCTACTGGTCCTCAAGGAGTAGTGGGAGCTACCTTTGCTATGTCAGGAACTACGTTAAACATTACCACTTAAGGAGTTAATATGAGTCAAAGCATAGATATGTCTGCTGTGACAGAGGCTACTTTAAATGGCTCTACTGTAGAGAAGATTAATTTAAATAGTACTGAGATATGGACTGAGCCTTCTTCAGGAGGACACCCTGATGGGCCTCTGAAATTCGTCTTTGCACCTGGTGTATGTGCTGGGGATCCACCAATACCTAATGGTTCGTACCCAAAATGGGGTACCTCTCATTGTATTATGAATGATGGTGAATTATTCCATGGTAATAACAACACCTCCAATGTCGGTGCTGATGGCACAATGCTGTTTAATAATGGTTGGCACCTAGAGGGTGCAGCGATTAGGGTGTGGAGGATATTTGAACCATGCCCTGAGAACTCTATGTTGGGTGACTTCACTAATGTAGAAGATGAGACCGCTTTAATTATTGAAAATGGTAGACTGAAGCCTTGTAATAAAAGACTATATTATAGGAACCAGACTTACAACAATTACTTAGCTACATGGGTAACGAACTATTATCAATTCACAGTAATATGTGGCCCTGTCCCTGGTGATCCGTCAAAAGACGCTTGTTCTTATTATTCCCAGTCTACATCCGCACAGAATCAGACAGGAACTACTATAGCTGCTTTACCTTCAACAGCCACGGATGGTAATGCCACTGGGTGGATGAATTCTCTTAGATGGGATCCTGTTAATTTAACACTAAGCACTGCTTATACCACTAATCAACCTGGTATTACTTACTATCCTGGAGTTTACAATGGAGTTGGATTTACCTTCTAATAATCACGTAATAAGAGCTACCACTGGTGGCATAACAAGAAAAGATGAATACCATTCTTCTTCTGAGATTGGTATGGAGATTCTTTCTCGAATACCATCTGAGTTACTACAAGGTAATGAGGATAAGGTTACTATAGTATCCTCTGATGGTCCTATTAAAGGAGTTTATTTTAATTCAGTTATAGATTTTGACGACTTAGTGTATGAACATGATAATGTTCGGCTCGTCAGTCTTAAATACAATGAAGATACGAAAGAACATTACTACAAGTATTATGTTTTATATAACCCATTGGACGTACAAATGGATAATATTGTATCCACTGGTTTCTTCTCTAACAACCCTACAAAGTTAACTGTTTATATTGTTTCAGAACTTAACGGGGATGAATTTGAAGACTTCGGTTTTGTCAATAAAGATTTCAAAGGAATTACAATAGACATAGCAACAGGTGACACCATAATGGAGACAGATTATGAACCTACATCCCCCGAAGGAAGTCAAGGATAAAGTAGAAGCTCTAATTAAGTCCAAGTTAGCCAACGAGATCAAAGATAGCCCCCTTAGGGATGCTATGGAATATGCAGTACTTGTTGGTGGTAAGCGTATTAGGCCTGAGTTAATCGTTCAGACAGGACGTATGCTCGGTGCTGATGATGACTTACTGTTTGAAGTAGCTACAGGGTTTGAGATGCTACATTCTTCTACTCTTCTATTTGATGATTTACCATCATTAGATGATGATGATATACGTAGAGGAGAACTAACAACTCACAAACTCTACTCTCAAAGTACAACAATACTTGCAGGTTGCTCCTTGATGTTCAAAGGTATGGAGATAATCTCAGGTGCTAAACCATCTGTACTACCTTCTGTATCTAATACGTTCGGTGCTAACAGATGTGCTTATGGTCAGTATATGGACATGCAAGCCACAGGTACTGTCAAGACTTTAGAGTATATGGACGAGATGCATATTGAGAAGACAGGTTCTTTAATTGAGAACTCTATTCAATTAGGTTATCTCTGTTCAGATACTACACAAGATGTCATTGATATATTAGATTCAGTAGGATTAAAATCAGGTCTATTATTTCAAATACATAATGACATTCTAGATGTTGTAGGTTATGACGGAAGACACGGTGAAGATGTTAAACAAGGTAAGAAGACTACCTACCCTGGTGTATTCGGCTTAGATGAAGCAATGAATAGAAGGGACTCTCTATACAGAGAGACGATTGAAGAGCTGAAAGTCCTGTCAGATAAATATGACACGGCAAAATTGGAGAACGCCATTGAGTTTATTACATATAGAGACTACTAAGTTCTACTTAGTATCTAGGATTAAAGAGTCACAACACAAACATAACGAGAGCCTTGAAGAATTTATATCAGGCAAAGGTTTTGTTCCACATTTACATAACCCTTTTAATATATTGCATTCCAAACTAGAGCATTCAGTGTTCCAAATGGATTTAGATGCAATGATTGATGCTGACTTTGGTGCAGTGTCTTTGCCTATTGGTGAAGATTGTTCAGCAGAGATAGGGTGGTTTTGTGGTAATGATAAGCCTGTGTACGCTTATATCTATGACTCAGGTTATGGGATTTCATGTGAAGACCAATACCGCAACTTATCAAGTATGTGGATGGTTAAGGGATTCCTAACTGGTATAGTTGTTGTGGATAACCAAGAAGTATTCGATCTAGTTAAAGAAGACCCTATCTTAAAAGATAAGGTTGAACACTACATCTCAGAATGATAGTTATATTATTATTTGTAACTATAGTCTCTGCCCTTTATACCTTTATTGGTTGGGAGAGAGTAGGTGAGTGCATGGGTAAGTGGTTTGATAAAGAGTATTGGACTGACTACAATGTTATTGAGTTCCTAGCTTGGTTTGCTAAGGCATTAATAATAATTCCTGCACTTATATTTCATCAAGAGATATGGCAGTTACACCTTGCAACATTAGTAACTTCTTCACTTCTTATTTGGGCTTCTATGAGGAAAGGTTTACCTACCTTACTAGCTTTTAATACGATGTGGATTCTATTATCTCTGATAGTAATAACGAGGAATATGTTATGAAGAAGATAGTGGTTGTAGGTGGTGGTGCTGCAGGTTGGATGTGTGCTTCATATCTAGCCTCAAAGAAACAATATGACATTACTGTAATTGAATCCCCTCAAGTAGGGAAGATTACTATTGGTGGTTCTACTACTCCTTACCTTAAGCGTTTCTTTGATGATATTGGTTATCCAGATGAGTCCTATTGGATGCCTAAGATGGACGGTACTTACAAGCTAGGTGTGCTGTACGAAGATTGGGATTATAAAGGATCTCGTTGGTGGAATAGCTTTGAATCAGATGAGAACAAGTATCCATATTGGAACAAGCAGAGGTCTGAAGAGGACCTTCCTAGAGAAGACTTCTTCAACTCTTGCACATTCTCTTCTCATATAGGTATGAAGGATGAAGGTAGAATTAATAAAGACAAAGATGGTAAAGATGCTTATGTCTATCGTTCTACCAGATCATACGGTGGTTATGTACAAACTCACGCTTACAATTTAGATGCAGGTAAGTTAGGTGATTTTCTACAGGAACATTTTATCGATCAGGTAACTCATATTGAAGCTCATATTGAAGAAGTAATTCATGATGAGAATGGTGTAAGTAAGCTCATAGACACTAAAGGTAATGAACACACAGCAGACTTGTTTATCGATTGTACGGGCTTTAAAAGGCTCCTGATAGACAAGGTATGTGATACCCCAAGAAAGTCTCTAGAACCTTACCTGACACACGACAAGGCTATGGTAATGCCTGTAGCTTACATTGATGCTCACAGAGAAATGACTCCACGTACAGGAGCTAAAGCAATGTCTTCAGGCTGGATGTGGAACATACCTTTGTACAGTACAATGATTAACGGTTATGTCTATGACTCTAGGTTTATTACTGATGAAGAAGCTGAAGCAGAGATGCGTGCAGATATTGGTGATAGAGTTAAGGACATTAAACCTTTTATTATACCAATAAACACAGGCCACTATACAGAGCCATATTCTAAGAATGTGGTTGCTGTAGGATTATCTGCAGGATTCATTGAGCCTATTGAGGCCACTCTATTAATGAACGTACAGTTTGCAGCTTACAACCTTCATGAGTTATTTGAAGGCCACATGACTAAAGAGATTTACAACGACATAACTAGTACTTCTTTAGATGATACGTTAGACTTTATCTCTACTAACTACTACATGTCTAGTAGAGAAGACTCAGCCTTTTGGAAGTCTCGTGGTAAGAATACACACATCACTGATCGCATGAAGTCTTGGTTGGAGACCTGCAAGAAGGCCTTGTTGCCTCCTATTAGAGATGTTATGTTCATTCCTAGCTGCTGGATTTCTAAGCTAATAGGATTTGGGTACTTCCCTGAAGGAGATGGCTTTGAAGAGAAAGAGCCTTGGTCGTTACCAACATATAGCGGTACTAACTTTGAACCACGTAATAAGCACAAGTACAAATACGTAGATGAGATTAATGCTCAGAGACAAATGGAAGAGATACGTAACTTTGATACAAGCGTATTTATTAGTCAGAAAGAATACTTAGATAGGTTTATATACAAGGAGGATTAATGACAGACTATTTAATAATGGCATTAGGACTAATGGTGACAATGCTTGGCTACTTCTTACACATGCTAGCCCAGGATATTAAAGATATTAGACATGAACATAACTCTTGTAAGAATCAATTGCCATTGCAGTTCGTTCTTAAAGATGACTTTCATTCAGAAACTAGACAACTTAGAACAGATTTAAAAGAAGATATAGCTGAGATCAAATCGTTGATTGGAAAGCTATTTGATAAGGTGGATGGGAAGAACTGATGGTTGCGATAGAATCTATAGTTTTGATCGCAGATTGCTGGCTTTTCTACCCTTACCTCCTGTGCGCATAAGGAGAAGAACATGCTTAGAGGTAAGAGAGGAAAGTTCCTTAAAGAGACTTTATGGAATAAGATCAGAAGTCTTTACTACAACATCTTAAGAAGATTTGATAACAACAATTGGCTATAAGGAGAAAGTATGTCATACGATAACTATAATGAACAAACAGCAGAGTTGTTAGGAGCAGTACCAACAAGTTATGAGGTAACTAGTAGAGATGACTGGGGTCCGTTTTTTGGATCTTTTGAGGATACTTATGAACCAGTTTATTCAGATAGCGATAACTCTGAAATAAATCTTCTTGATAGAGATATTTCTAGCTACAGAGAACAATTCCCTAGAGCTACTTTAGCCCCTGATTTTTCTAATGTTCCAGAGGCATACTCTCCTCCTTCTGCCCCTGCCCCTTCAAACTTCTTTACGGATCTTTTATTCGGTAAACAGGCTAACGGTGCAAATACACCTTATCCTGGCGGTCCTTTCTTAGGGCAAAACTTCGGTGGTGCTGCAGCAGGTCGAGGACCTCTTAGTTTTGGTGGACGTACAGGGAAGCCAAATAATCCAATCTATAAGCGCCCCTCAACATGGGGGCCTCGCGAAAAAGGAACGCATGAAGGGTCGCTTAGTAAAGGCGTATTTAAAGAGGCTTCTTCCTTACCTAAAGGTTCAATCGTCTTTCAGAAGACAGGAAAATACAAAGGTCAGTGGGTAAATACAGTTACAGGAAAGCCACATAATCCATATTACGGGGATATTCCTATTAATATTAAATAAGAGGAGATATTAGATGAGTTTCTTTATTAGGATCTTATTATTATTAACTTTGATTGCTGCCTTCTTTATGGCATCAGGTTGTCAATCAATTCAATTCAAAAACGCAGTAAAGACTGGGGCAACTACAGCGATAACTTATGCTGCAGCTGGGCCTGTTCCTGCCGTTTTAAACTTAGGAGCCAGCATTCTCGTGGATGAGATTACTCCAGAAGAGAAGGTTGTGTCAGACATTAAGACTAAAGAGCAGGCTGTTGCGTTCGTAGCAGACTCTTTAATTATGAACGCTCTATATGGCTTCATCGCGTTCTTGCTAATCACAAATCTAGCAGTCCCTTACTTCACGAGAAGATGGGGTTATAATGAAGCCAAGAACAAATACGGGAGAAGGAAAGATGATGACAAGTAAGTTTGATAAGATCATGGAAAGTATTACTGAAGTAAATAAAATATACTGGATTGTAGGATTCTTTGGATTAGTAGTAATTGCTAATTTCTTTGGTTATGGTGGTGGTTAATTTCGGAACTAAAGATCTGCCTGTGTGGAGATGTGTACATCATGTAATGAAAGGAAAACTATGAACAAATGTGCTTTACTGTATTTCGCAATAGGTGTAACACTAACTACTGCTTCGATGGCTTTCTTTGCAGATTGGACTCAGATGCCAATGCAAATGATGAATGGAATGTCACAACCACAGGCTCAACCCCCTGTGGTGTGTGATTGTAATTGTAATTAATAGGAGATAACCAAGATGGTTAAAGATAACATGGCACTAACAGGTGCTCTAACAATTTTAATAAACGACAAGGTAGTTCAAAAGACTAATAACCTTGTCGTTGACTCAGGCAAGAACTGGGTGGCTTCACGTATGGGTGCAGCTACTTCTGGTGTGATGAGTCATATGGCTATCGGCACAGGCACTACGGCTGTTACTTCAGTTAGCACCACTTTAGCAGTTGAAGTAGAAAGAAATGCTTTGACAGCTTCTGGTGGTACTGTGTCTGGTAATTCTGTTAATTACTCTAGTACTTTTGGTACAACAGATGGCGCACATACAGTAACTGAAGCAGGTCTATTCAATAGTGTAGGTAATGTGGTAGATGATGTTAATATGACAGCAGCAGGAACAGGTTATACCTCAGCACCAACAGTAGTTTTCACAGGTGGTTTTACTGGCACAACTGCAACAGGTACTGCTAACTTAACAGGAACCACTGTAACGTCAGTAACTATAACGGGTGCAGGTACAGGCTATACTGTAGCTCCTACTATTACTTTCACAGGTGGTGATGGCTCAGGCGCAACAGCAACAGCTACACTTAAAGAAGGTGGAACCATGCTGGCCAAGACTGTATTTGCAAGTGTTGAAAAACAAGCTGCTGATTCAATGACTATCAGCTGGGATATTACCGTAGGTTAAAAATAAGGAGGTTACTTATGCCATTTCAAACTACACCCGAAATAGACTTTGCTTCTGTAGGCTTAGTAACTGATATTCCTTCTCACTCGGTTCCGCAAGGTGGTTGGACTAACTCTGAAAATGTTAGATGTAAAGACGGCACGGTACAAGGCGTGAATATATTTGACAACAGTGGTATCGCTTTATTTAACGACCCAGGAACAATAGGAATCAATATAGTAGATGGAATATCTATTTCAGATACCGTATTAGTTCCTTCTAATAGAGGTGCAAACACTAAAAGTAACTTAGCTATTTCTGATGGATTGGTTATCACTTTAAACAATGACAAAGTAGAAAGTAAAGACTCATTAAGCTTTAGGGATACTTTGACTATTAGTGTTGGAGAGAATGTCTTAGTAAATGGATACAGTGAAATTATAGTAATAGATGATTCACCAGTACCAGCTGAGACAGAAAACAATCCAGTAGGCATATCTATTATTGATTCTATTTCTAGTTTTGTAGATGCTGTAGAAGGTACTTATGCATCTTCTATTCCTAAAATCATTAGAGAAGGAAAGGCCAGAGCTATTACTCAGTTTAATCCTGCAGGAACTAATGATCTAGTATTGGCTTTCATAGTTGAAGATACCTATGGCACAGGCCATGTAGTTACTTACAACAAGACTACTGGAGTCTGGATTGACATCACTAATGGCATTGGCGGTAATAAGTTTACCTTCGATGATAATTATCCACCTCAGATATTTGTATTTAATGAGATGCTTATTGTCAATCCTGCTGTAGATGCTCCTCCACAATATACTGATACTAGTGTTAGTTCAGGAAGCTTACAAGTACTGCCTGGATGGTTAATAGATGAGGCTGGTAGTTATTTAGTTACCAGATCTTTGAAGCCATTTGGAAATAGACTTATGGCGATGAATATCTTAGAAGAAAGATATGCTGGTACTGATGATGACTTGGTGTTGCCTATAGATATATTATGGTCAACGCATATCACAGGGATTGGTTCTTTACCTCAGTCAAGTTGGCAGGCTAGTACTGTTAATACAGCTGGTGATGCCTTTGCTGTGGATACTCCAGGAAAGATATTAGATGGTGGTCAATTAGGATCGTTCTTTATTGCTTACAAAGAAGACTCTGTAATTAGAGTGTCTGAGACAGGTGATACTTTAGTGTTGTCTTTCGAGAGTATATTTGAAGATGATGGTATTTATTCTGCCAGATGTTTCGCCAATATAGGTAATTCACAACACTTAGTTATAGGCAACTATGGCGTATATATGCATGATGGACAGTCACAGAAGTCAGATATTGCTAAGGGTATATTCCAAGATACGCTATTTGATCTAGTGAAGTCTGCTGAGAAAGATAAGGCTTTTTGTTTCCAACAAACTAGAGATAAAGAAGTATGGTTCTGTTTCTCACATAAAGACAATACAGTTGACGGATGTGACAGGGCTTTTGTTTATGATTACAATCAACAAAAGTTGCATTACAGAACCTTACCAAATCTGTCGGATATATATGAAGCAGAACTTAACGGTGAACTAGAGATATATGCTACTAGACCTGTTGCTTCTGGAGACAATCTAAGAAAGCTTTCTAACAGTGAGTATGAATCTGGTGGTTGGTTTATTAAGGAAGATGATAATATGCAACAACAGAATGTTATTAAACAAGTTAATTCTATCTTTATCAGCTCTGAAGAAAACATAAAGATGTCTATCTTGGGTACACAAAACCTAAAGGATACAAAGACTTACAGCTTACAGACCTTTAATGCTAGTACAGATTACAAGTTGGATACTAGAGCTAACGGAAGGTATTTGAATATTAAGTTCGAGATGGATGGAGATACCAATCCTAAGATGGGTAAGATTCAAATGGATATTAAACAAGCAGGTACTAGATAGGAGAAACTATGGCTACTATTTCTGAAACAGAACTTCAGAGAAGATTAAGAAATCTGGAGAGTGGTATTACTGGAGGAAGTGGAACTAGTATTACTGCACAACAAGTAGGAGATACTTGGGAATATATTGATCCTGTAATATACTTGGCTTATGCCAATGATATATTCAATCTATCTAACGATGGAGTAATCACTAATCAAAGTGATGCAGCAGGATTTCAATATAGCCCTTTTAATAGCCAAGGTGTTCTTTTAAACTGGAGAGGGTACTTATTCTCTACTTCTATTTATGCTTCAGGAGATGCAACAGATTACATTTGGGAGAGAGTAGTTACTACTTCTGAAACTACTTCTGTTTCTTTTACAAGATACTACACTGTGTCTTCTGATTTCCAAATCAATATAGGAACTCCTAGTGCTCCAGGTGATGATATAACTTGGATTCAAGTCAGTGCTGCTTCCCTTATTCCTTCGGAAGCTTTCTGGGTAGCAGATCAATTCTATCTAAACGGTGTTTTGTCTAGTTGGCAAATATATCCTGTAGCTACTAGGAATCTTAGTGCTGGTGTTATCTCTTATAAGAAATCAGGTTATAACAAGCCTGAATTAGGAGACGTTGCTTGGACTGATGATGTTCTTATTGCTGCCACTTCTTTTACGGGAGAAGTATTCGGCAGCATGAATGAGTTAGGTTACGGAACAACTGTAATAATTGAATATGATAATGGTAAATTATCAGGCACTTATAAGAAGACAGGTTGGTCTCCTGCTGAGCAATTTATCGATGGTGACTTAATTGTTACAGACACTATTGCTGGTGATAAGATTAATGCTAACTCTATATCTTCTACACATATTGTAGCAGGAGCCATTGTAGCTGAAAGTTTAGCTGCTGATTCTGTTACAGCTGACTCTGTAGCTACTAATACTTTAACAGCTACTCATATTGACACTTCTACTCTCAATGTAGAAGAACAAAACTTAAGTGGACTACTAACAGTAACAGCTAGTACTGGAGCTATTGGTTGGGGTAAGACAGGTCCTAACGACTTCACTAACACTGGATTCTTTATTGGTAATAACGCAGGTTATCCGATGATGAACTTTGGAAGTCCTACTAGGTACTTTTACTATGACGGCCAGAATGATATTCTATACTTCACTGGTCAGACCGCTACAGGTCCAGCCGTTGTTGGTGCTAAAACTACTTATACATCTGGTACAAGTGTAAG
>JYMV01022427.1_pt1 | contig 10281 bp, 10 predicted proteins | sample 338911 | NCBI WGS metagenome assembly JYMV01 (sample SAMN03354496, study PRJNA234377) | hydrothermal vent metagenome | biome: Deep sea; feature: Hydrothermal plumes at the Eastern Lau Spreading Center, Western Pacific Ocean; material: Seawater | place: Tonga | collected 2009 | depth 2000 m m
CGATGGAATTCCTGACAATTGTGATCAGACACCGATGCCTGAAGATGACCAAACCAATGTTACCGATACAACTCCAGTAGATGATGGTGAAGCAACAAGCATCCCTGGATTCGGGCTCATCCTCAGCATCACCGCAGCACTTGGAGCCACTCTTGTTGCGACCCGCCGTGAGTGAATGGACCCATTGAAACCCCACTGACTCGCCCGTGACTCACAGGGTGCATGAGTGCAACCCTATGCAATAGGTAGTGTTTCATTGGGTTCTGCTGAGGAACCCTATGACTCGGATATGACTCATTCATACCGACTGACTGAGGGGCGACTCATTCGCTACCCTCTGATTCAGTGAAGGAAGAGTCTGGTGCCGGTGAAGAGCATGGCCATGCCGTGCTCGTTGGCTGCGTCGATCGACTCCTGGTCGCGCACAGAGCCACCTGGCTGGACCACGATGGCAACGCCGATCTCGTACGCAGCATCGATGCCGTCCCTGAACGGGAAGAAGGCGTCTGATAGCATCATCGAGCCTATCGCCCGCCCGCCGGACCTGCGGGCGGCTATCCTCACCGCCTCGACGCGACTGGTCTGGCCGGGCCCGACGCCTACCGTCGCGCAGCCGTTCTCTGTCCTCGCGACCAGTATGATCGCGTTCGACTTGACCTCCGCGAGCACTGCCGAGCCGAACTGGGCCAGAGCGAGTTCGGAGGAGCCGATCTGCCGATCTGTGACGCACTTCACCCCATCCCAGTCTATCTTCGGTGCGCCCTGCACCTGAGCCAGCCAGCCGCCGTCGACCTGGCGCAGCCTGACCTCATCGGCGCGCGGCTCGATCGGGTCTAGCGAGAGCAGCCTGCGGTTCTTCTTGGCCGAGAGGATCTCGAGCGCCTCTGGCTCGTAGCCAGGTGCGATCATGCACTCGAAGAAGTGGCTGCCGATGGCTTCGGCGGTCGCCTTCTCGACTGGCTTGGTGAAGGCGATGACGCAACCGAACGCGCTCTCGGGATCGCTTTCCAGCGCGTTGCTCCACGCTCCCACCTGTGTGGCGTCGACTGCCGCGCCGCAGGGGTTGGTGTGCTTGATGACGATGCAGCAGTGAGACTCGTCTGAGCAGGTGAGGTAGAGCGAGCGGATCAGCCGCAGGGCGCCGTCGAGGTCGAGGTAGTTGTTGAACGAGAGTTCCTTGCCGCCGTGCTGGACCGCCGCTGCAAGGCCCGGAGGGCCTGTCGCCGAGGCTTGGGGGTAGAACGCGGCGGGCTGGTGCGGGTTCTCGCCGTAGCGCAGCCTGACCCCCTCCTCGGATGCGATGTGTATTCGCGAGGGCACGTCTGTGTCTGCGAACCTGCCCTCGAGCTCGTTGGAGACTGCCGCATCGTAGGCGGCGGTCCTCTGGTAGGCGGCGAGCGCCAACTCCTCTCGTGCCTCATCGCTGACACCCGACGGGCTGCCGTATGCGGCATGGAGGGCATCGAGCACGCTAGGGTACTGGTCGGGGTGGGTGAGCACCAGCACGTCGCGGTGGTTCTTGGCGGCGGAGCGGATCATCGTGGGCCCGCCTATGTCGATCATCTCGATGAGTTCGTCAATGGGAGCGGGCGGCTCGCGCGCCGCTACCGCCTCGAAAGGGTAGAGATTGACGCAGACGAGGTCTATGGGAGAGTAGCCCATCTCGCCGAGGCTGGCCATGTCATCCTCGCGCCCGCGCCGCGCGAGGATGCCCCCGTGCACAGCCGGGTGCAGGGTCTTGACGCGCCCGTCGAAGATCTCCGGCTGGCCGGTGGCCTCGGATACATCGGTGACATCCAGCCCCACCTCCCTGAGCGCGCGTGCGGTCCCGCCGGTGGACAGCAGCTCCCAGCCCATGCCCGCGAGGGCCTGTCCGAGGCTTGCGATGCCTGACTTGTCCCAAACGCTGAGCAGAGCGCGTGGCGACGCCATGTTGACGCGTTCGTGCGGTGGACTTGAAGGGTTCGTGTCCGCAGTCCTAGTCGCCTCGGGCAGAGATGACTTGGTCGATCCTGAGCATGCTCATCGCGGTCTCGGTCGCCGCCTCCAGCCCTTCCTCAATGACTGCTCTGGGATGCCACACGCCATCTGCCGTTCCGACAGAACCATCGGGGGTGATTCCGACGAAGCCGTCATCCTCCCTAGCGGCGGCTCTCAGTTCGAGGACTCGGTCCAGCGCATCACCACCGGAGTTCTCGACCAATGTGGCTGGAATCGTCTCGAGGGCTCGGGCGTAGGCGTCCATCGCGAGTCTCGCGCGGCCCGGCTGAGACTCTGAGGCCCGGCGCACGGCGTGGGCCATGCGGGCGTGGATAGAGCCGCCGCCGGGCAGTAGTTCGCCGCTCGCGAGGGCCAGCGAAGTGGCTCGCAGTGCGTCGTGCAGGCCTCGGATAATCTCCTCGGTGGCCGTCTCACCTCCCCCGCCGACCTCGATGGTGACGACACGGGGGTTGGCGCACTCCTCGATCCTGATGATGTCCTCGACCTGGTCCGTGGCCTCGCGGCGCTCCCAGAGCATCGAGCCGCAGGCCCCGAGGTCTGCGGCCTCGATGTCGAGTATCGAGTCGACGATGTTGGCACCGACCGCGTCAGCGGCGTTGCGGATCTCCGAGGCGTCCAGCTCGCCCACCGTGAGGATGTCCTCGTCGGCGAGGCGATGCAGAATGTCGCGGTCGACCTCCCCGGCACACAGCACGACCTGCGCACCGCTGGTCATCACCGCCTCAGCGAGAGCGTCCTTGCGAGCCTGCTCAGCGTCGACGAAGGAGTCGAGCTGGTCGGCACTGGTGATTTGTATCTCGGCGTCACGCGTCATCGAGCGTATCTTCAGATCGCCGCCCAACACGGCGACCTTGACGTCTGAGAGCCTGTTCGGCAGGCTGTCCATCAGCACGCGCCGGTTTACGATGACCCCGCGGACCAGACGCGAATCGCGCAGTCCTCCGGTACCGGTCTTGAACATCGCAACGTGCTCGGCCCCCGCGTCATCGCGATTGGCTGCGAGCGTCGTCAGAGCCTCGACGATGATTGGTGAGAAGTGATCGAGTGCCGCCTCGGCTCCCTTGCCGCGCAGAGCAGTCTCAGCGACCGCGAGTAGGCGCTCGTCAGACACGCCGAGCGTGTCTGCGTCCATCTGCTCCCTAGCCGCGGCCAGCGCGATGTGGTAGCCATCGACGAGTGTCAGCGGGTGCAGTCCCTTGCGGAGTAGCGTGCTCGCCTCCTGGAGCAGGGCACCGCACAGCAGCAGGGTGGAGGTGACGCCGTCGCCGCAGGCCTCCTCTTGCGAGTTGCCCATTGAGACCATCATCTTCGCTGCGGGGTGCTTGACCATCAGCTCGGCGATTATCTTCGCGCCATCGTTGGTGATGGCTGTCGACCCGTCGGTCTTGTACAGCATCTTGTCGAGTCCGCGTGGGCCGAATGTCGGCTTGAGCAGGTCAGAGAAGATTCGGGCGGCGCTGATCAGCTTGTCCTGCACCTCTGCGCCGCTGGTGATCTTGGTCTGGTCCTTCACGATGACGACCGGTGGCCTGCCCGCATGCTCGCTCATGGGTTGCGGCGACCCTAGGGATCGCCATGAATGCTTTGAGCCGAAAAACGGCTTGTTTCGTAGGCAGACCGAGAGAATATCTATTCGATATGGGCGTAAAGCCGAATCGTGAATCAGCGTGCTGTGAGCATGGCCGCGATGCTCGTGCTGGTCTCGCTCAGCGCCTTCGCCACGCCCGCTTCGGCCCAACTGCTACCCGAAGTCACCCTCGAGTGCCAAGACAGTGTCGATTTGGATGTCTCTCCGGGGTCCTCGAGGATGGTCATCGTGAGCTGCGAGCTCGAGAACCCATCGCTCTACGAGGAGGAGGTGGAACTGATGTATGAGTTCGGAGAACTGGCCGGCTCCGGGCCTGACAGCCTCACTGTACCTGCGGGAGAGACTTCGCTGTTCACGGTGACCGTGCGCGCAGACGCGGACCAAGAGGCTGAGGATTATCTGGTCAACATCACCGCTGAGGTCACCTCGGCCAGCGGCATCCCCGTGGGTGGAATCGGCAGTGACTCTGACGAGGTGACCGTCACGGTACCTGAGTTCACGACTTGCGAGAACGCCGTCGGACAGGGGGGCGGCACATTCGAGGCCGGCCAGAAAGTCTCGTTCTCAGCCTCTATCACCTGTGAGAGCAACACTGACTCGACGACCAGTTACAGCGCTCTCCTGATCAGCGATTCCGGCTCATCGGCGTGGCCCAGCGGCTTCGAGGACCAGAGCCCTCAGTGCGAGGTGCTGGTCCCCGACGGAGGCACTACCGAGAACTGCCAGTTCCTGATTGCCACACCGTCCAACCTCGAATACATCTGGGAGGGTTGCGTGATCCTTCTCGAAGTCGGAGGCTCGGTTCCCCAGTCGTGCCCCAGCACGAACGCGATCGACATCAAGGTCGAGCCGAAGACGCTCGGGATAGGCTCGATAGAACTCACCGGCAACGACTCGGTCTTCGGCAACTACTCCGACGAGGCCCCGATCATCATCGGCGGGGTCGTCACAGTCCTCGTGCTGGCCATCATCGGGATGCTGGTCGCAAGGCGCAGAAGGCGCTCAGGGTGAAACTCTCCGGCTTTGGGCGCGGTCGAGGATTACGATGTGCCATCTCAGGGTGTAGGTGGAAATCACCGCCAATGCCAGAGAAACGTCCTCCGGCCAGCCAAAAGAGCCTGTGAAAATGCCGTATTGAAAGGCTGCCAGGACGATGATGGCTGTTATGTCGAGGAACGTCCCGCGCCCGAAGCCGGAGTTGTCCACGATGTGCTGCCTGTTCTGGATGGCAACCATAGACAGAACTAGGATGCCCACTACGAGGATGTTTCCGATCCACCATCCTGCGGTGGCTCCGAATGCCTCGACGATCATGTCTTGGAAGCCGCCGAAAATAACGGATGCTGGGTCAGGCACGAATGTATGGTGTGGCGAGTGATTATTCAACTACTCGCAGCCAACTTTTCTCAGATTTTCAAGACATGGAGTAAAGGGTCTCCATCGTCTCCCTCACCATCCTGTCCCTGTCGAATCTTCTCTCAGTAGTCTCTCTTGCAGCCTTGGAGATGGAAATCCTTGCAGCGGGGTCAGACCCCAGCCTCCGAATAGAAGTGACGAGTTCGTCCAGTCGTCCAGCAGTGATGAATAGGCCGTCATGGTCATGGGTGATAACGTCCGTATTCCCCCCGATGTACGACGAGATGGTGGGAAGGCCGTGTGCCATGGCCTCCAAGAGTGCCAGAGGCAGGCCCTCGTGTCGCAGCGTGGGAATAAGGTAGATGTCAGCGGAAGAGTAGATCCGAGCGAGCTCATCGTCGTCCACTCTTCCGTGGAATGTTACCCTATCGTGTAGATTGAGGTTGTCAACGAGGCGGTGTAGCTCATCCAGATAAGGACCAGTTCCTACAATGTCCAAGTGCAGGTCCAGTTCGGTAATCTCTGAAACTGCCTTTATGGCCAGTTGAAATCCCTTTTGACTATCAGCTCGGCCGGTGCAAAGTAGGCGCAGTTTCCCACTTTGGATGATTGGTTCTCGACGATCGGGAAGCTTGATTCCATTCTCGATGACTTTGACCTTGCCTCGCGAAAAAAGGCGGAAGTCTCTCTCCAGTGTGGGAGAAACGAGTATGATACTGGAGGCTGCTCGCCTCATAGGCATCTCCCACATGAGGCATCTTTTGAGGAGGAACATGGGAGTCAGGAATAGCCAATGCCAATATCTCGGCCTCTTGTCTGCAGATGACAGGAAAGATAGCAATTCCGTCCGAAGTGAGCCGTGGCATACGACGGCAAGGGGGACATTGTTCCGCTTGGCCCAAGAAATGATCCCCGCCCCTGCGAATTCATTGCTGTGAATCACATCTATCGGGGTTCTCTGATGAATCTCTTCTATGATCCTCTTGGACTCTTTGAACCACGGTCTCGACAATTTCTTGGGCCGGGACGGAGTTAGATAGTGGACGGTGAATCCTGCTTGAACCTCCTTCTCAATCCCATCGGGGTGTGCGGTGGTGAGCACGGTCACTTCGTGCCCCTGACTGACGAACCCCTCGCAGAGGTCGATGCATTGTCTTTGGAACCCGCCGAAACCATGGGCCAGTGTGGAGCGTGTCATGACGAGGATGTGCATCGTACCGATTGATTGTCAGGTCTGTGAGTTATAGGCGTATTCTTGACATGTCCTCTGTTGACTTGATGATCTGTTGGGGGGTCTCAATTCTGGTCTACACAATGAAAGTGAAATGAGATGCCCGCGCTCGCCCCAATCAGGGCTGAGAGGGATGGCGGAGGTCGATGTGTTTCTGATCGGTGCCCCGAAGGCGGGGACGACCTGGCTCGCGCATGTTCTGGATCAACATCCTGGAATAGTCCTCTCAGACCCCAAGGAGCCAAACATAATTGCCTCACACCGAGGTACCTTCCTCCGTGTAGAGGAAGAGCCTGATTGGTCGAGGTACGAAGGATGCTTCAGCAATGATGGCTTGAGGCTGGATGCTTCGGTTCACACCTTTGCGTGCCCGATGGCCCCCCAGCGCATTCGAGACAGGCTTCCCAAAGCTCGATTTATCCTATGCCTGCGGGAACCAGTTTCTAGGGCCGTAAGTCATTGGAATATGGTTAGGAATACCCGTGAAGCGATCAATAACGGGGTTGACTGGGCCGGTTTCGAGAGTGCATGGGACGATGAGCGATTAAGGGTTGATTCGATGTACGGGACCTCGATGAGAAGGTGGTTGGACCATTTCGAACTGGATCAATTCATAATCATAGACAGTTCTCGTATGAAGACCGAGCCGCTTGATGTTCTGCAGGACATAGAGAATTTCCTGAAACTTGGCCCGGGACAATATGATCTGGATATGTCGAGGCACTCGAACAGAGCGCGATCGAGGCGGCCGATGACGGCATTTGGTAAGATTATTGGGAGTGTTTTCTCCGTAATTCCCGGTCCTGTGAAATTGCCGATTGTAAGATACTTGCAGAAGAGAGATCTCAATATCTACAGATTGCCAATATTGAGCAGAAGGGGGATCATGGTCCCGCTGGACGATGGTCACTATCGAATCTGTGGCGAGGAGATGTGTGGTGAGCTCGAATTGTTCGAATCTCTGACTGGGTTCGAGACTTCGGCTTGGAAAGAGGAGATACAACGTCGTCTCGAGAATAAGGGCATAACCTCTGGTCTCTAGTTCGGTTTAGTTCCCGTAGCCGAACATTTCCAACGTCTCTGAATTCCGCTCAGCGAATGCTACCAGGTTTTCATCATCCCTGAAGGCATATGCTCGACTTGGTTCAACCATTCCTTCGAGGTTTGAAAGGAGATTCGAATCTGCAGGGACTGAAATATAGTCAAGGATTTGTCTCAATGTGATTTCTGTGTCTGTTAGTAGGTCTTCATATCGAACCACTAGGACGTCTTCTCTGCCTTCGAGAACGGTTTGCTCAATGTTCATCTGCTCGGCCCAGAACTCGAGCGCGTGGGACAGAGTTGCTGCCCGCTGCCCTCTCCTGATGGGGGATTTGCTCGACCTCCATCTGTACATTGGTAGCCACTTTTCGAATCTGCTGATGTCATCCGACCAATGTCTATTGCTACGGGCATGAAGGCTGGCTGCAACGTCCACTCCGTGGCGCATCACGTGAATTATCCTCATATTCGGCCAAATAGATTGCCAAAACGGCAGTGCTGGGCCGTTCCTAGGGTCCTTCCACCCCCAAGGGCAGTCGAGGTCGAAGAGACCGTTTCTAAGAGAATGGCCCGAGAATTTTCGACTCGCTCTGCTCGATACTCGTGTCCTCAGATATTGCTCGACCTTTTCTCTGGCTGGCTCGAAATCAACCAGTTCGGAGACCGCCCCTGGACGAGCCCAGTCAGCTCCGGCGTTCTCGTAAATCCATTGGTTCAATCCAATGAAGAATCTGGACTCGTGGTCAGATTGGAGGTCCTTCCCCATTAGGATCCCAGATTGGTCCAGTAGACGTGAGACTAGGCTAGTACCACTGCGGTGCATGCCAACGACCACTATTGGATTCGTCACGGGGCCCCGTGGTGGTCGCTATGTTAAGTCCTAACTGGAGAGAAGAAGCAATATGGGTCTGAGTCAGCGTTGTGCCGTGAAAATCAGAGTTCAGGAGCGTGAAGCGGAGTGGTTGCTGTCACTGGCTGGATTTCCAGAATTACAGGCTATGGAACCACTGCAAGGCGGTTGGGATAACACCAACCTCCTCCTGACACTCGCAGATGACTCCAAGGTCGTCCTGAAGGTCTGGCATGCAAACACCGTGGACGAGGTGGATCGGGTGATTGGGCGTCACCGCCACCTAGACGAGTACGGCATTCCGACTCCGGTGCCAATCGAACTTGAGGGGGGGCGCTTGTTGGCCGAACGGGATGGAGTGGCTTGGACACTTCTGCCGTTCATCGAAGGAGGTCTGCTGGAATCTGACGAAGAATCGCTCAGAAGTCTCGGCGCGACAATGGCTCGGATGCATGAGATCCCCGCCGCGGAGTGCTTCCCGAGCGAGTTCCGGATGGGGCAGGAGCTCTTCGAGCGCATGTTCGCGCTCGCCGAGGAGCGCAACGATTGGTCGCCCTTCCCCGGGATGCTGCGAGGGGAGTCGGAAGCACTGCGCGAGAGCATCCCAGCGAGTCTTCCGCAGGGCATCCTGCATGGTGATCTGTTCCCGGACAACGTCCTCGGCAGTGATGGCAAGGTAGCCGCCATCCTCGATCTCGAGGAGGCTTGGATCGGACCGTGCGCGTTCGATCTGGTGATGGCCTACGTCGGCTTCGGCTGGGAAGACAACGAGCCTGTCGAGGAGCGTTGGCAAGCGCTGCTATCAGGCTACCAATCGGTCCGCAGTCTAACGGAAGATGAGTGGTCCGCACTGCCCGACCTGCATCGCTATGCAACCCTGTCCATTGCTGCTTGGAGGTACTGGAAGCACGTCATGGCACAGCCCGACGCCGACTTGGCGGACCGCTACCTCGAGATGGTCGAGAGGCTTGATGTGCCGCTCCCGTTCTTGGAGGCCCGCACATGACCGGCCTCGTGCACTCCGTCTGCGTCCGCGAGGGGGGAGGGGTGCCCAAGCTGCCCCTGAGAGCGGCCAGATTGGGCGTCGGGGGAATCGAGGGCGACAAGCGGAGGAGCCCGCGCAGGGCCGTCATCATCTACTCGCTCGAGCGGATCGAGGGGCTGCGCGAGGAGGGGCACCCAATCGCCGCGCCCGGCAGCCTCGGCGAGAACATCACCATCGAAGGGCTCGATTGGGATACGCTCGCGGTGGGCGACCGCCTGCAGGTCGGCAACGCCCTGATCGAGTTGACGAGCACGACTGCGCCGTGTCACGTGATTGCGGACCAGTTCCACGAGGAAGACTCGGGGAGGGTCGATCACAGGCGCTTCCCCGGCTGGTCCAGATGGTGCGCTGCGGTCCTGGAAGAGGCGGTGGTGAGCCCGGGAGACGCCGTTAGGATGGCGCAGCAGTAGGCTTGATTACGACGAGCGGGCTCCATCGAAGCCCAAAGCAGGGGTACCCGAGTGGTCAAAGGGGCTGGGATGAGGTCCCAGTGCGTAGTGCTTCGCAGGTTCGAATCCTGTCCTCTGCACCATCACTCCTCGGCCTGAGCGCTCTCGCTCCGGATGGCTTCGACCAGCTCCGCGGCCTCGTAGACGTCCATTTCGTGGGTCACAATCAGGTGCCTCGTCATCAGGTGGCTCTCAAGACGGCCGCCGCAGACCGGGCAGACCGAGATTGACATCAGCTTCCCGGCGGCCGGCTCGTCGCTAGCCTGCTGGGCCCACATCCTCGTGATCTCTCGAATCAGCCACAGGAGGAGCGCGATGAGGATTATCGTGATTACGAAGCTCAGGCCGAGCCTCGCGACCGGATCCATGGCCGGTGAAGGCCGGTGGCCTCTATCAATATCCGCAACCGTTCGGGTCATCGGCATGCTTGAGGGCCGATTCGCGCATGGCGCGCCATGAACTGGTTGAGCCTGGTAGGCAAGGGACTTTTCAGCGGAGCAGTAATTGTAGCAGCGAGCGAGATAGCGAAGAGATCGGCGGTCTTCGGGGCGTTGGTGATCTCGCTGCCACTGGCGAGCATCATGAGTCTGTCGTGGTTGTACAGGGATACGGGTGATTCTGCCCGGGTAGCTGACTTCGCAGAATCGATTCTGTGGCTCGTGATACCCTCCTGCACCCTGTTCCTGGTCCTGCCCTACCTGCTTCGCAAGGGCTGGGAGT
>JYMV01035314.1_pt1 | contig 10279 bp, 8 predicted proteins | sample 338911 | NCBI WGS metagenome assembly JYMV01 (sample SAMN03354496, study PRJNA234377) | hydrothermal vent metagenome | biome: Deep sea; feature: Hydrothermal plumes at the Eastern Lau Spreading Center, Western Pacific Ocean; material: Seawater | place: Tonga | collected 2009 | depth 2000 m m
GTAAACGGAGTTGCATTTTATAGAGACGTCTTTTATACTGCAATTATCAAGCTTTTCAGAGTTAAGAGAACTTACCATCTTAGAACTCAGGGGGTAAATAATCAATGTGCTAAATCTATTATCTTAAAGTTTTTATTTCGTTTTGCCTTTAAGAATACAAAATTAATCTGCTTATCCAATTATTTAGCCCTGAGTTCTAAGATGGTAAGTCCTCTTAACTCTGAAAAGCTTGATAATTGCAGTATAAAAGACGTCTCTATAAAATGCAACTCCGTTTACAGCAAAATTATAGTAAACCATATCTGGTCTATGAAAAATAAGCTGATAAACTAGCTTGAAACAAAAAACAATCATTTTTGCCAGCTTTAATACTGATGTTCTTCCAATATCTTTTACATCCTTGGCAAATCGTAAAGGAAGTATAGTGATATTGAATTCTTGATTAAGAAGCTTGCTTGAAGCAAGAAACTCGTTTCTTAATGCAGCGCCATGTATCGGTGGAGGAAGCTGTACAATAAATAAGACCTCTGACATTCGGTTATTAGTTGGTATATATAGGTTTAATGTCCAAGGTCTTTTTGTTTATACTTAGCTCCATTAATTTAATAATAACAATATAAAGGAGAATTTCAGTATGCTCAAATAGGTTTCCTGTTAGAGACATTAAGAAAATAAAAATCCCAGAGATTATCAGGAACTCTTTTTTGATTATTAGTTCTTTAAGTCTAAAATAACTGGATTCTTCCTTGAGATGAGAATTAAGTTTTCTTATGATTGACTTGAGCTTACCTAAAATTAAAATAAATAAACCAAATGTAAAAATAAATCCGTATTCTGCCAGCAGGGCTATTATTGAAGAAAAAGGTTGGTTTCTGGTTCCATCACTAAAACGGACAGATAGAATCTCATTGTCCCAAAGAGGGAAAACATATTCTGAGGCCAGCGCAGACTCCCTGTCTCCAATTAGTTTCACTAGCATGTTTTGGCTATAGATTCCATTAAGTAAAAATGAAACCCTGCTGTTAAAGGTTCCTGGTCCAACCCCAAACAAGAAATATTTAATATCATTTGAGAAGATAGCTAAGTAATTATAATATAATGTGAGTTTTCTTGGCATTTCTCCTTCTTCAGAAAAATCTCCTGTTGATAGGGTTTCAAATGTCTTTTCCATTATGTTATAATTATAATTAAAGGTTTTGGCAGAGGAAAAGTATAAAATGCCCGCTGTTAAAAAGATCAATGGGATGATCTTAATTATTCTGGTCAGCCTAAACTGAAATAAAAAATAGAAGAGAAAAAACGAACAGACCATTAGAACCAGTGCTAATCCAAAAAAAGATAATATAAAAGAAACTAGAAAGAATAAAAGAAAAGGCAATGTAGACCAACGTGGTAAATTTTTGAATTTAATCAGGTAATATAAAAACATGATGCCATTTATTATTCCTAACCCATGAGCACCAATACCGTGTGTGCCATATAGGCCAATAAAGGCATCATCATTTCTATAAATGATGTATTGGACCATTCCAATTAGGTTATTAATAACCATCATAACCACAATAAACTTAAAGAACACTTTGTAATATTCCTGTCTTGATCTTTTAGTTTCAGCTGTTGTTGAAGTTAAGAGCAATATAAGTAGGGGAAAGATTATATATAGCGAAAAAAAGGTGTTAAACAAAATTGGCTGGTTGTTGATAATAAATGATAAGGGTATAGTCCCAATACTAATTAATAATAACAACAAAACTCTCCAGGAAATCCTTAAGCTCAGAACACCTATTAATGCTAAAATAATTATTGGATAGATTATTACAAGGCCTGTCCTTAAAAATGTAAGTAAGCCTATTGTCAAAAAAACAAGAAAGGTGATTACAAGATTTTGTTTATTGATCACTAAATGTTTTATAAATTATTCAAAATATTAGATTTCATACTTTTGTAGCCAACAAGAAACAATATGCATATTGCTATTGCTAATAACATTCTTATGATTATAACCTGGTTAAATACTAAAGTTAAACCTAAAAGCAATAGTCCTATAGTAATAATAGTAGCAACCTTCATAATTGGGAATCCTATATAGTAAATTCTTTCAGTAGTATACCACGAAGAGATAAACATAAATAAATTTGCTAATAGCAAGCTTAAAGGAACTCCTATTAATCCCCATTTTGGGACCATTAATAATAGGAGTATAATATTTACTAGAAAGCTAGATAACCCAAGTACAGAATTAAATATTGTTTTTTTTGTAATAGCCGGACCTATCAGTACAATTTGTATAAGAATATTAAATCCTAATGCAAAGAAAAGCATAGAAGTTAAAGGTATTCCAGCATTATATGACGAAGCAATAATGAAAAAATATATTTCTTTGGTAAAAAGGGCGCATATTGAGCATAGAGACATTACCAAGAGTGTGCAAATAACCAGCACATTGCCAAATAGTTGTTTGTGCCCTTCTTTTTTTAGATTTTCAAATAGAAAAGGCCCCCAACTCATTCTAAATGCTTCTTCACCAAGTTTAAAAACCCCAGCAATTTTTATAGCAACAGAAAAGATACCTATTTCAGTAAGAGTTAAATATGAAAGCATTACAAACCTATTTGCATAGGTGTTTGCCCATGAACCTAAAATTCCTGGAAGTTGAGGAATGCAATAATGAAAAAGACTATTTAAAGCCTGGCCTGAGATTTCAAGTTTCAGTAAAGACTTCTTTAATAAATAGATAATCATAAAAAATACGGGCACTAGAAATCCAAACATTATACCCCAAAATGCTCCCTCAACTCCATAACCTCTTGCTAATACTAACCAAAGTGAAATGATTATTGTAAATATAAGTTGTAGGCTTGTAAATAATAAGTAAGAAATAGGCTCTTTATTACATCGTATTATTACTGTACAATACGAGAAGATATTAGAAATGGGGATCGTGAACAAGGCTATTGTCAAGATTTTAGAATAGTTGCCAGTATCAAATATAATTGTCGATATATAATTAGAAAACAATGATGTTATAAAAGCTAATAAGATCGATATTATGGAAATAAACCAAAACCCAGTAGAAATCCATGAGCTTCTTTGATTTTCACTTATTTCAAAATAATACCTTAAAATGCCTGATTCTATTTGGAGCATACCCATAATGGCAATAAAAATAGTGACTGTAGCAATCAGGTCAATAACAGCATAGTCTTCAGGTGGAAACACATTAGTGTAAACAGGAATCAAAAAAAGCATTATTGACTTGCTGATGCCTGAAGCTATCCCATAGAGAATAATTGATTTACCTAATTCTTTAAGCATCTTTTGAAACCTTGTAAAGAGTAATGTCAGTTAAGTCTACCACCATTTTATATTTTTTGATATTCAATGAAATTGGATCATTTGGGACTATTGCTAATTTGTCTAAAACAAGGAAATCGATTTTGAAGACTACAGCAATTTGATCAAGCATATCTAACTTGATATATTGGTCAGTTGTATAAATATCATTGAAGTGAAATGGACCAATTTTTTCAGAATATGGCCATCCAAAAAACACCCTTCTCAGATCAGATATTAGCAGTTTTGAAATTTGGTTATTATTACTAAGTAGACGGATTTCACCATCCTCTTTTTCAAGGATACTATTAACCTTGGCTAAATCACTAAAGAATCCAGGCATTTGACTGTCTTTAACTCTTTTGCGCATCGCAATGAATTGTATAAAGTTAAATAGGAAACAGAAGGTAAGGATACCAGGTAAAAGGATACCTTGTCCTTTAAAAACAATTACAGCTAAAGGAGCTACTAATCCCATAGAAAACTCAACATATCTTTCTGGCTCACCGAGAAACCTTGTTAACCTAAAAGATGTTAAAAGAAATAGAATAAGCATAGAAATTAAAATGGCAAAAAGTGAAATTAAAGTTTTGTCTTGAAATACTGCTTGATCAATTCCAACCAGCCCAGTATAGACTAAAAGCAATGGAATACAAAACGGGAGGCTGAATCCCAGGACAAGTATTGGGTTGTCATAAAAATATAATAATCCCTTTTTTACTTGCCCTTTATGTTTAAAACCATTAAAGATGATTTTCCAAAAATCCCACACAAAATCTCTCCAAATACTATATCTTTTACTTAAAAGAATGTTTTTAGCAAGGTATTTAAAGTAAAAATATTTAAACCTAATTTGTCCTTTTAGATACATTGTTGCATAGCCGGGCATTAACATATAAAACACCAATAAAGAACCTAAAAGAGGTATTCCGATTACCCAGCTCTTAAAGAAAAGCATAAGAATCGGCATACTAAATAATTTCATTTGCATAGCCATTTGGCTGGTTACTAGAGTCAAAAGTGAAGCCAGGCCTGCAAGAACCAGGTATACAATAGATCCTTGAAGATTATAAAGGACTATTAAATAAAGATAGATACTGCCAAACAATAGACCAATCCCTCTTGTACTAACACCTGTATTCCTTGCGTTGTTAATATTAAAATTGAAAGGATTAAGGAGGTAAACCAGGCCAGACCAGAAAATAAATTCTTTCTCAGATACTATAGAATTATCTATATAAGGGTAGATTTGTTTTAAAAATAGAACAAAAGCCAGAGTTACAAGAAAATGAAAGACGACAAACAGGTAGCGAAAAACAATTCCTTGACTTCTTTTTCCAATAAACGATAAAATCCAATAAAGGAATTGAGGATAAATCATGTCATCACAGAATAAAAAGGATTTACTCTTTCTAATAAAATGGTGACGATTTAACCGTATTTGTTCTATTATATTAAGCTGAATGGTGTTGTCTGACCCTATAAAAGTCTTGTTAACAAAGAAGATAGGAATTACTGTTGCAAGTACTATAATTATACCAAATAACAATAAATCCATTCTATATATTCAGTGATTATAATCGGAGATTAATTATTGTTCCTTAACCTAAAGAAAATATTTTTTCTCCATTTATCCACAACATGAACTTCTTTTTCAATTAGAATCCCATTGCATTCTTCAAATAAACCTTCAAAATATTCTTCAGTATATCTCTTATAATGAAAAGGATTTTCTGCACCATCAGGTATTTCAAGACTTTTATACCACTCTGGACTTTCCGTAGGAGGAGGTGCTTCATCTGATTTTACTCCCAGCCAAATACATAAATACCCCTCTTTTTTGGTGACTCTCAATGCCTCTCTTATACCAGCTTTTACATCCACATAATGTAAAATGGAAGTTCCCGATATTGTAATATCAAAAAGTCCGTCCTTAAATGGAAGATGTTCACCCATAGCCTGGATAAAGTTATGTTCTTTGGGTTGCTCTCCAATAAGTACATCGATGCCAAAATACTTTACATCTTCTTTCCGCTTGAACTTAATATAAGAAGGTACTGGATGAGGGCCACATCCAATATCCAGGACCTCTCCATGGTATTTGCAAAAATCTCCAAAAAGAAGGGCATCGGGCCTTGCATTATAGCTAACATTTTTGCTTGGATCCTTATCATATGATATAACAAAATTCTTTATAAGTTTCTGGAAACTAAGCCATTCTTCCTCGTTATATAAAGGAGAACGATTAGGTAAAAAATTCCAAAAACCGTGCTCCTTGTTTTTGTGAAATTCGCAACCATCATTATCAGCTAATAAATTTTCATTCTTCTTGATAAGACCGCTTTTTGTTATAGGTGAAACAAAATAATCTATTGGTATATCATACATGCTATTATAATTTTGATGGTTATTGTTTTATGGCAATTACAGTAAATCCTGCTTCTTGTTCATTTAAATATTCAATATTCAATCCTGAATTCTTACAATAACTCTTAATCTCTTCTTTTGTATGCCTGTGACAGTTTAATGGTCTGTACCAATCAAAATTGATTAAGTTCATTTCTTCAATTGAGAACTCTGGTCTATAGAATGCCTTGAACAAATTCCAATAAAAGAATCGTTGTAAATTGATGCTTCCCTTTTTAATTCCTAGATAAGGGATGTCTTCTGGAACTTCAATATCAATATTGAGGTCACCGATTGCTTTACCTAACTTTGTCAAGGGCCTTAAAGTTTCCCAAGCATCCTTGTCACTTAACGGCTGAATGGCTTTCCTTATATGATCATCACAAAACTCTCTTATTACAGCTTTCTTAGCATAAACATAAAACATAAACCTTCCACCAGATTTGAGCTTTTTAGAAAGATACTTTATTGAATCTTCTGTACTGTCTGTATGATGCAATACACCTTCCGAGAAAATTATATCAACGGATTTGTCTTCAATTGGAAGATCTAATAAATCAACTTTAATAAAATCTCCTGGAATACCTGCATTATTAAATTTCTCTTTGCCTATTTCTACTGCATCGGAGATGTCAACACCAAGGTAATAATTGTTTTTCAGAAGCTCCCCCCAAAAAATTAATGCAGCATAACCAGATCCACACCCAGCGTCTAAAATAATTTTTTTCCCTCCTGCCAACCACTCCTTTAATTTAGATGGATCATTGTTACAGTATTTTTCAAACATCCATTTTCTTCGTACCTCGGCATGTTCCTCTGATTCATAAGCTTCCTGCTGAGACCATTCATATGCAAACGCTTGCTGTGTTTGTTCTTGAGTAATAGACAGTTTTTTTTTGTTTAGCTCTTCTATTTTCTGTTCGTCAATATTTAACAATGAAATAGCTGTTGACATAATTAAATTAGTTTGATTAATTATCTATTATGTTTTGTCCTTCTAGAAATAATTTACACCATAGTTCAAAATTCATTAGAGACCAAATCAATAGTCTGTGGTTAACACCTTTGTTAATATGTTCATTTAAAACATTACTTACAAATTTCTGGTCAATATACTCTCGGTATAGCGCTTTTTTGTTTAAGAGTAATTCTTTTACATAATCAGCGTTTTCATCTCTGTACCAAGATTCATCAGGTGCAGAGAAGCCTTGTTTTTGGCGTTTAATTATTTCTTTTGGCAAAAATTCCATCATTGCTTTTCTCAAAACATTTTTACCATCATCATAATTCGTGTAGAACTTTTTTCTTTTTTTTAAATCATTTTCATCTAAACGCTTCATTTTTCCAAGGTTAGCTAATTTGTGCTTTATGGGAATTTTCTGCGCAAAATTTACAAGTTCGTTGTCTAAAAATGGAAACCTTTCTTCCAATCCATTGGCCATAGAAAGTTTGTCGCCAACGAGCAATAATCCTGGTAAAAATGTTTTGATCTCAAAATATAAACTGTTATTGATGTGCTGTTCAGGTGTTTCATATTTAAGCTTTGAGTTAAATGTAAAGACTCTTTCAAAAACTCGTTTAGGTTCAGCAAAATCCATGTGTTTACCTGCGAAACGGGTAAAAAGTTTCTTCCTCTTCTCTATAGTAACCAACCGTTGCCAGAAGTCATAATAATTGTTAAAGAATTCTTTTTGATTTAAAGAGTCAAAGACTCGGTAGTATCTCCATGGATAACCACCATACAATTCATCGCCTCCCGTACCTTGTAAACAAACTTTAACAAATTTAGAAGCCAATCTGCTTATATAGTAATTAGGATAGCTCATCCCCACTCGCAGATCTTCTAAATGCCAAACCACTCTTGGCAATGACCATCGGATATCACCTGAATTGATTACCTGTTCATAATGCTCAGTTTTAAAAATACTTGCCATTAATTCAGCATCGCGGCGTTCATCATAGTTTGCTTCTACACCTGTGACCCTCGACATATCAAATCCTGCTGTAAAAGTTGATAACCTGTCAATATGTTTGGAAGCCAATGAAGTTATAGATCCGGAATCCATTCCCCCAGATAAATAGCTTCCTACTGGAACGTCTGATACCATTTGTCTTGCCACGGCATTCTCCATCAATCTTTTAGTCTCTTCCTTGGCATCATTAAAGGTCATTTTATTGTCTGGTTTTGTAAAATCATAGTCCCACCATGACCGATGCCTGATTTCAGGAGAATCGATACTTATACTAACGGTATTCGCAGGAGGAAGCATGTAAACACCTTCAAAGAGTGTATGGTATTTGAAAAGATTCTGAAAGGTGAAGTATTCATTTAAAGCTTCTAAGTTCAAATTTACCTTGAACTTTGGATGTTTCATCATTGCTTTAATTTCTGAAGAGAAAACCAAGGTTGTTCCAGAATGCCAATAATAAAGGGGCTTTACTCCAAATCGGTCTCTGCTAAGGTAAAGTGTTTTCTTCTGTATATTCCAAGCAGCTATAGCAAACATGCCATCAAGTCTTTCAAAAAAATCCTCTCCATACTCTGCAAGTCCTTCAGTAATTACTTCTGTGTCTGATGTAGTTAAGAATGTGTGGCCTAGAGCTTTTAACTCCATTTTCAGTTCTTGAAAATTGTAAATACATCCGTTAAAGACTATTACCCATTGCTTATTTCGTGATATCATAGGTTGGCTTGCCCTTGGAGAGGGGTCAATGATAGCCAATCGCTTGTGGCCTAAACCAATGTTGTTTTTAACATAAAATCCTTCTCCATCTGGGCCTCGATGTGCGATGGCCTCAGCCATAGCTTTGACCATTAAACGAGATACGGGCTTTCTATCTAAATTAAAGGTACCGACAATGCCACACATTTAGCCAATTGATTTTAAAGTCTCGACAACATACACAAAATCTTCTTCATTCATCCGATTGTGTAGGGGGATGGCCATAGAGCAATCATTTGCCGTTTTGGCATTTGGATAGTCGTCTGGGGATAAACCATATTTTTCTTTATAATAATTAAGCATATGGACTGCATGAGTGCCAGGTCTCGTACTTATACCCTTTGCTTGAAGGATTTCCATTATCTCATTTCTTAGATGAGGTGATTTGGATTCATCAATAAGCAGAACATAAGATTGCCATCCATGATTATAATTATTATCTACTTGTGGAGTTGCAATCCATTCAATTGCAGAAAGTTCATGTTCATAGTATTCAGCCCATTTCTTCCGTTCGTTTATAAAAATATCTAGCTTTTTTAATTGCTCAACTCCAATAGCACCCTGAAGATCTGTCATTCTATAATTGAACCCCAGAATATTAAAATCAGGAAGAATAAAGGGTTTTGGACCATGATGACGCTGTTCTTCAGAAACAGCTGCGCCATGATTTCTTAGCATGTCTATTTTTTCAGCATAATTAGAATTGTTAGTTGTTACCATTCCTCCTTCTCCTGTAGTTATTGATTTTCTGGGATGAAATGAGAAACAACCAAAATCACCCAATCCACCTGCAGGGATACCCTTATAACTGGCTCCAGCAGCACAGGCTGCATCTTCAATTAATGGAATTCCATTAGCTACTTCCTTAATTTCGTCCATATTAGCACATAGACCAAATAAGTGTACAGGAATAATTGCTTTAGTTTTATCTGTGATCCTATGGCCTATATCTTTAGGATCTATATTAAATGTACTTAGTTCAATATCCGTAAAAATAGGTGTTGCGCCACAGTATAAAACCACATTTGCAGTTGCTATCCATGTAAAGGCAGGCACAATAACCTCATCACCTTCCTTAATGTTTAGGGCTATAAGTGCTAAATGTAATGCGGTTGTTGCACTCGTACAGGCAAGAGCGTGTTTTACATTATGTCTTTCTGCAAATGAAGTCTCAAACTCCTTTACTTTTGGACCCTGGGTTACCCATCCGCTATTCAAGGGCTCTTTTAAAGATTGCCATTCATCTTCTCCAAGGACAGGTTGAGAGATATAAATATTTCTTTTCACAATCTTCAGTTATAATAAGTAATTAAAATTTTATAGCAAGTATAAACTTTTGTTAACATCGGGATTGTCCTTCATTCATAAATCCAAGGCATATGAAAATATTATATTTGCGCAAATATAGTTTTAAGATATGAAATCCTTTGCTTTTTGGTCCATTTTATGCCTGTTTTATGCCTGTACTTTGGATAACAATTTAAAAACTATCGATAGCCCAAATGCTCCTATAAAGGTTTTAATAAATAAACCCGAACTTGAGAAGTTACAATTAAAGAGGACCGAAGCGTTAAATGTCGGCAAGCTATTTAAAGGGAAAAACGATTGGGTAAGTGCTTTAATTACACATGAGGACAAATCTATTAGAGCTAAGGTAAGACTAAAAGGAGACCTTAGTGATCATTGGCGTCATGAAAAAGAATGGTCACTTAAAGTAAAACTTGATGGTGATAAGAGTATATATGGAATGAACAGGTTTGCCTTGCAACGACCATCAACAAGAGGGTTTTTAAATGAATGGTATCTTCATAAACTCC
>JYMV01029633.1_pt1 | contig 10278 bp, 16 predicted proteins | sample 338911 | NCBI WGS metagenome assembly JYMV01 (sample SAMN03354496, study PRJNA234377) | hydrothermal vent metagenome | biome: Deep sea; feature: Hydrothermal plumes at the Eastern Lau Spreading Center, Western Pacific Ocean; material: Seawater | place: Tonga | collected 2009 | depth 2000 m m
GATCACTTCCTGCGGTTTGATCAAACCACGTGGTAAGGTCAACACTACTCGCCCCGCTTTGTTATCCACATAAGCCAAATCATTTATGGTACTCACAGAAGGCATAACTTTGTGTTGTCTGGCTTCTGCCAGCAATGAACAGTGATATCCCTGACTCAGATAGGCCTCGGTGTTGCACAGGTTAATTACCCGTGTTTTGCCCTCATTGAGTTTAGGGAATTCAGCCAGATAGTGAGCGAAATCCACAACCGTAGCATCCAGTGTGGGTAAATGATTGATGTCGTCGGCGACAACGATGGTCTTAGCCATTGTTAATTAGTTACCTTATTTAGTGGTGAAATTAATATTCATGCGCTTTTTACAGTTCCTGGTACCCGATTTAAAACGACATTTTTTTATCGTTACGAACAATTTTATTCGTTTCCACAGCGCTTAATTTTGCATCACTATAAATGTTGCCAACAATTAACCAGAGAGGAAAATGGCAACTTCAAAGATGACGTTTGATTCTGCGGATGACAACGAACAATGGACCCGTAAAAACAACACGAACCTCTATTTACTGGACAGAAGTCTGTCTCGTATTAGAAGTAAAGACGGTCGTTCCAAAATACGCAAAATGCGTAAAGAAAAAAATTAACTGTTGAACTGGAAAATAAATGAAATTTAAAACGTTGTTAATCGCATCGTTACTGGCAGTACAAACCAACGCCAGCGCCAATGAGTCAGAAAAAGCTCCAAAAGAGCTGTTAAACGAAATCATTGGATACTGTAAAGATATCGCTGCAGATGAGGGTATTGGCAGTGCCTTATTGTCAGCCTACCTGCTTCAATGTGTCAATGCAGAACTGGAAGCCGAGGGATATGCCCCTGTAGCTCAACTGCCTAAAAGCTAAGCAGTTAATACCAAATTCTTCGTGAAATGGGTGTCAATGGCACCCATTTTGTTTGTTCAACTTGTAATTTCTATCGATCCGAGGTATCAACGCATGAAAAGGTTTGAGATGTTTGATGCAATGGATATACGCTTTTTAAACACCTTTATTGAAGTGGCAAGAACACGGCATTTTGGCAAAGCCGCCGAAAACTTATATTTAACTCAATCAGCTGTGAGTGCCCGCATAAAGCAATTAGAAGAGTACTTCAATACTGCGCTCTTTGTGCGTCAGCGCAATAGTATTAAATTAACGCCGGCCGGTGAAAAGCTGCTGCCCTTTGCGGAAAACCTGAGCCACACTCTGGGTGAAGCCAGACGTTCCCTTAAAGACACTGAAATTCAGCATATTGTTATTTCTGGTACTCCTAATGCCTGGGAGCTCTATCTACAGGATGAGTTACCGGGAATTCAAAACCAATTTGCTGATCTGACCGTGCGTGCAGAAGTCATTAATAATGAATCCATGGTCCGGCTGCTTCACGAACGCCTGATAGACCTGGCCTTTAGTCTGGAACCCATCAAATCTGATGAAGTAGTTAGCGATTGTATCCTGACATCGTCTTTGGCTCTTTACAGCAGCCATCAGCAAGATATTGAGCAAGCGTTAGAGCAATATATTCATATTGACTGGGGTGTAAAATCCAGCGAATCCATTGAAAAACAGTACCCTAAAACGCGCCAGGCTAACTTTCGAACAGGCTCAATTCAGGTGGCCTTGTCCTATTTTGCGAAAAATGGCGGAAGCCTTATCCTGCCTGACAAGATTGCAGATTCATTTTCTGGTGATATGCATCGCCTGGAAATGGTTCCTATCGAAATTAAGACCTATATCCACTACCTGTCAGATACCAACAAACGGGGCATGCAGGAAGTTATCGATTATTTATCCGGAGAATAACCTCCGGAAGATGCCCTACTGAGCCTGTACATCGCCAAATAAGTTCCTTTTTTGCTACACTGAAAACAACTCACAACCACAGTGGCTAAATCTTGCATGAACTTTGAAATGCTGGGGAATTTTGGAGACTTTGTCGGCGGTATCGCGGTTGTCATCACACTGCTGTACCTGTCTTATCAGATACGTCAAAATACCAAGGAAGTGCGCAACAATTCGATTCAGGCGTTGCTGGAACGCAGTATTCATTTGTTTGAAGACAACATTAACTCGTCACTCCCTGAAATTCTCGACAAACTGGATAATGGAGCCAGCATCAGCCAGCCCGATAAGTGGCGGGTGGAAATGTTTGTCAGACGTAATTTCCAACTCTATGAGCTGGTGTACCTGAAACACAAAGAGTGTCGAATTTCTCAGCAAGTAATGGAAGCCTACCAAAGACGAATGATAGCCACCATGCAACGTGACTATTTTGCCCAATGCTGGCAACAGGTAAGTCAATTTTACACCGATGATTTTGTTAACTACGTGAACCAACTCCATTCCCATCAGAACTAATGCAGGACACCCATCTTAATTTGCTCTGGACAGCCTTTTAATCAGATAAACAGACCGCCACACTAATGCTGGACACCCACCTTACTTTACTTTGCACACTAATGCTGGACACCTACCTTAATTTACTTTAGACAGACATTTAATCAGATAAACCAGATAAACAGACAGCCACCAACAGATAAACAAACAGCCACCAACAGATAAAAAGACAGCCACAAAAACTGTACTTCAGTACAGTTTTCAATTGCATGGTTTTGTGCAAAATAGAGGCTCCAAAGCTCAGACTCAGGAGGAGTCCATATGCCAAAAGCCAGGAAGGCACAAATCAGCCTTGAAGATACCCCCTATTACCATTGTGTTTCCCGCTGTGTACGCAGAGCCTATTTATGTGGCGAAGATAAGTTAACCGGCACCAGCTACGAACACCGTCGCCAATGGGTTGAAGACCGCATTCATTTTTTGTCTCAGATTTTTGCTATCGATATCTGTGCTTATGCAGTGATGAGCAACCACACCCATCTGGTATTACATATTCATAAAGATTTATCAGACAGCTGGGATACAGAAGAAGTGATTCGGCGCTGGCATCGGTTGCATAGAGGCACACTGTTAAGCCATCAATACCTGAATCCAGAGCAACGTCAACAGATGGGAGAATCTCAATTATTTACTCTAGAAAAAACCGTTGAAGTTTGGCGTCAACGACTCACCGACATCAGTTGGTTTATGCGTTCACTGAATGAATATATTGCCAGAGAAGCTAATAAAGAAGATGAGTGCACTGGCAGGTTCTGGGAAGGACGATTCAAATCTCAGGCGCTATTAGATGAAGCCGCCCTTACTGCCTGCATGGCTTATGTGGATTTAAACCCCATCAGAGCCGGAATAGCAAAAACACCGGAACAATCGAACCACACCAGTATTCAGTACCGTATCAATATCGCTAAAGCGGATAAAAATCCCAAATACCTCACACCTTTAGCTGGCAATTTCAAAGACGAAATAACTCATAGTTTGCCGTTTCACTTAACAGACTATCTGGAATTAGTGGATATCACCGGCCGTGTGATTCTGCATGACAAAAAGGGATATATTCAGGAAGCAGCTCCTGACATTCTGCAACGTCTTAATCTCAAGCCTGAACAATGGCTGGACCTCACTACTCGATTTGAAAACTGTTTCCATCATGCTGCTGGTAGCGAATCTTTTCTGGAAACCTACGGAAAGCGACGCAATTTAAAACGACTCAGAGATAGACGCAACGCAATTCAATTGTTTGGCTGAGTCTGACCTCAGCAGCCTAATACCCAATTACTGTAGAGTAAGGCAACCTCACGCCCGAATTCTCTTACCATTTTCATATCCACAAGTTTAAAGCACAAATATTACTATATCCGGACCTTTCGTAATCAATCTGAGTGACGAAAAGACCTCAATCAGAACAATGAACTCTGAAAACCAAAACCCCATTGGCTTTTTAGACTGGGTGTCTGGATAAATTAGATTGGGTGTCTCGATAATCTAAGCTGGGTGTCTTGATAATTTATATCTTGATAATTTACTTATTGCGGTGGGAACATCCAGGCCAGCAACAGGGTCGCTTTTTGCCGGCTAAGATGTCATTTACCAGGCGTTGAGTGCGTTTGATTTTTGTTTCGGATTTTTTAGCATCTGCCAGCCAGCACAGCCACTCGTTACGAGCTAAAGGTGTTAACGCCTGCCAGTTATCTAACAATTCTGTGTTACTGCTCAGTATTGCTGTCAGCTCGTCTGATACATCATGCACAACACCGCCTTTAATATCCATATCACACCTGTCAGGATTTGCTGCGGGCGGGTTCAAATTCGTCATAGCGCGGAAGCGGCGCATCCATATCATCCCAATTGGCTTTAGATCCCATAAAATTATGAGAGCCTGGTCGCTCATTGATATCACTATCTAAGATACCTAAACGCAAGCGCAATTTTCCAGGGTTATCGGCATTGGAGCTGTACACAGGGGACGCACACTGGCCACAAAAATGGCGTTTCTTACCCGGTTTAACTTCATAACTGGCCATTTTATTTTGAGCATCAATAACTTTGAAGTCTGCCGTATTGATAAAACCATTGGTGGCATAAGCTGTGCCACTGTTCTTGCGACACAATGAACAGTGACAGTGAATGATATCGCTAATCTTACCTGTTAATTCTATTTTAATTGCGCCACACAGGCAGCTACCATGATACATATTTTCTTCCGTTTCAAATTCCGTGATGACGACGAATATGGGTTATTAACCCCTTCTCATTAAACTCCAGCGACAGTAAATTAACCGTGGAGTATTCGATAAACTGCTCTAGATGTGCCGGCTTCCCTTTCGCGTGTTCTTTATACTTAACGAAAACGACATTGCGTCCCACCATCATATCCAAAATTTCCATGTGGCTAAATTCAATTTCATCGTTTAGTTTTGCCAGCATCCCCTTTTTAAGCTCTGTTTTACCCGTCACAGTAACTTTAAATTTGACATGTTCATCCACAAACTCATCGGCAATCAATGCAATAAAGCGGTCAATATCCTTTTCTGAAGAGTCGGGTTGCTGACGGGCATTTTTGGCAGCAATAAAAGCTTGAGCTTTGGCAATCAACGCCTGTTCAGAGAGTGGCTCAGCGTTTGTGCCCACTGTCATAAAACTAAGAAAAATCAGGCATATCTGGGTTATTTTCATGATTTATCCTCTTGGGCAATTCTAACTTGATGCTGATACATACCCCGAAGCGCGTTATACAATCCCGCCGGAAACGTCAAACCATGGCTGTCATAGTTAAATGACTCTGAAAGCAGGGACAAATCCAACGGGCGATTCTTGCGAATTGCGGCTTCAAACTGGTTATAAACATCTCTCATCTCACCGGCTTCATTGCCAATATTGAGATACAAAAATCCGGGCTGAACCTCACCAGAAACTATATAGTCTTGTGCAGCAACAGAGGTTTCTCTTGCTCCCCACCATACAGCCGGACTAAACGCCAAATGCGCCTGAAAAAGCTCAGGGTAAGCATGAAAACTATGCACCACCAACAAGCCTGCCACAGAATGTCCGGCAATGGCATTGTAGGTATTAGTTCGGTAATCCGCATTTATTGCAGGCATTAATTCAGCTTTTAAAAACTGTAGAAACTTATCGCCGCCCCCTCCTGCGCCAATAGGACCTCTGGGATCCCGATTCACAGTAGGCGCATAATCCCTGATGCGATCTGTATTATGAATGGCCACCACTAGCTGCTCTTTAGCACCACCAGAAATCACCATTCTTCTATTTACTTCGGCCACCAGTGCGCCATTACTCTCGCCGTCTAACACGTAAATAACAGGATATTTTGTGGCAGTATCAACAGCATAAGAAACCGGAAAATAAACGGTTATGTTGCGAGTCTCGTTGAGAATGTCTGAATGAAGTTCAAAGCTTTTATCTGCTTTTGAAGGTTGTTCATTTTCCGCCTTGCTAATGAAAGCAAGCGCAGTAAAACTTATCAGTAGTATCCATCTCACTATTATTTTTTCCTTTTTTATTGTTTTTTTATTGTTTTAAAACTAGTGCTGAAACGCTTGCAGGTGTTGCTTTCCCGGGCCAGCAATATACTCCCAGGGAGCTTTGCTATCAACGTAGAGGTGATGTTTAACCTGCAACTGCTCATAGCCGCTGTCCAGCAAACTTACCGGCACATAAGTATGTAACTCGTCATTCTTACCCGGCAATGGTGAACCACAATACAGGCAGAAATTACACAACCAGTCATGATTTGGCTTTGTCCATTGACGAACGGCATCGCTGCCGCTGACAACCCTGAATGAAGTATCGGGCACGATAGTAACAGCGATACCACCACTGCCGGTTGCTTTGCGACAAATTGAGCAATGACATACAAAAACATCAGTTAAAGCTTGAAGAAGTTCAAATTTAACCTTGCCACAATTGCAAGAACCGATTGCTTTGATTTCAGAATTATTATCTTTATTCATGGCCGATAGTTTAACTACAAAAGGCCGCAATATGCTAAAAGATTTACACCTTATGGGTTAACGCGTCTCTTCGCAGCTACAGGGCTAATCTTAACCCAGACAAACAAATAGATGATGATGAGTTTGGTAATCGCACTGGTAGTGGCTAAAAGTATCAGCGGCCAACTTTCTATTACCGGCATAGTCAACGCAAAGGCGATAGTTGAGAAATCCATTACCAAAATAAACTGGCTCATTTTCAGGTTTATTGCCCCGGTATGCCCTGAATCAACCACCAGTTTTATCTGATGCCAATATCCCTGTGCCAATAAAAAAGAAACGGTACAGAGAATCACAGTAGAGACAACTTTCCCTTCATCGACAAATGTTCCAGCCGACAGGAGACCCAAAAGCGCCACAACTAAACTGACTGCGCAGCTAATGAAACTCATGGTTGATAATCGGGTATTACGACCAACCCATATTTCATACAAAATCATAAGTACCAGAATAGCGGCAACTAATCGCGGCCAAACAATATAGTGATTAAAAGGCTCTACAGAGAAGCCGTAAATAAAAAAAGCCAGATACGCAAAGTAACTTACCGTAAACTGATTCAACGATAATAATGAAGTACTTTCGCTTCTGAGCTTGGCCGTGCTCTTGCGTTGCCAAACCGTTTTTAGCTGTGCGTAAATTCCATAAACACTAACAATTATCAGGAGCGAATTTAAAGTTCCGAAAAATACATACCAGTCCATTACACATCCATTGCAAACTCACAATGTCGACAACATTAAATCATAAACTCCTGATTAACTAATAAAACTTGTGAATAACCAACATTTTGTCGACAATAAAGTAATAGGCCTCTAGTCTGTCTCAGGAGGCTCACCACCGTCTTCCTTGCGCTTACGCTGTTCTTGTTTTGCTTTTTCTACATTTTTAAATTGCGGCGGTGGGATTGGAAAGATGGAAATGAGAGGAAAAAGTGCCAAAAACAAATAAGCGCCTTTAGGCATCTTACGACCCCATTTAACCAGACGCCACATTCCAGCAATCAACAGGGCCATTAACAGTAATAAGGCTATTACCAATAACAAGACATATTCTGTTTGCAGGAGTGAAGTTATTTCCATGAGCCACTTTTTAAAGATTGAAACTCTGTATTTAGGCTTGTGGCTGGAATTATCAATAGATAGCACGAGCTAATTTGCTAAGCTCGCGCAGTATTGCAGAAAGATTATACGGAATGCTTAGTCTGGTATTTTTTAATGAGAGTGAACTTCCCATCTTTTTGCATATCACTGATAAAGTTAAGCAATACCTGTTCTACCACGGTACCAAAACCATCAGAAGGCGTCGTGGGTGTGACATTCTCAAATGGCGCTTTTTTATTGCCAATAGTCGTGTGCAGCGCATGTTTGTAACTCTTAGTTGTCATTGAACCAGTATCATCCTGATAAGACACCGTTACTTCATAGTAATCAGTAACCAGTGAACCGGCGGCTCCAAAAGTTAATCCGGTACCAAACCCTTTGGCTGCGGCTTCTGCTATATCCGCCACGTTGTTAACCACAACCTCGATAGAGTATTGTGATTCACCATTGGTTGGCACAACGACACCTGAAGCCCTCAATGTTCTTTCCACATGGTTACGGACTTCCTGATTTACTTCTTCCAATGGTTCACCATTGCGTTGAAACTGCACCAAAACATTAGAAGTATATTTTTCTTTAACGGTTTGAATATCGTCATAGTTCGCTTTCGCAAACGAAGGATCGACATAAGTTTTTGGACTGATACACCCAGTCAGCATCAATAGTGCAGCTGACAAAACCAGTAGTTTTTTCATTTTTATTCCTTAGATTTTTATTGTTGTGAAAAATGAAGTCGACGCTGAAAAGAGCAGCGCCGAAAGAGCATTAAAAGGCTGCAGAGTAATCTAATAGACTTTTAATTATTAACTTTAACCACTTTGGTACCGCCCAGATAATCGTGAATACAGCGACGAGCCTTACCAAAAGCAAACATCACATTGATAAAATTTAAAAACTGCCCCACAAACGGGATTTGGGGAACCAACCAATAAAAGCCATATCGCTTTGCGAGACAATTGAAATCCACTGGCTTGTCATCGATTTTAACAATTTTAATATCTAACGCCTTCTTGCCCCAGGTTTGCCCGTCCCTAAGCATGATTTTGCCATGAATAGCGGCAAAAATAACAATGCCCGCCATGCCCATCAAAAAACCGTAGAATAATTGCAGTTGCCCTTCATTGGCGAGGATTTCAAATCCACCAGTCAAATACATCAGTGGAATTGTAAAAGGTAGTATCGTCAACATATCCAATATGGACGCCCCGATCCTGCTCCATCGGCTAGCCAGCTCCGAGTTATCAGTTTCTTTGTTGTCGACGTTTGCTTCAGGTGGAGAATAAAGATTTTCTTCCATGATTTTCCTCATTTATGTGGATTGTTAAAAAATTCGTACATTAATTAATAATACCCAATCCCTGCCAAAATTCATCTGGGTATTGAAGTTGGGGTTTGCCTGCCCAACCCCGAGTGACCTTGAGGCGGTAGCCTTGTTGATATTTCTCATAGGTTACTGAGTTCAGAGCAATCTGATCCCAGTCCCCGGTGTATTTAAGTTCGGATAAAGACTGCGGATATTCACCAAAACGCACTTTGTGCAGTTCCACCAGAGCTATTGCGGTTTTAAAATGCTGATCTCCAAACATTTGATCCGCTTCTTGCTGAAACTCACAGCCGCTAAGCAACAACAAACTAATACCAATGACTACAGACTTCATAAGCTTTTCCCTAAATAGAAATCCCTGCGAATGCCTATAATAGCCTTAAATAATAATGGATTCCAAGCCTCAAAAACACACAAGCCACAGAGGGTCATTTTCTACTCATTAACATTTAGAAATACTTATCTATAAACAATCATATTTTCTTGATGTAACATGCGCGCCGAAAACCTCAGGAGCCTGGGGTTAGGTTTTGAAAAGGAATAAAAAATGAAGTACAGATTAGCAGCCATCGCACTAATGGCCTCTACAGCAGTCAGCGCAGAAAGCTACAACACTTTTATAGATGTTAATCATGTTGATAGTGGTGATTATGACAGCACAGGTTTAGGTATCACCCATTACTTTGGTGCCAAAGAAACCCGCGGCCCCCTGGATGAATTCAAATTCATCAACAGTAAATCATTTATCAAGGCCTCTTACTCCGACAGTGATTTCTCCAAAAATACCCAAGTCAGCGGACAATGGTATGCAGACAACGGATTTTTTCTGGGCGCAGGATACATATACTCTGATTTTGACAGCGACTTGCTAAGCGACAGCTCAACAGATGCCTTTACCGGAACCATCGGTTATCAGGCATCTGAGACCTGGTCAGTGTCCACGACCCTGATTGACGTTGAAGATCAGGACACCATAGCCTTGTTTGACGTTAACTACGAGCACGACCTAGGCAACAACGACTTCCTGGCTTTTAGCTATGGTACTAACGATGATACCGACTTTCACAGATTGGGTGTGCGTTACTTCAATACCCTGGATAATGGTCAATACCTGGTTTTGAATGCCGGTTACACAGATTATGAAGATGGCGAAGAGAGCTGGAATATAGGTTCTGAATGGTACTTCAACAACTATACATCAGTATTTGCCAACATCGCTGATGACGATACCTGGCAGTTGGGTGCGCAGCACTACTTCAATAAAACCTGGGCTGTTAGAGCGGCTTATGGTGACAGTGATAACGCGCCTGACTCTACGTGGGCAGTTAACCTGAGAGCACAGTTTTAAGTTAACTAAGCTTAATTAAGATAAATAATACAGGTGGATAGTTGTGGCAATTCACCTGTATTTACTCCCT
>JYMV01045983.1_pt1 | contig 10277 bp, 10 predicted proteins | sample 338911 | NCBI WGS metagenome assembly JYMV01 (sample SAMN03354496, study PRJNA234377) | hydrothermal vent metagenome | biome: Deep sea; feature: Hydrothermal plumes at the Eastern Lau Spreading Center, Western Pacific Ocean; material: Seawater | place: Tonga | collected 2009 | depth 2000 m m
TGCAGAAATATGTGTTCGAAGTATGTGATGACCTGGGCGCACGGGCGGTACACACATTTCGGGACGTAATTATCCCTCTGGCGGCGCCCGGTATTTTTGCCGGCGGTGTATTTATTTTTGTTAACAGTCTGGGCGTGGGGCTGGTGCCGACCATTCTGGGTGGGCCGGGAGCAGTCAATGCCGGATTGATTGTCAATCAGGCGATTGTCGCAGTGGATTTTCCGCTTGCCATGGCCATCAGCACCATCATGATCGTCACGATGGTTCTTCTCCTCTACTTGGGTCACCGTCTCTTCGACCTGACCAAAATTCTCGAACCCATCCAGTAACGCATTATGCTGGATGAACATGGCAAAGCCTGGAGTTACCGCGCAAAGTGGGCGTATCTGTTGTTCGTTGTATTCGTTTTACTGCTGCCGGTGTTCTACATCATCTACATTTCATTCAACGAGCATGGGTTCGGGGCTGCCATCTATGAGTTCACAGTCGACTGGTACAGAGTTGTGTTGGGTGACCGGATGCTGGTGGCATCACTAGAATGGACCGCCTATCTCGCAGTGGGCGCAGTCGCATCAGCAGTCCCATTGGGTTTACTGGCCGCCAAGTTCTGCAAGAGTTCCCGTAACAAGGTACCTTTTGTCACTCTTATGCTGATGCCTTTATTTGTTCCGGCAGATATCATGGGCTCAAGTCTGCTGGTCTTCTTCAAAAATATGAACGGTTTCTTCGAGTGGTTAAGTGATAGCCTCGGTGTGACCTGGTTTTACGGCTGGTTCGAACTGGGGTTCCTGACGGCGCTGATTGGTGCCTTATGCCTTTATTGTCATTCTCATTACGATGTCGCGTTACCGGGTTCAACAGACGGAAGCCGCAAGAAGCTGTGGGGCAACGGCCTGGCAGGCATTCCGGGACGTGGAATTTCCGCAGATTCGTGCCGGGGTCTTCAGCGCATGTGCATTCGTAACGATCCTGTCGTTTAACGAAGCGACGCGCACAGCGCTTCTCAAAGGTGGATTCGACACCTTTCAAAACGTCCTGGTCTCACAAATGCTGAATATAGGCATGTCGGGCGAGTCTTACGCTATGGCCGGGATCATGAGTGTTATTCCAATGGTCGTTATCGGCTCAATCCTCATTATTACGCTTATTAGATCTGATCGACTGGAACGGGTGGCACGGGCTAAAGCCGCGGCAGTCATGTCGAATTAAAGTGAAACGGAGCAAACGTGCAAGCCGATAGTGGTGTCGAAGTCGTCGACCTTTCAAAGAATTACGGTTCGGTGGTAGCGCTGAAGTCAGTCAGCTTCAAAATCCGTAGCGGCCAGTACTTTGTCCTGCTGGGTCCGAGTGGCGGCGGCAAAACGACGCTGTTGCGCCTGATTGGTGGGTTCATGCGTCCGAGTAGCGGAAACATACTGTTTCATGACCAGGACCTGACCTCGTTACCCCCTAATGAACGCCCTACTTCGATGGTCTTTCAGAGCTATGCCTTGTTTCCACATATGACAGTTGAAAAGAATATCTCCTATGGTCTCAAGTTGCGCAAACTACCAAAGACAGAAACGGCGAGCAAGGTTGGGCGGGCCCTTGAGCTGGTTGGGCTCAAAGGGCTGAATGATCGCATGCCGCACGAATTATCCGGTGGCCAGCAACAGCGGGTACAGCTTGCTCGTTCATTGGTATTGGAGAGCGATGTGTTGCTACTCGATGAACCGTTGGCATCGCTAGACGCCAAACTTAGAAAGGAAATGTGCCTGGAACTGAAGCGGCTGCAGGAACAGGTGGGAATCACCTTTATCCATGTTACCCACAACCAGGAAGAAGCGATGACCATCGCCGACCGTATCGCTATCATCGCTGGCGGTGAATTAATTGAGGAGGGCAGTCCCCGGGATATCTACGAGCGGCCGCAGAAACAGTTCACTGCGGGTTTTATAGGTGATAACAATCTTTTCGAGGGAACCGTCATGGGTCAAGTTGGCAGCGATGTCAAAGTAGATCTTGGCTATGCCAGGATAGAAGTCCCTGCACGTGAATCGATCATCACAGAGGGTGAAGAAGTTTCGGTATCGGTTCGCTCCGAACTCCTTCAACTGGTAGATCCCGATGATGATTCGCTCAACAGGATACCGGCAACCTATGTAGAGGAGGTCTATTTAGGATTGACGACATCGCACCTGGTGCGTTTATCCAACGGCACTGAAGTTGTAATCCGTCAGGTTTCAGAGGACGAAGGGTTTTCAAAATTCTCAAGCGGTCAGGAAGTCAAAATTGGATGGCAGAAAAGCAGTGCAAGGCTGCATCCAGATTAATGGATGTAACGGTTCAGCAACTCAGATTTAGACCGGGGTAGATCGTGACAGTGAAATTTTTTTTCGAAACAGGTAAACACAAATTGAAACGCTCTATTCTTAGAACTATTGCAATCGGTTTCAGTTTATTGACTTTCACATCGGCTCAAGCTGCCGAAGGAACCGTTACCTTTGAAGTTCTCACGCCAGAGGCTGCACTGCAGGCTGCTTACGCAGCATTAGAGAACTGCAGGGCATCGGGCTATTAGGTGGCCGTGGCTGTCGTAGACCGTTTCGGCGGTATCCAGGTGGTATTGCGTGATCAGCTGGCCGCGCCCCGTACTGTGGACACAGCAGTTGGGAAAGCTCGGACTGCAGTTGGTTTCAGAACAAATACCACTGAACTTGAATCAGTCACTGTAGCAGGGAAGCCTCAAGCAGGCATTCGAAATCTGCCCGGTGTCATCATAATCGGGGGTGGGATGGTCATAGACGCGGCGGGTTCGCTGGTCGGTGGAATTGGCGTATCAGGTGCACCCGGCCCGCATCTCGATGATATTTGTGCTCAAGCGGGAATTGACAATATAGAAGACCTTTTGGAGTTCTGAATTGAGCGACTGTCTAATTGGGGCAGATACCCACCGTAACCAAAAAGAAGCACAATGATGAATGGGTTGGTTCCATCAAGATTTGACACATTTCATTCCGCTATCTGAAACTCATATAACTGCACTGTTGTCGAAAGGAGGCACACTATGCGCAAGTTAAATATATTGGCTGCATTGACAGCCGTCGCTATGGCTTTTCTAGCTGGTTCGGCGGGGGCCTTGGATGTCAAGGTTGAGGCCTTCGCAACCGGCTTGCAGTCTCCAGTCGATCTCAAGGAAGTACCCGATGGCAGCGGTCGAATTTTCATCATGCAGCAAACGGGTGCGATTGCCGTGGTTAACGCTGACGGCACGATGCGACCAGAACCGTTTCTCGACCTGAGAGCCAAGATCCCCCAGCTGTATGTTCGATTCGACGAGCGCGGCACGCTGGGGTTTGCGTTTCATCCAAACTACAAGGATAACGGCAAGTTTTATGTCTATTCCAGCCGAGACATCGTGCGCGAAAAAGAGGATCTGCTGCACGAGGTTTTCGGTCACCACACCTCGTACGTTTCCGAATTCACGGTGTCCAAAAATCCCAATGGAGCCGACATCGATTCCGAACGGGTGCTGATGAAGATTGAACAGCCGCAATTCAATCACAACGGAGGGGCCATGGAATTTGGCCCAGACGGGTATTTATACATTGCCCTTGGCGATGGCGGATTCGCCGACGACTGGGGTTACGGCCACAATAAAAAGATTGGCAACGGTCAGGATTTAAGCAGCCTTTTGGGAAAAATCTTGCGAATCGACGTTGATTCGAAGAGTGATGGCCTCGAATACGGGATTCCAGCGGACAATCCGTTTGTGAATCAGGACGGTGCTCGGGCCGAGATCTTTGCCTATGGTTTTCGGAACCCCTGGCGAATGACCTTCGACACCGGCGGCGACCACCAACTCTTCGTGGCGGATGTTCAACAGAACAGTTACGAGGAAGTGGACATCGTTACCAGTGGCGGTAACTACGGCTGGCGGGTGATGGAAGCGAACCATTGCTTCGACTACCTGAATCCGAATGACCACCTAGACTCCTGCGATAGCGCCGGCATGATCGCCCCTATCATTGAGTACAATCACTGCAACAAGTTCGGCGGCAAGAACTGCTTCGGTGTGAATGTGCAAGGCGGCGCTGTCTACCGCGGCAGCCATGAGTCATGGCAGGGCAAGTATTTCTATGGGGACTGGAGCATGAGCTTCGGCGGCAAGAGCGGCAGACTCTACGTGGCAACCAATGATGGCGGAACGTGGGCGTTTGAACGTGCCCACGTGACCAATCATGATTTGGTGACCCACGTGCTGGCTGTCCTTCAGGATCTGAAGGGCAATGTGTACGCCTTGACATCCGAATCCATGGGTCCATTCGGCTCTCGCGATACGGTGTACAAGATCGTTCCCTAAATCATATTTAACCGGACAGGTTCCTGGCCGCCTGCGGGCGGCCAGGCCTCTTCCGCTTTGCTGAACAATGTCTCTGGGTTGTGCTGCTTAGTTTCAAAACGAAAAACGAACCTTAATGAAGAATCTCCGATTTACGAATATTCCCGTGACTTTTTGCCTCCTCTCCCGTCCAAGCACCCCCTCTCAAAGACAGCGAAGGGCGTCCGCGTCCTTGGTCAGCATCGCACTGGTACTTCTTGTCCTCAGCATGGAAGGGGTGATCGGGAGTGCGATCGCATCACCCGAGGCCAAAGCACTCTTGCAAGCCAAAGCGTGCGGCGCCTGCCATGTTATTCCGGGTGTTGAAGGCGCCTACGGCAAAGCCGGGCCGTCTCTAAAGGGCTTGCATGAGCGAAAGCGCATTGTCGGGGACGTTCTGGAAAACAACCCAAAGAACCTGAAAGCATGGCTGAAGAATCCTAAATCTATAAAGACTGGCACCATGATGCCCAATACAGGCCTTACCGACGAGGAAGTCGAAATCCTGATTCTATATTTCGATACGATCTAGCGCGCCCACCAACGCTTCCCTTCTACCTCACTTCACAACCACTGGCTTCACGAAGTGATCGCCTCGAGGGATTTCGCCAGAGCTGTCACTCGCTCGGCGCGATAGGGGGTGCGCAATGTAAAAATCACCTGATCCACACCCGCTGCGAAGAGCGCGGCTGCGTTGTCCGCGGCTTCAGCCGGGTCCTGATCTGGCGTCGATGCGATTTGCACCGAGCGCATAATCAAAGAGGAGTCTCGACCCACTGATTCACAGTGGGCCAACAGAATCTCATTCTTTTTGCGAAATACCTCTGGCGTCGCGAAGGAAAGATTCCAGTGCTGTGCAAATTTGGCAGCAATTCGCAGAGTCCGCTTTTCGCCGCCCCCGCCAATCACAATAGGTAGCCTGGGCTGCTGGGGTCCTTTGGGCTCACAACGGGCTTGCTCCAGTTGAAAATATTTCCCCTGGAATGTCGTGAGTTCATGAGAGAGCAGACTGTCAATCACCTCCACCGCTTCTTCGAAGCGATCCATCCGTTGGCCCATGGGAAGAAGGTCGATGCCGTAGGCTTCGGTCTCCTGTTCATTCCAGCCGGCACCCAACCCTAATTCCAAGCGGCCGCCAGAAACAATGTCCAGCGAAGCGGCCATATTGGCGACCAACGCGGGGTGGCGATAAGGAGTCCCATTCACCATGCAGCCGATCCGGATGCGAGAAGTCGCCTGAGCCAAAGCCGACAGGGTGACCCAAGCCTCCAGACAGGGCCCGTTCTTATCCCCCAGAAGCGGGTAGAAATGGTCAAAGTTCCAGGCCGTTTCAAAGAGCTCAACCTCGTCAGCAGCCCGCCAGACATCCAACATATCTCCCCAGCTTGTATGCTGGGGTGCCGTCTTGATCCCAAATTGCATGAACTTCCCCCTCCTTAATGGTTCTAAGCCTCCAACAATTCTAACTGCCGATTTCGGCTAGCGTCACCTCGCGGCGGTTGTACGCATCGGAGTCTTGCTCCATACCCGCATCGCGTATCGCGTTCTTCAAGGTGCCATAAGCCCCCTTTGTCGGCTTAACTTGCCGACGGGTCCAGAATGGCACAAAATTTCTTTATCTGCCTGGATCAAGATAATCGTACAGGGGCGCCAAGCTATCCGGATCTCCTGCCAACTCTCGTTTTGCAAATTCGATTGCCGCCACTTCATGAACCGTCAGATTATTCAGAGCATACAGGTCTTCTTCAGGGGCCATTCTCTCGAGCGTTGTGAAATCTTCAAGATAGCCAGGGTAGCGGTTCACTATGTACGTCATAAACTCGAACCAGTCGAGCGATGCATGACGCCCTACATAACCCTCTCCCCGTGTTTTGAGTTCCGATTCATCCCTGGGAACCAATTCATATTTTTCAAGCAGCGGTACAACCGACTCAGCCGCACGGCGCTCTACCCTGGCGAGTACTGTTAGCTTTTCCTGTTGTTCAAAATGATCAACTAGCCCATAGAAATAAGCCTCACCCTCAATTTCCTCTTCGTAATAGGACAGTAACGTCTTCAGATATTTATCTGTCGCTCTCATCTTTTAGATCAACCACCTTCAAAACACTTGGTCATCGTCGTCAAAAAAATAACATCAGGTATAAGGACTTCGAATGTTACCTTTTCCGTGAAAGCGGAAGACCTTATCAGGACCTATGCTCACAATTTAATCTTAACTATTTTCCTTGACGTATGCCACGGCCTGGTTTGCGGAATCTCGACCGCTATAGAGACCCCCATTAACAGAACCCCACTGAACCCGGTGAGTTGCCTCGCCGGAGAAAAACAGTTTACTGGCCAGCGTTGCCCGCAACACTGCACGCATCGGTTGTTTACCTGGTTTAGCCGTAGAATAAGCGCCTTCATACAGAGGGATTTGACCACAGGCTGTTGCAAAACCTTTAATAAACTTCTTCTGAATATCATTGCCTAACAAGCTTTTCATGCCATCCAAACCATAAGCTATGGCCGTATCCATCGGTTCTTTTTCCAAAGCTCTTGCTTGGTCGCCACCGACATAACCATAAACCAGATTTGTATTATTTAGATTAGCAAGATATCCCACACCATTTTCATCAGCTTGTTGCTGATAAACATAGGTATCTGAACCAAAATTAAACACATCATCGGAAAAATGTAGCCCGATATAATTCATTATGGCCATATCAATGCCATCAATGGCTTCTTGTTTTTCAACCGGCAACTGGGGTGTGAATTTAATGTGATTAGCCGCTAATACGCCTACGGACACCGTTAGAATTGCCGCCTTAGCATTGATGGTACCAACCGAGGTAACTACCTTAACTCCATCACTGTGCCAACCAATTTCCCTCACCGCGGTGCCTAGTGCCACGGGCACATCTTGGCCGTAGTGTGCCACCACCGAGCCATAACCTTCTGCGCAAAACCAATCGTCACCACCTATGCTATTCCACCAATCATTTGGCGACCAGTCTTCGGAGTTCTGCGCCATATTCCAAACACCATAATCGGATGCTACGGTATAACCCCACGGGCGCTTAAAAAAATCCTCACCTAAAGCAGTGCGCGCATTATCGTCCTCACCAACTGCGCCACTATAAACAGACTCTTTAATCTTCTTGTTAAAAGCCTTGTAGGTAATGCTTAGATCAGCAAGTTCGTCTTTACTTGCTTCACGATCACCTACAAAATATTTCTGCTTACCAAGGTCTTCATAGATATTAAAACCAACCTCTTTGGCATAATCGATCAGTGGATTTTTTCGCGGAACCATCATCCAGTGTGCATGAGTATCAAACGGCACACCAAAAATTTTGTTATTCGTATGAACACGCCCACCAATACGATAATTAGCTTCTACTACCAGAAAACTAACACCTTTGTTAAGCAACGTTTTAGCCGCCTCTAAGCCCGCAATGCCCGCGCCAATAATCACAACATCAGGGTTGGTTACCGTATTACCCATCACAATCCGCGGGGCCAATGCTGATGCTGCGATTCCTTTTAATAGAAGACGACGTTGTTGCTGCGATTTCTTAGCCATAACAAGATACCTCCCTATGTTTTATGGGCCGCCAAGGCCGTACCCAGAACCACCCCAGACACGCCTGATTCGGAAATACCGGCAAAACAGACGGGCTGGCACTATTGAAGCGTGGCCTTGTTTTTTCGACGATACCAGATACCCAACAGCACTGCGATCAACAAGAAACCCGCCGAACACGCCAATAGGATTGCGCCTAACTGGAGGTAAGAATACCTTTTGCGGTTTTGTGATTCAGCGATCTTCTCGTAACTGATGGAGAATGGAGCGACGATCCAGTTCTTGGGTACCTCCTGTTCTAACCTAAATACCACCAGTGGTTCGCCATTGCCGATATCAGATCGTCGAACCCACACGTCCACATGAAATGACAGTTGTTCGTAGATTTTGGTGTAGCCGGGCCAACTACTCGGATATCGAAATTCTTCTTCGCCCCCTTCAAGGGTGAAGTGGATCGAGTTCATCGGTTTCATGAATCCGGTCTGCACACCCGACAAGTCATCCATAATGAATAACTTGTCAACGGTACCGCTAAATTTGTGTAGCGCTTCTTCGGCTGGAACATTTGACCCGAGGTTGTAAAAGAGTAACGCAGCTCCGACTACTCCACTGGAGAGGGAAACAGCAAAGTACGGCCATACCGAGCGTCGCTCATTCACCGGTGTCATGAGCATCTTATGTTGTCGTTAGTTCAACTTAGCAAAGCGCCACGAATCAGAAAGAACCGATCGTGTTACCCTCTACATGTTTGCTGGCTTTGCTGTGTACGCCTTCGAAAATCGTCATCAATTCCTCACCCTTGTAATAATAGGACTCGCATGGCGTTTTGCCCCAACCCGGAACATGCCAGCAGACAGTACCCTCATTCGACACGCTCCATGTGCCGGTTCCGCGTACCCCATTCCAGATTTTCATGAGCATCAAATCAGGTGAATAAAAAAGGCCCTGACCCGGCCCCCAGATAACCGTTTTTCCGGAAAGTAAATCAATAGTCTCTTCTTTATTTAACAACTCATTGACAAAATCCTCACTGAGTCCCAACACGAATTTTGCAGATGATTCTGCCCCCGCTGGCAAATTAGCAAGTGTATTGCCTTCTTGCAGTTCAGGGGCAAGCGACGTTTCTCCATTGAAAACGATGCTCACAACATCATCATTGTGATAAAAAGCCTGGCATAGCACCTCATCCCACGACCACACATGCCAGCACAGGGCCCCGTTATCATCCGTTGTCCATGTGCCCTTGCCATACTTGCCTTCCCACAGGAGTAGAAGAGTCCCCGCGTCCGAATGAAACACACGGCCTTCACTCCAGACCTGCGTCTTCTCTGAAATGTAAGCGTACAGTTCGGCCCGGGTGAATGGCCTGGCATCGTCGGCCAGTGTGTCACCCAGTATTTTGTAACTCGTCATCGTGACGCTGACCATCGCAATTATTCCCAGCATCTTGATGCTGAAGAATGCCGGGGAAAACAGACACCTCAATATTGGCCATACCCGCATGACTTTATTGATCCGCCTTATGCGCATGGAGCAAACCATAGTCTTCGAGTGGCCACTGGGCGCAGCGACCTTCAGCATCTCCGGTGATGAAGCCGCCAGCGCCACCATCCGGCCCTCCCCAACGGTCCGACTGACCATTGTCACGATAGTTATAAAACAAGTACTCTGTTTCGAGGTCGTAGCCGTGCGTGATGGCGCTTTCGGTCAGATTGCCATTTTCGTCAAGCCACCCAACCCCGTTCGCGTCAAGGAAATAATCATCAGCCATAACACCATGAAGCATGCGGTTGCACTGGTCTCCCAGTCCGAAGTCCCTGTTAGCCAGAGTTCGACCCAACCGGGCGTTGCAATCAGGCCTGATCTTGTTTTCACCCAGAAATGATGATTCCATGAATGGGGATCCATCCCACTCGATAAGATGCCCGTCTTTATCAGTGGCAAAATGCCCCCCGGCAGAGTGATACATAAACCACCAGCCTTCAGCATTTTCTCTGGCGACTGTTCGAAGATAGTTTCTGTACCAGTCTACGGAATAGCCATACTTGGTCCAGGGCCAGTTCTCCACACCTGTCAGCGTTTGACAATCATAGTCGTCCTTCGCGCAGTGACCACCGCGTCCACTGTGGTTGTAATAGGCCCAGCAAATGGTTGACTGGCCAAGATCGGAGTTGTCGTAGCGGTGCTGCAGGTCGTACAGATGCGCATGGAGCGACACGTAGCGGGTGCTGTTCAGTAGCTCCTGTGAGGGTTTCAGAGTTAGCAGACCTTTAGCTGAATCGATGATAAGGGTCATCTTGCCGTTAACCATAGGGTCCCCGTTCGGCACCCAACCGGGCTCATAGCTATTGG
>JYMV01044801.1_pt1 | contig 10276 bp, 7 predicted proteins | sample 338911 | NCBI WGS metagenome assembly JYMV01 (sample SAMN03354496, study PRJNA234377) | hydrothermal vent metagenome | biome: Deep sea; feature: Hydrothermal plumes at the Eastern Lau Spreading Center, Western Pacific Ocean; material: Seawater | place: Tonga | collected 2009 | depth 2000 m m
TGAAAATCATCCCAAAATAAATCCAAACACTTGATTAGTATTCGTATATTAAAGCCTCTGATTGCTATGGTTAGAAAACAAATTAAAAGAACACATACTTCTTCAAGGTTACTGCAGTTCAGATTGACAATATAATTTCCGAGTTTGATGATTTAGTTTTCGAACATCGCCAGATAAAATATGTTTTATTTCTTTATTTTCCTTTCTAGTAAACACAAGGTTTTATAAGTAAACAGTGTTACTCTAGTTTTAGTTTTATAAGTAAACAGTGTTACTCTAGTTTTATGCGTTACATTCTCGTTTATTTGACATTATCTTTAAGTCTAGCAATCCCGTGAGCTACTTTTGTGTGTAATTCACATATTATACATATTATACATACTCAAATAAACCATAATTTTAGGGCCGTTGACTATTCAAAAGATTGCTTTACATGCTAATGCAACAAACGTCTGGCGTAAATTTGTATCTTCTCTTTCTTTCTCTCAACAAGCGTAAAAGTTTCGTTTGTCAGATATTTGAAAACGCAAAATGTCTTCAAGGGTCAATTTTTATAGCTAGGAAATGAATTTAATGTTTAATTACATTTATGATGTTTTACGTTGTAAATCAGTTACAATAATGATTCTATCAAAATAGCAATTGCAATGGAACACATGAAAACTATTTACAAATGTGACAATTGTTTGGATAAATTCAATAGTTTTCAACTATATGTCAATGTTAATTAATAAACGTTAGAGAATACCACAGCGGCAATCAAAAATACACATGCAAGAGAAACTTACAACACAAGAAGAACAAAAAAAGAAAACGAATCACAATATGCAAACAAGCGCAAATAACGTAAATAATACAATCTAAAATATAAATGTCTATCGTCTGTACTAGATAAATACGATGGGCCGAACATTTAACGTGTTAGATCGAAAATACAACTGTCCACAAACAGACACGTGTATCCACTCTGTCCTATTACACTCATCGAGACCATCATTATTATCCTGTTCCTTGATTTTGCGAAGAGGCAGCCTCTAACTTGAATACCTAATTATCTGCGATGGTCTTCTTATTGCCGATTACAATATTTATTTAGCAATTGTATTTAGTGTGGTATTTTGTGTAGTCCATTATATTATGAAAAGAAACTTTAAACAGTGATTGTCAACAATCAAACCACGATCACCAAAACGAATAATCACCTCTCATCTCTACTCATTGAATATAATAACACCGTAGATATCAAATATAGTGTGCGCATGACACGTTTCCAGAATGACCTTCATATAGAGAAGACCAGGACATAATTGGATATCCAGGTCCTGGCTGGGCACATGCGGTTAAACTGGTTAATGGGATCCCAGCCATCTCCCTCCTGATAATTGGATATTCAATGGCATGCATTATAAGATAATGAAATACAAACAAATAAAAACAAACGTCGCATTTCGTGTGTTATTTTCTACAAAACGTTATTTTGCAATATTGAATCATATTACGTTCTGAATGCAAACTTCATATTCAACTGGTAAAACATTATTAACAAGAGTAACACAACAAGCGCCACATGTGGAGCAGGAACTGCTTGCCATTTCGGAACACATCTGCCTACTTGTTATGAGTGTTGATATATATTGCAATTACAGACTCCTCTTCTGACTTATATCATTATTTCTCATAAACTTAAATCAAACGAATGCATAGAAAATAAAAATAATAACTGAAATAATAAACAAAAACAAGGTAAAACAAATAAATATTGTTTCATCTTTCTAGTTGCAATAATAACAACTATATATTTCGTAATTTCTACGGATAGTTAATATCCTGTAATTTAGATTTCTACAAACTAAGATACTTTGTCGTTTTTTAGTTCAATTGATCAACAGACAGCTGTCGTATGAAGATTAATCTGATGTAAAATAATGGTAATAACAAAATTACCGAACTCGTAAATAAATGTAATTATAGATCACGGTGATATATGTTTATTCCATTATAAACCCTGTCATGAACCTGTAATTACATCCGTAGTTCTACACAGATATAGCAAATATAATTTGACAGAAATAAACACAGAATAAATATTTTAAAACAAAATTCGAATGGCATATTGTTATTATAAATTGTAAATCCGATTTCCATTCAATCATGCAAATTTCGGTTAAATATGGATAATAAAGTGTCATGGTGATTAATTGATGCCTTTGTTATTCTGTGATAGCTTCACATTAATCAAGATGGATTTGTACAACACATATGACCCTTCAGGATTCTGACGCTGTTTATATTTTGAGATAAAATGATAATACGTTACTAAAGCGGTATTTACAATACCATACACATCATCATCTCGTAAACATTGATAATGTTAATAGCGCTATGTTGATTTAGAGACATAAATGTGTACTAAACAGGTCAATTTGTAGTTAAATCACAAATGTAATGGACTTTTGAATTTAAATTCGATTATGGAATTTGTCACCTTTTACTGGTTTCATCCCGATTATCTCCTTTTATTTTGTACTAAATATTTCCGTTATCAATTAACTTATAAATCACTAAATAGAAGAGTTTGAAGATAACAAAAGGGGTAACCATAATCCGTTAAAACAGTCAACACAGTGGTCAAAAGAAAAAGGACAAATGGACAAACAACGATCTACAAAACATACCCAATCTTTTTATTAGCGACGAAAAACATACTGGAGCATGTTCAGAAGTTTGGTGAGAATAATTCATCAACTATCCCTCATCAAATATACGTATAGGTATGTTATTATTCAACCAAGCATAAACATATATAAAGAAAGCTCAAAAGCCTGTATTTGGTATATCAGCTCTCAACGACAGCACAGTAAGTTTTTCTTTTATTTTTATAAAAATAAAAATGCCCCAAATCTGCATATCATCGACTGCTGCACATTGAGTACACAAGACACAGGACGAAGAAAAAAAAACACAAAAAAACAACAACGCAGAAAGCTAAAACTATAAGCAACACGGACGCAATTAAATACGAGGTGAACTCGGACGTCCGCGAAGGGTAAGTAGGTCTCGCCTTGTTTCTCATATACCGGTATGCAGTCAAGTCCGGTAAAAGTAGTGGCAGTGATAGAGGAAAGAAAACATCTACCGAACGTAACCAATATAAACAATTGTCGTTGTTTTTAAATATTGTCTTTTGCACATCTAAATACAAAGCAGCAAAATGATTTAAATGAATCTAATAATTTTAAAATTCAACATGTGTTCTGATAGTCGCGACAATAACCTATTATGAAATATCTGTTTCACAAATGATCACGGATATGTTCCTCTTGTCGTAAACACTTCCCTGTCCTTTCCTCATTCATGACTCATCACTGAGTTTGTAACTATATTAACACGACGGATGCCACTAGTGGAACAGAAACGTCTTACCCTTCCGGAGCACCTGAGTTCATCTCCAGTCTTAATGGGGTTCGTGTTACTCGATCTTTAGTTGTGTATGTTTTGTAGATCGTTATTCTTTTTCATTTCGCCATTGTGTTGTCTGTCCTTCGATGTACGGATTCTGATTACCCCTTTGATATCTTCAAACTCTTCTTACCTAACTATCATAGAGTAATAATGTTGTATTTGTGTGCTGGAACAAATATCATGTGATTTATTAAAAATGTCACTCATATTCTAGAAAATATATCATGTAATTGACAACAAAATTGCTATGCAATCTTGTTTTTGAGATATAGTCCATGTTATATTACATCGTTCAATAACATTTTATTTTTTCAATTTGATCTAATATGTTTTTCCAAACCAAAACAAAAATGTAAGCAACATCAATAGCCGATGGAAATATTGACCTTCATTAGGAAGTGACACACATTATTTCACGGCTAAGACAGCTTAATAGATAGCCAAGTTTCTACTCTTGATACAATACACCATAATAAATAAACGATGAGCAACACGGACTCACCATAAAACAGGGAGTTAACACAGGTGCTCGTGAAGGGGTAGCAACTCCTGCTTCTTATAAGACATCCGCCGTGTTAATCATATATACAGTCAAGTCCGGTGAAAGTTTTGGCAGTGATGGAGGAACGAAAACATCTACGTAAAAAGTAAAAGATCTTATTTTCATTTGAGATATGAACATTTTGTAGCGACCAACTAGATTGTGATTTTTGTAGCGATGACTTCAACCTAAGAGAAGCGTAGCCTTGTTTGAGTAGCTTTTGCGCAGCAGTTGAGATCTCTCCAGAAAATCACTGTACTGGACACAAGCTCTAGAATAACGTATCAATTGCTAAATGTAAACTCCATACGCTCGTGACGCCGGATTATTGTTACTGATGAAGGGCAGGTTGAATATTGGAAAAGAGAAGTCATCGCGTGTGTCGTATAATGGGAATGCTTTTTTGATGTTAATTAAAAATGATTCTATATTTTACTTGTTTAATACATTTTAAGAAACATTATGAATTTTAAGATGATGACTGTTGGATTCAATTGTTAGTAAATATTTCCCTCATTCTATCATACGTGTTTAACATCACATAGTTTTACAAATATGTTGAAAACACTTGCATGATCGCATCATTTCACTAAGGGGAAGGTTTGGGCATATATACTATCTTATCCCACCACATGTTACTGCGGTGCATATACCAAACCCAAAAAGTGAGCGGTCATGTATAGGAGTATGTAATTTGTCGAATTTGTCGCTTATGCTACTTTTGGTTTGGATTTTTGGAACTGTTCCGACAGCTTTGATGTTTTTTCTACGATTGTATTTTGGAATTGCACTGAAAGTGTTGTAATTTTTTATTTGCAATATTAAACAAACAGAACCCGTCTTAGGAACTGAGAAGACGAAGAACATTATAATATGCGTCAAAATTTCACGACTGCAAACAATTAGATAATATATCAGACGTTAAGGAATAAAGTTGTTAACATTTCTCTGACTTCCCATATCTCTCAATCAAAGGTGTATATGGATTCGAGAGATGACATAAGAAGAAGATATGTTAGCATCATCATACTTTATACAAGGTAATTACAGATGTAAACCGCAGTAAATATAACTCAAAGCATTATCTTAACTTTTAATCAGCTCGTTGACCGTTTTTTTTTCGTCAGGTTGCTCATCTTTTCAATGTTCTGTATTGCAATTTTTTTTTGTTTGACTTCGTTTTGTGCTCAAAGTGTACGTGTATGTTTTGTAGGCCGTTGTTCGTCCTTTTGTAGTTTTTCTTTTTGGCCATTGTGTTGTCTGTTCTTCTTCGTTTCACAGACTCTAAATACCCATTTGTTGGTATCTTCAAACTCTTCATTGGTAATTGAGATAATACGCACAAAAGTACAATAGTCTTCTCTGTTAACCATAACTGTAACTGTTTGGAAGTTACATTACTTTTATCTCACAGTAGTTGAACCACTAATCTAACTAGTCTATGCCGATCAAAACTATCTCATACACGTGTACATCAATTACGTTAAGCGACTATATACAGTCCATGGACATAAGTATTCGTCACCTTCGATTATTTACTATATATTTCATATAAAACCACATTTGTGGGCAGATTTTTAAGAAATTTATTTCAAGACACGTAGAATTCTTTAAATTTTATTGTTTTTCTGATAGTAATTTTTTTCTGTATGGTTTTTGTTTTCTGGTGAATTAAACACACATTTTGATTTTTTTCGATTTTATTTTTGTTAAAATATATAGCAAATTTGATGTCAGAAAACAAAAATGTTCTTTAAATCATAAGAAAATAAAGGCAATATAATGGAAAATCATGCTAAATTAAACAAATAATCATAAACTATTTCTGCTTCTTCTGGTGCAAAAATGGTCAAAATCCGTTTAGGAATGACTTCACAATATTTTTTTGGAAAAATGGTTTTGTATGAAATATATAGCGTAAAATCGAGAGTGACGAATACTTATGTCCATTGACTGTATGATGACATTATATTGTATGTATGGTATTGCTTTTGTTGATCAAAGGGAATACATGTCAAACTTGAACTAATGAATCAAACATATTTTAAACCTCATATTTGATAGTCAACCTTGAATAAATAGAAAGGTCGCGAATGTGTTACGTATTACTTTAAAAATAACTAAATTATAATCTGGTTTTAAGCTCCAAATTATTAACAAGAACAATTTGACGATGTTGCTAGTAGTCTATTGCTAACGAACATTTAGTGATCTCTCGTTCAAAGCATCCAATTTGTTAAGTTATAGTCATGGGGTTTATGGTCGCAATTATGACTTGGTTAATTGTTGCGAAATATTTGCGTTTTAAAGGACCACGGATGTCGTTTGTCGTAATCACAATCATGTTTCTCCTCATGCATGACTTATCGCCGGCTTTGTAACAAGAGTAACACCACTAGCTAAGCAGGATCCTCTTACCATACCGGAACACATATATGCTCAATCTTAAGTTTCCTTCGTAGTGTTTTGTAGATCACTGTTTGTCCTTTTTCTTTTGGTCATTGTATAGTCTGTCCTGCTTCAGATTACCCCTTTTTTTATCTTCAAACCTTTCTCTTTACAAATGACAAGGGACGTTCAATAACCGGATAATTCCAACAAATATCTAGATCACCAGTTATGCCAGCACTATGACCTTCTTTTACTTATTTGGTAGTGCTTGCAGTAATTTATTAAATGTGTAAGGTTTTTCAGAAGAATGGTTCCTATTGTTGTGGGTGGTTATATTAACTACGATGTACTTCACGTATTCTTAACAAGTAAAGGTTTCCGTCAAGGTTTTCTCACATATCTAATATTACTTAGTCATATTTGTTCAGTGAACCTGTTGGATGTTTCTGTAGTTAATGTGATCAGTCATATATCAAATGCTACATATATTATAAAAACATGCATATGTAAATTGTTGCGTACTGGTGAAGGTACTACATGTTCAGTCCACTCAGCTTCTCAGCACGTACCCACTTGTCGTGTCTTGCAAGTGTCACGTTTATGACATGCTAAACACCCAATGTGTAGCTGTCAAGTAGGAGCCTTCTAACCGATGCAAAATGCATATTATTTCCTTCAACTTTACTCTCTATACTTTTCAGTGGTAGTCAACAGTCGTTGCCATGTGTTGTTTCATTCCTCCCTGCGTTTTGCAAATATTGTTGAACTTGTCGTGAATATGAATAAAGGGTATGCCATTAGGCGTCAAGAACCTAACAATCAATTAATTAGTAGTGAGACGTGGTTAATGCACGAAAGAAACAGGAACGACAGGGATAATTTATCCTCGTGCCATGCCATACTATAGCTGGTTCCGTTTACAATCATGTGGTAAGTAGACACACAGCATCCATACATAGCCATCTAATATATTCTTGCTTAACGTCAGTTGATTACTGTGATCTATGTACGAGAACACGTTTACAAGAAATGTATCAAACAGGCGCTCGGATGTTTTCATATCCACAAGCACAACGTATATTTGATTCGTCCCAAACAACCAAAGAACACACTTTTCCCAAGAGATGTGCCACACAAGCGGACATACTTGGTCTTGTTTCTATTCCTACTTGACAAGGATTTATGATTGGGTTCATGTTGCTTTACCTTTAGTTTTCTGTGTAGTGATTTGTAGATCTTTGTTTGTCCTTTTGTCCATTTTCTTTTGGCCATTGTGTCGCCTGTCCTTTGATTTGTGGCTTCTGATTACCTCTTTGGTTGCTTCAGTTTTTTTCTTTATCTGTTAACGCGAACATGTCGAAAGAGAAGATACATGACTGATGTATAACATCTTCATAAGGACAACCCAGATATATTTATTTAAATATCTTATTCGAAATGTTTTTCATGTAAGCAAAGATTATTGATTAGTGACTAGCTTTAGATCATCGGCGGGTATTTGTTTTCGATAAATTTCCTTCATTTTTCCATACTGGGAACAACAGATACTTCATTGTATCCACATCAAGCTACTGTATTAGTTGTCATAAAGCTTTTACTTTGTAATGTATAATGCAACTTGGGTCAAAGTGATAATGTGCACATGAAATTTAGTTTCTTGAAAATAATTCATGTACATGCATTCAATTCAATGACTTCATACCCAGAGCAGGAGATGCCTACCCTTCCGGAGTACCTGAGTTCACCACCGTTTTAAGTGGGGTTCGTATTACTTGATCTTTTGTTTTATGTGCATGTCTTGTAAATCGTTGTTTGTCCGTTTGTCCTTTTTTCTTTGGTGATTGTGTGTCTCCTTCGATTTACGGATTCTGATTACCCCATCGATATCTTCAAACTCTTCTTCTATGATTATTGATTAAGAATAATTACGCTACTAAATATTCCATTGTATTGTATGTGATTTAAGGCTTCTGAATACCCATTTGGTATCTTTATACTCTGCTTACAGAACTGCATTTCACAGAACACTATATGTATGAACACTAACTTTATTAATAGTCTTTCAATGTGGCTGACCTGAACAAGCTTAACCCACTTCGATTATTGCAAATATGTTGTAAAAGGCAACTGGTCCAGACAGTGCAGGCATACATCTTTCGAGCATGAGTTGCGTATTCGTACTCCAAAATATTCCAATCATCATATTACCGGGGGCTTTGTTCTGGGAGATTTGGTCCTACACCTACACTGTATATATGTAATATACCATCCTGGGTTATCGTTTTTCGCGAAACCATTCTGTTTGCAAGGACTTGCTGAGGTGTTTTAATTATTTGAAAAGTAATATACAGTGCTTATTAATGTTGTGCATTCGAATCTCGCTATGACAATTCATAGTGTGATTATAGTAATGTTCACTGCAATTTCGTCTACTAATATATTTGTTGCTTTTTGATATCAGAGTAATTCATGAAATATTTTATTTAAACTTTGACCTTCATCAGTCTTACAGGATCAAATGTTTGCAGTTTTTCCATTGATATTTTATGTTGTGTTTTTGCTTTGTTGTTCTTCGTCTTGTGTACACTATGTTCCTAGTTTCTCTGGATTGTCCATGTTTGATTGCCCCTTCAGAATTTTGCTACGTGTATTATATCAGTGCTATAAACCAGATCAAGTTATATTAAATACCACATGGGATGACTTGTATTCTGTTCTTGATTTAATTATATCTTATTGTGACTTAGTAGTGACACGCAATTGTCATGCTTGTGTATTAAGCCTTGAACTGTTGACTATCAGCGGATCTGATGAAGGTTATTCCAGTAACGCGTAGTGCTCATTACAATGGATAGATATGGTTTTATTAGGCCAGGTAAAACAGTAGTAAGCAGCATTTTAATTTTCCATTATTAAAAAGCCCATCGTATTGACAATTGATCATCAAAGATCCTACACAAATATTCCACGAGAAAAAATGATTTAATGACGATGACACCGTATTACATATGTGTAATGATTGAAACGTCAGGAGATCAGTATTTCGCATCTATTTATACATGCTGTTACGCTAACGAATTTATAAACAAATCATGTTTGGATGGACGTTTGGTTCGACTTTGAAGTAACCTGAGCGAAGCAAGAATTTCTTGTTTTCCCCCACACAATCAGCCATCTACGGCCACTAATAACAAGGTATTGGACTGAAACTTAATTCACCCTTAAAATCATTTGAAATATACATGAAATTATTGTACACTTAATGTTTAATTGATGCTTAAATTTAATTGAGGCTTGTGTAAGAAGAATTTGAAGATATCAAAGGGGTAACAGAATCCGCATATCGAAAGAACAGACAACAAACTGGTAAACCAGCGCTAGGTAGATCTCGTACTGTCTCTTTAGCAGTTGAACAAAGTTAATCTGCTGGGTGTATCACATTCGTTACTCATAAGATAAGACAGGTACTGCTGACATATTTAATGGTAAATAGTCATTAATAATCAAAGATTTAATTTTCCTGGTGAGAGAACAGGTATTACAAAATCACCTACTGTTTGGAAAAAAACCAGATAACAATATAAATGCAATTCACCTGATGCGCATGTAGGGAGAATATATGTGTCACTAGTGTCACCCCTTTTTTCCCCTTGACTGAAAGATTAAAACGTTATTATTTCATTTTATGAACTTTGTTTTGTTCGTTTACCTCGCATTAGCTTATGTTAGAGTTCTAATTTTAGATAATAAATAAGGGTAATAACAAAATTACCGAACTCCGAACAATCTTCCAAAGGGAAAGTCAAAACTCGTAAGTATATAAACAGACAAAATCAGTCAACAACCGGAAAACTGTGAAAACCGTAATGACCCTGACTTGGT
>JYMV01027186.1_pt1 | contig 10275 bp, 5 predicted proteins | sample 338911 | NCBI WGS metagenome assembly JYMV01 (sample SAMN03354496, study PRJNA234377) | hydrothermal vent metagenome | biome: Deep sea; feature: Hydrothermal plumes at the Eastern Lau Spreading Center, Western Pacific Ocean; material: Seawater | place: Tonga | collected 2009 | depth 2000 m m
GAAAACAACCAACCTGTCGCAAGTCGACGCTTAAATGAATAAATGTAATAGTCCTGACAAGCAAAGACAAAAATAAACCTAAAAATCAATACAAAAAAAAACAAAACATCAACAACAACAAAAAAAGAACAAGAAAAACAACTTGCTGCAATTTCTAATAAAGAATAGCTTCCAGAGAGTTGGCGTTGGTTGCAGATATAGCAATACAAACTTTTCTGACAAAATCTTATCTGTGGTGATCTAAATGTTTGCCTATAGTCTCGTTTCAGTGGAATCGTTTTACGTTACATGGTCTATTGTTTGTAAACATGGTCATACACATAGCTGCAATACTGCTCAAATAGGTGATACAAGGTGTAAGACAAGTTTAAATCCGCCATATTATTTATTACCAAGCCAGGAAAGTGAGCGGTCATGCACGCATTTGTGTGATATGGGTATCTATTTTTATCTCTCTATATATGACAATTTGCATATCACTTTTATTTATACGTTAGCAAAAACATTGTTCATGTAGAATTAACGTACTATTTCATTTATCTGTTGACACATACGACCATAAAAAACCCGGAGAACACTATATATCCTATCTTTTTCCATTAAATATAGCTAATTCCATACAGTGAAATAAATGTGATGGATATACAAACAAAAATGAATCCAGTAACATATCTGCAGGGCCATCGTAGTCGTTTTCATATGGTAGTTTTATTGGCAACTACACATCAATGAGTATCTATCACTATTAAAGTTGTGAGTTCGAATCCCGCTCATGGCGAGGTGTACTCGGTACAACATTATGCAATAAAACTTTGTCAGTGACTTGCAGCAGGTTGGTGGTTTTGTCCGTGTACTCCGGTTTCCTCCACCAATAAAACTGATATCCATGATATAACTAACATATTGTTGAAAGTGGCGTTAAATACCACAACCATAACCCATTAACGTACTAGTATATGACAAACTACATAACATTCCTTCATAATGAATTGTAAAAATAAATGAAACTATGTTGTACATGGGTACCCCAAGATTTGTTGTGAAAATTTTGTATTGTGTAATTAATTACCAGTAATTCAAATGTGCAATGTAAAAACTATATTTAGAGGGTAAAAGGGGTGGGGGTTGCCACCATTGCAAGTGATCACTTTATCGCAGAATGAATGATTTGTGTCACAAGTAGTCCGAAAATGAGATTCTTAAATACGGCTAAGGTTAGGCAATTGTTATATTTTCCCCTACACTATAGTGAAATATGTCTAATCTCAGTTCTGAATAAACAAAAATTAAGTATGTACTTCCTTTGTATAAGTACATAACAGTTAGCATATATAAATAAATATTATTTCCTTCCTTATGTATGTCAGTGTCATCAAGACAATCGATTGTCGTCATTTCTACACTATATGATATTTAAACAATGAGGATGGGAGTATGGTGTTTAACGCCACTTTCAACAATATCTAAGTTATATCGTGCACGTGGCGGCCAGTTATATTGGTTGAGGAAACCGGCGAAAACCACCGACCTTCCGCAAGCCATTGGCAAACTTTATCACATAATGTTGTACCGAGTGCACCTCGCCATGAGCGGGATTCGAACTCACAACTTTAGTGGCTATATGCACTAATTGCAGAAGTAGTTGTAAATCCAACTACCATACGATTACGACTACGACGACCCCTATTTAAAAATGATTGAGGCAATCGGTTTTCTGTAACAGAACTAATATTATACCTATGAAAACTAGTTTAACTATACCACTTTTTTATTGAAGTGTCTGTACCAATCCAGAAAGTTAGGGTCATGTACGTTTTTTCTATTGGCTTTTTGGAATTGTTCCGACAGTGTGATATTACTTGTTCTTTATTTTACTACTCTGAGTATTGATGGCGATTCCTACGGTTCCAATTCACAGAGAAACAAATGTAGGAGCATTGGAGATGCTATAAAATGTTGAAAATAAAAAAGTAGATATCAAATTTAATGCGCACGATGCGTTTCTGGAATAACCTTCATCAGGTGACGCTCAACGTCAAAAGATTGAAGGACAACTAATTGAAGAGTCTTAGGAGCAAATGAAACCAAATTAAAATTTATTTGGTTACTTCCCAAATATCTAGTCTTTTCCAGTGTCTACTAGTTGTTGATTCCTCCATAATCGCTGTATTGTTCTTAGATATTGTTGAACGTGTTCTAGTCCTAAATATGCATGTAATGTTTGACGCTGGACGTCAAGAGGCCAAAAACCAATCAATCATTTTTTTTCTACTAATCGGCCCTGCCATATGAGTATAGTGAAAGTATAGTGTGCCAAATGAGATCAAGCAAAACACAATGATTGAAATTCCATTGTTTTATTGGACCATTTATTGAATAATGTATCTTAAAGGCGATCAAAAAGGCATATCTCTTGCTGTAATCCGGATCGTGGATTATTTTTATTTGTATCTGTTAGCAAACAAGATTATTATAAATATTCAGCATTCAAATTTCGTGAACAAATATGACATTACTTATGAAATTAGCACACAATTCTGTGTTAGATAATGAACGTTAGAGAATACCGAAGGGACAATCAAAAATGGACAATCCAGAGAAACTGACAAAATAGGGAACACAAGACAAAGACAAAAAAAATACAAAAATCCCCCGCAAACTACTGGAGGTAAAGTCGAATCGAACATCGTTTTTATGTGGAAATCATAAAGGACACCACAACACGGAACTCAGAGTCTAGGAAATATTTAAACGATCGGTTCGTGCAACAAAATATTGAATAAATTGGAGTAAATACAGAACGGGCGTAATGTATCGTTACTAGTTTTTCTAAATATTGTATTAAACAATGATTTAGTTGCCACAACAGGAGAATGTAGAATGAGTTTGTGGGTGAGTGAATGATTGTTGTTTAACGCCAACTGAGCACAATTACAGCTATATCACGAGGAGAACAAGATTACGATGAGATGATGATGATAATGTTCGTTTTGTACTAGACAAACACGTTAAGTTGGATCTTTATTGTGGTAGCTGACTGAATCAGAAATTCGAGAGCAGACATGTCGTCTACTCGAAATCATTATCCTGATATCGAGCTAAACAGTCTGCACTCGCTCCTTAATGCTGCGAGCTTAATGGAGAAGCAACACATACCAATTGCCAATTTCAAAGTTTTTTTTATTTTATCCGATCGGGTTATAACCCACGATCTACCACACTCGAGGCGACCTCGCCTAACCATTGCATCACCGATGCGGTTCAATATTAGTACAATGTTGTGTAGTACTAGTATAAGTTAAGTAATAGAAGTTTTAAAGGATCATATTTAGCATGATCATTAAATAGCGGGCTAGTTGAATCTGATTAATTGTCATCAATGGCAGATAGATTCCATTTTAAATAGTCGAAGAAAATTACTATATTTGATTGGCTTCGTCTTTAGTTAGCATTTGTTGTTGTCCTAAAATAATAAAATTAAAAGGTATTAACTCTTAAAAAGCAAATACAAAACATCAACAAACAAACAAAAACAAAACACAAATAAACCCTTTATATTCTTTTGCGCTTGACAGATTAAAGATGCAAAAGAGGGGATGACATCAACGTATACATTTGTGTCTACCGTGGTTACCGTTATTGGAATTTGAAGATTATTAATATACGACCTTATGCGCAATGAGTAATAAAGCAGGTAAGTCTATTAATACTGCTTGAGTGCTTGTCCATGACAAGAGTTGAGAACTAATCTTTATTGACTTTATTCTGATTCAACCCACCAAGAAATGCCTGTACCAAGTCAGGGTCATTACGGTTTTCACAGTTTTTCGGTTGCTGACTGATTTTGTCTGTTTATATAATTATGAGTTTTGACTTTCCCTTTGTAAGATTGCTCGGAATTCGGTAATTTTGTTATTACCCTTATATAAACCTTGGAGAACACCGAAGGGGCAACCAAAAATGGACAATCCAGAGAAACTGATAACATAGGATACACAAGACGAAGAAAAATAAAACAAAAACACAGCACAATATGTGTTAGACACCACTATGCGCAAGCAAACAACATTATGTAAATAAGACGTGATTCCTCATGTAAGCGACTATACATTTATGAAAAGAAAATTTAAACAGTGATGGTCAACAATTCCATTGGAGAGGAGAGGACTATTGTAAATTGCTATAATTTTTGTCCAATCCAATTGTTATAATATTTAGCGATACAATATATTTAATTTAATCTAACAATTCCACTAATATCAATAAAACGAGTAATATTTGTTCACCATAACTCACTGTACACAACAAGGGACTACGACATATGACGTTAGAAATCCATGTCCTGGCTTGGCACAGACACAAAAAGGTGGCGGGGTTAAACGGATAAATGGGATCCCAACACTCCCTTCTAGATAACTAGATCTCCAACACCAATACACATATAAACATCCAACCAACCACATACTATCACAAGAATGATAGTAAAATTTATAAATCAACATCGGGGGCGTCGTGGTGGTCGTGATCATATGGTTGTTGGATTTACAACTACCTATGCAATCAGTGTCTATCACCACTAACGTTGTGGGTTCGAATTCCGTTCATGCAGAGGTGTACTCGATACAACATTATGTGATAAAGTTTGTCAGTGACTTACGACAGGTCGGTGGTTTCCTCCGGGTACTCAGGTTTCCTCAACCAATAAAACTGACTGCAACAATATAACTGAAACATTGTTGAAAGTGGCGCTAAGCACCATACCATAACCCTAACTTAAGCATAAATCAACATATTCCAATTGTCCATTACAGACGTATTGAAAGACTCAAGTTTAATTAGAATAGCTACAATGGTTTGTAGAGACTGGGTAAAACTTTTACTAAAGTTGAATATGAGCTACCGAGATGTGAATATCATAGAAAGTATGTACCCAACAAATATTCAAAATCAAGCACTAGAGGGGTTAGAACGATGGAAAAGGAGAAACATGGAAGGAAATGTCAGCCTTGATGATATGGTACAAAATTTGATAACAGCTCTAGAAGAAGTAAACAGGCATGATGTGACTGAGATTATTGACGGAATCATAGGTAGTATAATTAGCATGCTTGCCACCAGTGCGGTAGATCATGGGTTCGAGCCCCTTGTCGTATCAAACCAAAGACTATAAAATTGGTTTTAGTTGCTTCACCGCTAAACATTCAGCATAAAGGAGAACGAAAAAAGACTGGTAAGCTCGGAATCAGGATAATGTGTCTGAGTGGGGGGCATGTCTGGCCACAGGACTGTTGCTTATGTGAACTAGCACATTTAAAATCCAAATAAGCGTGTTCGTCTGGTACAGAGTGGGCATCACTATCAACTCACTGAACGTAACTCGTTCTCGCCTGATATAGCTGAAAGATTGTTCATTTGGTGTTTAACAAGAATTACTCACCGAGTCACGTACTATAATTCATTAGACAAGATTCACTCACTCAGTCAGACACTATGATTCATCAGTTCATGCCGCAATGTTTTCCATGGACAATGTTACATTTTGGTTAATTGATTACCGCTATGTGAGATTTTACAGACACCACATGTAGCAGTCATGTTCTTTTGGCAAGCTGCGCAAAATATTGTTTCGGAAATTTCAAATGACTTAATACAACCTGACTAATATTACGAATTTTTATCATGATCGCCGAACATGCTATGATTATTATTACAACTGAAATAATTACTTTCCTCCTTGCTCCTGAAAACAATTAAATGTCACTAATTCTATCTTTTGTTGTGGCATGTGTCTTCCATGTTGTCGTTTAATAGTTGTCATTGTAGAGGAGTTCCGAAAGTAAGTGTTTGCCACAAGTTTTTAATGGCCACAAATAAAGCACTAGGCTTGGTAAATCAATGAAAATTAATAACAAAAACTCTAGTAACAACGTTGATATTCAACATGGTCGCGCGGTTTTGTGCAATAGAATTATGGTCATCTACATTGGAGAATACCATTGCAGAAATGGAGGGTTGGGAGGGGGTTTAAGGAATTTTGATGTTTTGTTCCACTTTCAACGAAGTAAAAGTTACTAGTATATCATGGCTGTGGAAACGGAGCTACACAATGTATTAAATACAACAGCTGCACAGTCGCATGGTACTGACAAAGATGTATCAAGTGTACATATCCAAGGCGGGGATCGAAAGTTGGGTGGTGTTAGACATTGATTGCCTATGTTAGATGCAAAGACAACTACCTTACAATATCGACAAGTATACACTTTTTGTACAAACACAAACCTTATATTTCTACAAACGTAGATTCTCTTCAGATTCTGCCATTGTTTTGTTCTTCCTATTTTCTTGCAAATGAGTCAATTTCGCTGACTACAAGAAATATTGATATTACAAAATAAATCATTTAAAAAAAATACAGCTTTATAGACTACCCCTACCTCATATAATATCCTCAAATGGTAATAACAAATATTTGCGTTTTTCATTTGAGATACTAGTTGCATTTATGGCCTCAAATGCAACATAATCAAAAATACCATAATAAAAGTTTGAATATACCAAATGGGTAATCAGAAGCCATAAATCGAATAAGGACTGACAATGCAATGGTAAAAAAAAGACAGAAATACAAACAACGATCTGCAAAATACTACCCAGAAAACAAAATATTGAGAAACATGGATCTCACTTTAATCCGGGGGTGTACTCATGCAGGTTCTCCGGAAGGGTTAATTCCTGCTCTTCAACTAGTGACACCCATCGTGTTAATAGCCACGACCATGGAGGGCCGACATGGACATCGTGTTGGCCACAAGTATGCGTATCCGACAAATCAAATGAAACAATGCGATATTTCCATTTACTTTTCGAAAAAATGAGACAAGATGCATTTGTGTACATAGTTAAAAAAAAAACCGGTTAATGGGATGCCAACCCTCACCTCTTGCTTACTGTTTTTAAATTTATTTACCGACTACCGTCTCTTACAGTTGGAGATGCCACTAGTGAACAAAAACGGAAAAGAGGACAAATAAAAACCCTATATTTAGATGATCTAGCCACACAATTAATAGGAGACTCTGTCTGGACGAAGGTACTATATCACCTCGGACTGAGCTACAACGATATCCAGATAATAGAAAGCATGTACCCACAGAATATCCAGAGACAGGCGTTAGAAGGGTTGGTACGATGGAACCAGAAGAATTCAAAGAAGGCGGATTGTGATGATATGATTGCTAAACTTGTTACAGCCTTACACAGTGTAGAAAGGCAGGATATCATTGACTGGATTAAAGACAATTTAGGTATTTAAAACAAGAAAGATTAATATCAGTATTGGTTATTGGGTATCGCGTATTTAAGAAAGAGATTAGAAACAGTATTGGCTATTGGGTATTTACGGAAAGAGATAAGTATCAGTATTAGTTATTGAGTATGTAAAAAAAGGATTAATATCATTATCGGTTATTGCGTGTTTTTCAGAAAGAGATTAATATCAGTATTGGTCATTGGATATTTAAAAAAGATTAGTATGATTATCGGTTATTGGGTATTTAAAAAAGAAATTCACAATTCAGTTCTATATGAAAGATGCTCATAGCCTACAGTACAATCTGCTAAAACAGGTGGGATCTTATCGTAGATGTAGCATAAAGCAATGTGATCAGCGTAAAGGCAATGATACAAATAACGTTCTTTACATAAAAACGTAGATATCTACCATAGTCCACACGACACGTTTCTGTAGTAACTTTCATCAGGTACACTCATAATCAGGTGTCTGGAAAGCCAGATAAATATAAACGTCTGTATGTGAATACCCCGAGTGTGGTAGATCGTGAATTTGAATCCCGATCGGGTCAAAACAAAGATTATAAAATTTGTAGTTGTTGCTTCTACCCAAAGCACGCTGTATCAATGTGTTTGTTAGATCGTAGGTTCCAGCGCCAGTCGGGAAAAACCAAAGACTATTAAACGGAAATAGGTGTTCTGGGACCATTGAAGGCTGCAAAGCAGAACTCTAGATCTGGTCGAAATAATAACATATATGTACATAATTGTGAATAATATTCCTTTCCCAATTGACAAGATTATCAAACACAATACCATAAACAAGTAATATCATCAATTCGCACGAGTTCACCACCGGTTTCGTGTTGCTCAATCTTTAGTTTTCTATTGTTTTGTAGATCATTGTTTTTCATATTGTCATTTTCTTTTGGCACTTCGATTTACACTTTCTGATTACATCTTCGGTATCTTCAAACTTTTCTTAAAATACATTCATTAATATATAAGCCTAGAGCTTCCTTAATTTCAATAGGATTTTAAATAGGCACATACTTTTGATTTATTAATAGGAGATGCCATATATAGAGTGAAAGCTGAATGTGTGAAATCGGGACACATTCTATCACATATAGACATCTAGCTCTTGTTTTGACTATTTTCGCATTTCAAATTGGTTTATAGATTCATAAGGGCAATCTTCTTCTTTTGACAGAAAAAGTTGAATATCAAGATAGCGAGTCAGTATTTTTGTCTGAAAGAATGTGCCTTCACAAGCAAGAAAGTGGACGCGGTAAGTCAGATTCACACGTTGACGATATATGCATCTCTTTGCGTTATTAGACTAAGTACGGTATGGGTGTGTTTGAATGGTATGGTATAGGTCTGTTTGTATGTTTTTTTGTATTCTCGTATTAATCGTGATATTCATTCACTCTTTCATTGGGTATTTAAATAGCTGCGTAAGAATTTTAAAGTATCGAGTCTCGCTACAACTACACGTTAATTTCCGTTTAAAAATATTAAGGCTGGCTGGATTGTGTACATTATTTATTTATATAAACGTATGTTAATTGGTCTATTGCTTTTATACATGTATTTGTTGTATAATAAATAATAATAAAGGTCGTTGCAACAAAGACGTTGTAGCGAGTCACTCTTCCTAATATCCTTGTTTGTCTTTATTTAGAAAAGATCAAATTAATTTTAGAATGAGACAATCGAAGGAGAAAAGAAAGGTTTATGTACGATGTTAAGTTAGGCTCACTCATTGGAAATATATGTAGATGTATGAGGCTTGTTAGATTCACACATTGAAAATACATAATTACATGAGGAAAATATGACCATAACAATGTAGGTTAGATTCATACACTGGAAATATATTTACATGTGCAATGTAAATGAGATTCACATATTGACAAGGCAATAATATATGCATTTAATTTTGTTTGTTTAATGGTGCTTAACGCCACATTCAACAATACATTTAAGAGATAAGCTGAATAACACACGTTTTTACTCTTAGCAACAACCTCTGTCAAGTTTGTAAATGACAAAAGTTAACATTAGCTAGAACCAATCAGTATTTACTCTCCATAAAATCAACATACATGTTTATACTTAAAGCAAACCTATCTAGGATTTTTGCATATGCTATTAGTCTTTGATAAAATGTCATTTATGAGTACAATATTGTCAAACATATTTGTGAGTAACATTTAAACCCAAATGGTAGTTTGTAACATGTACTTTTAATATTCTAAGAACATACAATTTGTATTCCTACAGTTGAGGCACTTGATTAAATGTTACAAATTCTGATGATTTTTGGTTTTGTTTCTCTTTTATTTTGTCCAACGTGAAACAGTAAATATTAATGCCTTCATGCCTCGGTTAGGTCAAGCCATAGACGATGAAATTGGGATATGTTGCTTCTCCGCTGAGCACACAGCATTAAGGAGCAATAGCAAAGACTGGATGGCTCGGAACAATGATAATGTGTCCAAGTGGCGAGACATGTCTATCCGTGGACCGTTGTTTAAATGAGGTAGCACTATAAAGGTCCAGCTGGGTTTGTTTTTCTAGTACAAACCGGACCCCATCATCTTATCAAAATATGACTTGTTCTCGTCATGTTATAGATGAAGAAAAAATGCTCATTGGGTGCTAAGCAACAATTACTCCCTCAATCGAATATTTGTTTTATTGTTTTCTTATTCAAACCCTAACATTTAATGTATTATTATTGTTTTCCTCTTTTGTTTACATAGTTAACTATGACATTGTACAGAATGAACAACAACAAGATATAACAACCAATCAAATCATCAATTCTTTACAGAGGAACGTAGTAGGTAATGAAGGCTGTGTCATTTTTGTTTTATTGAACTCTGTCACGTACCTAAAAATATAATGTTTTAAAGGGAGATTTACACCCGTAAAATTAGTCTTACCTCGACACTATTTATTGAAGAATATATA
>JYMV01050665.1_pt1 | contig 10272 bp, 6 predicted proteins | sample 338911 | NCBI WGS metagenome assembly JYMV01 (sample SAMN03354496, study PRJNA234377) | hydrothermal vent metagenome | biome: Deep sea; feature: Hydrothermal plumes at the Eastern Lau Spreading Center, Western Pacific Ocean; material: Seawater | place: Tonga | collected 2009 | depth 2000 m m
TTCTTTGAACAAAGTATTTGGAAGTAAAACAGCCATAAGAAGGTATTTGGGCACTGTATAGGGGTTTGTTCTGTTTTAGCTATCATATATAGGCTCTTGCGTTTCCTTGCTCCCAAAGGGTTTTAGAATTATGTTGGCTTTCCAATCTTTTGACATTAGGTACTGATGAAAGTTATTCAAGAAACGCGACGTGCCTACTAAATTAGATACCTATCTTTTATTGACATTGGAGATGAGTAACGGGGCTTGAGCCATATGACTGAACGCTCAAAGTCAAATGAAAGGTTACTTGACAAGACCCTATAGATACGGGATGTTGTTAGAATATTAAACAAAGGCAAAAAATCATATTAGGTTCTAGCAGTCTCTTTGTAAAGTAATAAAGTTCGACATAAAATAATTGATAAATCCAGATTTAAATCGGACTTGGCATCTTCTACGTAGCTGTAATAAATTTGAGTGTGTTCCTATATAATTATGGTGTCCTCTTACACGGCCGCATTTGGTTACTTGGTAATTAAAAACAGCAGACAATTTAATCATGCAACGGCGATTAACTTTTTCTTACAAGACGGTCGGTAAAATGAAAGTCAACTTTAAATATAATAAGATGATAAAATATAAATATTTTGAATGTGTTAGCAATATAACGTTGCTGTCACTTCCCTGATATCTCTGCTTTACCCACAATCCATTATTATGAATCAATTATGCGTGACATATTGAATAAATAATGGAAATGTAAACTACAATTTATTCGTCTGTGACATCCACAAGAGAAAAACAAAAAAGTCAGAAAGTCATTTAGAAAATACAAATATACATCAGTGAGTTATGGCTGCCATTTTTTTGCCAAGTAAGTAATACAATACTTATTTCCCATAAATGCCAAGTGATTATCATAGGTGACAAAATATTCATGTAATGATTTACATAAATATTAGATAAATACAAAAAAAGAAATGTATTATTTTTATCACATTACAAAATGTATGAAGATTGTTTTCATGAATAATCAATATCAAATATGGTCAAAACTACATGTTCCTTATGAATTCTACAAAGCAGATAGATTTGGTAACCGAAGGTCTAATTTCGTGTTTATTATATTGCGTCTGTTGTCAGAGTATTATAATATATTTCAAAACGCAGGGCTTAAAATCAATAAGAGATATCGTACGATTGCAGATTACCCAAGGCCAAAGGGATATTCGGATAAAGGAACGATGAATCAGGATACATAAAAACCCAACAACAAGCAAAGAACAAACATACATTAATGTGAAATAAAACAAAGAATAAAATGTCGAACGAAACGAACTTCAACAAACAACGGGATTGAAACCCGGTGTTCCGAATGCAACAACAAAACAAAATAACAATTGCCAGGATAATAAAGACTTCAACAAACGGCGGGATTGTACCCTCGTGTTCCGAATGGTGAAACAAAACAAATTAACAAAGCATTGATGGTTTGGTTTATGATGTTTAACGCCACTTTCAACAATATTTCAGTTATATCGTGGCGGTCAGTTTTATTGGTGGAGGAAATCGGAGTACCAGGAGAAAACCTCCGACCTGCTGCAAGTCACTGATAAACTTTATCACATAATGTTGTATCACCTGAGTGGGATTCGAACTCGCAACGTTAGTGGTGATAGGTACTGATTGCATAGGTAGTTGTAAATACAACTAACATACTAACACGACCACGACAGCCTCAACAAAGCATTAATAATACGAGCTTTAACAAAAAGTCTTGATTGAAACCAGGTGTTCCGAATGGTAAAACAAAGCAAAATAACAAAAGTTTAGATAATGTGAACTTCAATGAGAGGTGGGGTTGAGACCTGGTGTTCCGAAAGGGTCATCATCGCCTGCCCTTCATTAGGGCCTAATCGGTAGTCAAGTTAGATATCAGGTCATTCAACGCAACATAACCCCCTGGTCAACGACTACATCGACTATGTATCTATGAATACAGATCCAACAGACACAGGTATTTTGCACATTCAGAATTTTTCCAGCATAGTAGTTTGATTGATTGATTGATTGTTGTAGTATTTTATCTATGTTTCCGACAGGAACATGTCAACAAAGAATAAATATTGTATATTAAAAGGTAGCACTCTGGTGGTTCTTGGGATGTTTAGATTGCCATCGAAAAACTAGGGGGTACAATGAATTAGGCCTGAAGTTTTTGCCTTGCAAAATTCTACAAACGACCATTCTTAACACGTTATTCCTCATTTTATAGTATAAGGATCGCTGCAAATGTCTTTGACGTGCAAGAAAAGGGTATGAGATTTTCTTCCCATTCTTTCTACGAAATGGACATTTTGACACAAACCAGGGATCCCTCTGTCAGAGACGTGTGTCCACAAGTGGGGGAAATTATATCCTATTTCTATACCCGGGTTTCCTGTGTGGATATTTTTTCTTTTTGTATTTGTTTTTGATTTTATCTTTTTTTACTCATTTCTTTTAAACTATAAGGATAATGGCAAGATTATTAACACATAATCCATAATCATAACACAATAAATGTTGCATATGCTTGGTTTTGCTGCATCTTAAAATGGTGAACATTTTGTGAAAAAAAACTTCCAGCTGATAAGATAAAAGGAATAAGACAACATCTGACCACATTTTAATTTATTTTATAAATATTTTATTTATTCTATTTAAAACACAAAACAACAAATCAGAGCTGGTGATATTTTACATCAGCAAGACTGAGTGACATTAACAGCATATTCAACCAGACAACAAATACACCAATAACATCTTCAACATTTACGATGCCAACAAGCGAGGAACAAACTACAACAACAGCTGTTTTGTCTATTGTAGAACCTTCGAAACCAGAATTTGACAAATATTGTAAGTAATTAATCCAAGACATGTTGTTTCTATTTTTGCAAAATGCAATCAAACCTGTATTTAGAGGTCACCTTTGGGACAAAGACAAAGTGGTCTTTTAAGACAGGTGACCTCTTAAAAGAGGTTCAATTCATATGAAATTAAATATGACTGGACAAGAAAAAGGTGACCTTTTAATATAGGTGGCTGCTTAATAGAGGTGACCACATATTTGATTGTATGATAAATTTATGCCTGACAAAAGGGAAGCAATTCTTCTTTCAATCCAATTAAAATAAGTAAGTTTGTTGTTAGATCTATTGTCAGCTGTACACTTATTTCGAATCTCATCTTCCATAGGATCATGTCAGGGATTACATTTTCAACCGATCAATGAATGACAAGCCTACAAAATCGTGAGGTATTAAATCATTGCACACTCAGAGAGCTGTTGGTTTATTGATCAATATATTTAACTGTCTTAGCTGCAAATGATTGGACGCTCTAGGATGAAAGGAACGTTACCTGACATGTCTTCATATAGGATGTTGATAGATGTTAATATATCGATCGTGAAAAACAAGCACAGAAAAAACATCTAATTATAATGAAATTGTTTCCCTATAGTGATTGGATCAAATAAAATGAAAAAATATACCACACTGATGGAACAACTACACAATAAAACAGACAAACTGTACAAAAGGGCAAAATCGATGCCCTAACACACAAATACACGACCGCTCACTTTCCTGGCTTGGTACAGGCACTTCTATAAAAAAAAAATGGCAGAGGTAAGCTTGTTATATTAGCCATAACCTCCCCTCTTAGTGACATGATGTGATCAGGCCAGAAATCCCGTTTTGATTAATGTTACTTTTTCTAATATAAATCTCAATTGTACCAATTCAGCACCAACAGTGAATCATATTCCTTAACGTACCTTCTTGACGTTCTCATGTCATCTCTTATACTGTCGAACGTCAGTATCTCGAACCTAGATTAATGTGTTATCCTCGATTACTCGAACTACAAATATCGTGAATTCATCTTTGTTCGTGGAATTCGTGGTTATCATCAATCCACGAAATTTAGTGCATACCGAATAAAAATTATGCAACAAAAGATTGATTGATTGGTGTTTCGCGCCAACTTTAACAGTATTTCAACTATGTCGAGACGCGCAACAAAAGAAGTAATTGACTACCATGGTCCATTCGATTTCACAGCAATGAGATTTATTTTTTTTTATCTGTCATGTTACTTTTATATTTAGTGATTATAGGCTTATTTGGTGTTGTGGTTGTGATTTTAGTCGGGATTTTCATATTTTATTTCGTCAAGCGCAAAAAGGCTATGAACAATAAAGAACAGGTATGTATTTTGTTCTAATTCTATTTGATATTGTATATTTATTTACATGAAGAATGCTATAATATATTGGTAACATTAACTAACCTTCTTTCTCAAATGTAAAGAACGGCGTGGGTTCGCGCACGTCTTTGTAAATTACAAAAAAGGTGCACTCGATTCGCAACCACAAGTAATAACGTTTATCAGTTGCTTGCCCATGGTCGGTGGTTCTCTGCGGGTACTGCGGCTTCTTCCGCCACTAAAACTGGTCGCCATGATATAGCTGAAATATTGCTGAAAGTGGTGTTAAAAGACCAAAAATCTAATCAAAATCAAATCAAATGTAAAGAAACAAACATCAGCATACAAACGAAAGCGTATTTCATTCAGAAAAGACCATTTTCTACGTCTTCGTACATGAAGCCTGTTGAAACATGTTGCTAATATTAAATATTGATATTATCTACAGCATTCGGTCGGTTTTAGTAAACATGTTTTTAGCAATTCACATCTGATTAACATTTATCGTAGTAGGATAGACAAAAAATCTAATATTTTATTTATGTGGATTGTTTCAAAAATATATCAGTTGTATATTGGCTGTTTGGTGGATGAAATCGCGGTGGAATACCCACAGGAAACCACCGGCCTGCTGAAAATCACTCCAAACTTGATCAAATTAGGTTGCATGGAGTAAACCTCGTTGTGGACGGCAATTGAATGCATGTAGTGCTAATCTATAGACACTGATAGCATAGGTAGATGAATATCCAACTACCATGCGGTCGCTTCCGTTAATTGCATTGTCTACCATATATTTTTGCATATCAAAATTTCAGTGATATAACGTCATCGGTGGTGTAATTGTTAGCGTGCTCGCCTAGAGTGCGATAGATAGTGGAATCGAGTCCCGGTCGTGTCAAGCCAAATACTATGAAATTGGTATGTGTTACTTTTCTCTCTCCTAAGCACATACCATTAAGGAGCAAGAGCAAAGTTTCCTTGGCTCTGAATCAGGATAATGTTTACCCGAGTACTGTTGTTTCATGGAGCATGCACTATAAACATCCAACTAAGCGTGTTGGTCTAGTGCAAAGCGGACATGATAATCATCATCTCACCAAATGTAATGTTGTCATCATGAAATAGCTGCACATTGCTCACTTGGCGTTAACCAACAGTCATCCAATCAATGATATAGCTTTCATATTACATATGGTGGAAAACATAATTCAATCATTCTTCTAATTTATGATTCAAAATAATCAGTATCAAATTTAGCATTTATTATATTTGATGATTTATGTTATTGGTTTTATTTGATTTGAAAATAGATAAACGAATTGGAAAATCGACACAAACCAAAGCAATCTGATCAGAATACAAAGAACACTACAAAACAAAGCATTTCACGTGCAAAGAGTAATAGATTATCGGATAACAAAATTAGTCCTACTACTTCTAGAGCCTTGCAAACACATCTATTCCCACTACGTCCACTGGACATCCTGAAGACATTATCAGGAATAGAGACAATAAACATGGCAAAAAACACAAGAAGAAATCGAAACATAAATAACGGGAAAAACCAGAACATGGCAACGATATGAGGGATGCAAAGGTTAAAAAGCACAAAAAGAAAAGAACAAAATCCGATAAAGTTCTTGATGGAGACTCTGGGCGTGTTATTGTAATAATAGCTCCTCCTTCTAAGGCGGTCAAGATTTAAAAAAGCGAACAGAAACACAACTTCTGGAAACATGTTCAACGGAGGAGGAGGATACGACCAGAATGAAATACTGGATAACCATGGAAACAGGAATATAAATTGATCAAATTTGTTATACAATATACTTATAATCAGGATTACAGTAACAGATGTCCAATGTAGTAATGTTAGTGTAAGATATCGCAATACGTGTCTTTACAATGTAAGACTAAAAACAGTTAAAGCTAGCAAAACGATGCGGTTTTTTTGGTTTTATTTCCGCCATATTTCTTTATCTTTACAATAATATTCTAGATCTTGTGACAACAAAATACTACAAATATACACGAATCATTTAATTTAATTTAGTTTGATTTTAGGTGTGCTCCCATGCAATGAGTTAAAGGATTGATTGATTCATTCATTCATGAAATATGAACATAATTTCAACTATTTGCTTGATAAGAACACACTAAGAAACAATACTTCAATGTAAACACGTGTCACTGTAATTGCTTTATGGATTGCCGCTTAGATAGCCACTGAACAAATAAGTTTGTCACACTGTAATGGGTCTCTAGTTTGAATAATAGATTGTCATGGGAAAAATAAAAACGTGACACTGTAAATGGGAGTGTAAATTGGCCTTTAGATTAACACAGAAGAAATAAGTAGGTGGTATTGTAATGAGTCTTTGGGTTGACGTTTAAATTGATACAATCTCTTTAATCCGTAAAGACGAACTAACACAAGAGATGCATCACGTCTTTAATGGAACACTAGAAGACGAACAACCATAATGTATCTCGAAAGCAAAAAATTTCCTGTGCCATACATAGCGCACGATGACATAATTATTTATACGTCCTACCACAGACACTGTTAACACACACATTTAATTAGTAAGGAAAGATATGGATGCAAATGAACATGAGAGACTATTCAACATTACTTTTAAACATAAATTCAAGTAAAGGAACATCGCTTTTATTGCTGTTCTGTCAAAGCACATGCAGAAAGTTCAAAGTATTGACACAAACACAGCAAAGCATATATCTATACTAAGTGCGCATCTTTGAATGACAGTTTCGTAACACTCTCGTGCATTCTTTTTCAAAATGTTGGTGATTAGTTATATTGTAACGATTCAACCGGAAACGCACATGTCTTCAAGGCGCTTAGACAATGATATCCCCTAAAGGTTACCTGATTTACGATGGCATTTTCAGTGTATTTTGATGTTTTTGAAGCTACATAATTTTATCCGTCGTCGTAGGTATTCTAATCACAGTCGTTAACAATACATTGAGTGTTCCTGGTGGCAAAGAAATGTCATAGAATTCATAAAATGAACAAATAAATCTTGAATTTATGTCTTAAGCAGTTTCTATTTATATGCACAACCGGTCAAAGGTTAAGGACCACCTAAAGAAAAAAGCCGCAAAAGATACCACACAGTCAATCAAAAATGAGGAAACATTTAACCAATATAATGTATTGTGTTTGCTATTTAAACAATATCAACAAATCAGTCTCCTCAAATATCTTCAGGATAATTTCAAATCGCTTCAAAGATTGATCCATTCCTTGAAGCTTAAAGCCGAGATATAGCTGAAATACTGCTAAGGTTGGCGTTAAACACAAATCAATCTATCTATCAATTGAAGCGTAAATGTCTTGATTGTCCATAAATCTTAAACTGACATAAATTCTATTCATATTATCAAGGTTACACTCGTGTAAAAGAACCTCGTCGGTAGTGTAATGTATAGTGTGCCTGCCTCGAGTGGGGTAGGTCGTGTGTTCAAGTCTCCGCCTGGTCAAACCAAATTGACATTTGCTGTTTCTCCGGTAAACATGTAGTATGTATTAAGAAGTATGGACAAAGAGTAGTTGTTTCAGAATCTTTATAATGTGTCCGATTTAGGAGACATTTCTACCCGCGGATTGTTGTTTCAGTGGATTAGTACTATAAAAATGCAACTAACCGTACTAGCCTAGTGCAAACCCGACATCATCTTTGTCATCGTCATCATCTCATCGAAATGCAACTTGTTCTCGCCATGATATAGCTGACAAAATGTTGTGTGTAATGTGTTGTAGATCATTGTTTGTCCTTTTGTTCTTTTTCTTTTGGCCATTGCATTGTCTGTCCTTAGCTTGGCGTTAACATACAGTCACTCACTCACTCACTCAGTACTCGATACAATAGTATGTGATAATGTTTTTCAGTGACTTGCGTCAGGTCGATGGTTTTCTTTGGCTATTCCGGTTTCCCCCAACAATAAAACTGACAATAACGATATAGTTGATTTACATTTTGAAAGTGGCGTTAAACACCATCAACCCAAATACAAGTATTTAGTTGTATCCACACATAGATATAGTAATTATTCTTTCTCTATTAACAAAACGTTCTAACCATGACAACATTAGGGTCACAATAACCCTCAACTTCAGTAAAAAGTAGGGCAAGTGTTGTGATGCTTAATGCCACTTTCAACAAAATTTAAGTTATATCGTGGCAGTCGGTTTTATTGGTGGCCGAACCCAGAGTACCCGGAGAAAACAACAAACCTGCCGCAAATCCCTCACTAACTTTATCACATAATGTTGTATCGAGTACACCTCGTCTAAAAGGGATACAAACTGACAACGTTGGTGGTGATATGCACTAATTGCATAGGTAGTTATAAATCCAACTACCATACGATCACGACCACGACGATAAAGAGTAAGAACAAAACAGGGAAACTATAATATACAACATTGAGGGTCAACACCAAAATCCATTATTGAACAACAGTGTTTCATTATTTATTATTCAGTCTTATGTAAACATGCTCCATTTCATTCTATTGGCCAAATTTTCTTCTGTACTCGTCGTCTCGCAATATACTTCAGTTTTGAAATTAAATGTTTATGCTCATTTCGAACGTTCACTTAGAGCAAATCGGTATACATATACAACTTGGGAATTGTTGCACATGTATGATATATGTATTTCCAAAATGTGCCGTTGTGGTCTTGGTCTTATGGTAGTTTGTGCAACTAGTGTTTATCACTACTTAAGTTGTGAGTTCGATCCCGCTCATTGTGAGGTGTACTCGATCCATGATTATGCGATAAAGGTTGTCAGTGATTTGCGATATATCGGTGTTTTTTCCGACTATTCCTTTTTCCTCCACCAATAAAACTGACCGCTACGATATAACTGAAATATTGTTGAAAGTGGCGTTAAGTACCTTAACCATAACCTATTTCCAGGAAATATCAGGAAACGTCTTAATGCGTATGTAGCCTGTTTAGTCTGTAGAGACTAAACAACTGTCGTGAAGAAGAGTTTGAAGATACCAAAGGGGTAATCAGAATCCGTATATCGAAGAAGAACAGAAAACATAATGGCCAAAAGAAAAAGGACAAAAAGACAAACAACGATATACAAAATATACACGTAAAACTAAAGATCGAGTAACACGAACCCCACTAAAAACCGGGGGTGAACTCAGGTGCTCCGAAAGGGTAAACAGTTCCTGCTTCACTAGTGGCATCCGTCGTGTTAATCTAGTTACAAACCCGGTGGTAAGTCATGAATAGCTTTTAGAACTTCGTGTTCACGTTGTGCCTGAATGTAGGTCACGGAGACACATACTAACTCGGTCTCTTTGATTAGTCTATTTTCCCTATTTGTTATATAATACATAACAGTGAGCGTAGAAATAAGATTGAAGATACCAAAGGGGTTACTAGAAGACGTATTGTGCTTATCCAAAGCGAGAACATGAATTTCCAACGCAATATATCATGGTATTTTTGTGTTCAATAGTTTGAGATTAGAGATGGTTGTTCATTTTGTTGATATTGGTGGAATTGTTGAACATCCCTTTGTAAACTTTCTTATCATAGTCATCAAAATACGTAATATTACCCCTTTACACAAAATAAACCATACTGAGAGTAAGAAGTTGTAACAGGAGAAGTTTGATTGATTGATTGATTGATTGGTGCATGACATATTAAACAGAAGCATGACATTTCTGTTTAATTACGCTGAATCTCTATTTGGATTGGAACCTCGCTTTCTAGACACAATGTAGTCGCCTAAAGCCATGTTATCTGATTGGCGTACTTACTGTTATTAGTCGGAACACCTTTAATCGTAATTCTTGATGTTTCATGATAACCGGAACTTCCTCAATTAAAACTGTATTAATCAAGAACCTGATAGCCTTTCTGGAAGGATAGAACTTTTGTTTAGTTTTAATTACACCTTATATAAGAATGCTGGATTCTGATTGGTTAATAGCCGTGATATTTTTTACAAATTCAGGCCTTGCATTGTGAATTTG
>JYMV01018562.1_pt1 | contig 10270 bp, 4 predicted proteins | sample 338911 | NCBI WGS metagenome assembly JYMV01 (sample SAMN03354496, study PRJNA234377) | hydrothermal vent metagenome | biome: Deep sea; feature: Hydrothermal plumes at the Eastern Lau Spreading Center, Western Pacific Ocean; material: Seawater | place: Tonga | collected 2009 | depth 2000 m m
CATCCTTTTTAACATATTTTTATCTATCCGATCGAAGAAATCACCACACTGTTGGTTAAAAAAATAACAGGTGTCCCCAATTAAGAATTGTAGCTTTTGCAAAGGCGATAACTCTGTGAAATCCAGACCGGGCATAAAGACAAGCATATGGTCAACAATTTCTTGAAAACTTTGATCTCTTGTATTTTTGTATGCCGGACATTCAAGTAAGAAGTGTTGAAGGGGTCCAGTGGCATTGTAAGGACACGCTTCGCATACCGAGCTGTCACGTAACTTCATAGAAGATTGCGTGCCTGTAGCACCTCTGGATAAAAGAGGTATTGCATTTGCAGACTATTTAAAACCTAAAGGTAAGTAACAAACGAATCTATGTTCCCGCAAAATCTTTGGGCCGATGTGCGGTCAAATGCAAAACGATTAAATAATGAACCATGACCATTACACGAACTACCCATTAGTTTTCTTACTCCAAAAGACCTTTAGCATTTTTGGGCTTTCCAATTTTTAACTCGGTGTACCTGATAAAAGGTTTTATTCCTGAAACAATCCCTGTGCACAAAATTAAACCAGTCACCTTCAAAAATTTAATTATTCTTGAACTATAATAAACTGCAAGTTTGCATTAAAATCTGAAGCTTACACGATGTGACACCTCGAGCTCAGAACAGATTAGAGTGGAAACAAGTGCGGTAGTAATTTTCGGACTTGTATATTACGTAAAGTTAAGAAATTTTTTTCGCTTTCCGAATATTGTTCGCTAAAATGTCCTGCAAGATCGATCGCATTTAACATAATTTATCATCGTTGGAACAAAATACTTGCGCTTAACGACTATAGAATATGATGATGTTTTCACCTCTTATTGAGTGCCATGTCAAAAAGGTAAACATGTTTAGACAGACATATTGTCTGTCCAGAACATTCCTCGTCAGTTTGACATCCTTTGTGTACATCAATGTTTTGTTAAATGATGACCTTGACATGTGTAAAAATAGAAAACATGCTGTTAATTTTTTATTAATTTGTCTGATATTATCAGTTCTACAGTGCTCATTATAACATTGCTTCTTGAACCATCTATATCAAGTGGCAGTGAGAACGAACAATTGTATACATCTATTATTTTGATTCGATAGATAAATAAAAGAAATGGATTTTCACAGCTGATCTTTGTATCGAAGTTCAAACGTTTGATAATTGTTATCAGCTTCTCAGATGTATTCATGCAATAATCATACTCAGGTCATAACGCTTTGGCAATGAAATGGAGGGAGACCACATGCACGTCCTGTTTTTAATTTGTTTAACTATCCACAACACGGGAGTCACTTCCTATATACAGATGTGTCACTAGTATGGTTGATTTTTTCAACTTTCAACTATCAATGGATGGAGATTTTACGCTATGGTATATATCAATGGTATACAGGCTCCCTGCTTCTTCATTGCTAAAATAGATTCTTCTTCTGTGCTTCTGTAAATCTGTCAAATATGATCTGACCATTTGTTTTTTGAAAACCTGAATCGTGTATGATTAAATAAATTTGGATTTTAATCTAATATATGATTTAGTCACCAATGACACTAAATGTACAGTCTATAAATGGGTATGGCTTTGGTACTACGAAGATATCAATGTGTATGGTTTTCATACAGATGGAATAAATAGGTTTTCAAGCCCGAGCTTACTTTACCGAATAATAACAAAAGTGATCTCCCATTATATACACTATCTAAAGAGAAAGGTACTAATTTTTTCTCAACAAATTCAATCGGCTCGTATTTTTTATGGACTTTGTTATTCGACAGTCAGCGATTCGGTCAACTGATTATCATAACGTATTCAACACCACGATATAGCTGAAAAACTGCTAATGTTGGCGTTAAGCACCAATCAATCAATCAATCATAACGTATTCATATAGATATACATTCAATTATTTACCTAAATACGTATACATACAACACCTACATTGGCTGTCTATAAACATCATCATGGGCATTTGAACTATCACAGATATTTTAACTTTTGACTTCCTACACTCAAATGGCAATTGGCAATAATGGATGTGACACGTTGGTGGGTATACGATCAATTTTTGGATGAATTTAATGTGCGTTGTTAAATCCTTATGATCTGTCGAAAATCATGTATGGTTCAACTCACAAGACATTTATCTTTTCAATAAGTACATGCATCTACTTCCCAATGATGGTTTTTTTAATCGTAGCGATCGTTTTTGTTAGGATATCGCAAAAATCCACATCAGAAAGTAAAAGTATCAGGCCAGAACTGAAGATAAGCAATGCCACCTTCAAAGCTGGAGATTGGAATGGATATCTTTCCTTTTTTATTTGTCTCAAAATTAATTCATTAGATCTAATGAAATTTACACTCTCAGTATCTAATATAACCAAGAAACAGTAAAATTATGGCTTATGTCTTGTTCTGATTGTAATTTGCCACTTTTCGATCATCTCAGGTGGTACTGCTATTTTCACCTTCTGGTCATTGCAGTTGTGAATTTGGCGATATCCAGACTAATAATGATCCCTACGATTAAAACTCCATATTCGGGGTTGGGGTGAAACATATGCCGGGTTATATTTTTGGAAGCGATCAGTCAATGTCTTGGAAGTTGAACCATTTATTGTTTTCGACAAATCACAAGGTTTTGCCAATAATAAAAGGACTTGAACCGATCATGGTTAAAAACTATGTCCGTCTTTGTTTGTTTACAACCATGGATAGTAGCATATATCTGTGGATGGTCTACAAAGCCTTCGGGTTTACCGTTACTTTGTCTCATTCTCATTCAACACAATATTATTAACATTATATACTGCTATGTGGGGTGTGATGATCTGAGGAAACCATATTACTGTCACATGCGAGTGTCTTTATGTCATGAATATGATGATATTGTCAATATAACTAACATCATATCTCGCACTTCCTCTCCTTTACTGATATACCGAGATGTGGTAAAACCTTTACGGGCCACGTGCGAGTGATCCTATGTATTACCCAATGAAAATACCAATTGCAAAAATAAGAAAATGTTGCAAAGCTGCTTTGCATGCTACGAGCAATCTAATTGGCCGAAACACGTATGTATCATATCATTATATATGCATGGTATAAGGTAGTATGTGACAGTAATAGGGTTTCCTCGAACTTTCCACGCTGCGACATATCAGTAAATGGGAGCAAGTGAGATATATGCTTTTTATCAGATTCCATTCAACATGGACAAATAGGAGTACCCGGAGAAAACCACATGCATGTCGCAGATCACTGACAAACTTGATCACAGAAACGTTGTATAGAGTACACCTCGCCACGAACGGAATCGAGCTCACTACATTACTGGTGATGGACGTTGATTGCTTAGGTTGATGTTAATCCAACTGTTATGATACATTTGCTGTGACCTGGTTCATTGGAATTAAAATAAGTGTACATGTGAATATTTTGTAAACATTTATCAATTTTAAAATACTCATATAAATAATTGGTTGATATTTGTTTGTAATTTACTGTCAAAGAGTCATATACATGTATATTAATTATGTAGTACATGTATACTAATGTGACCACGGTGACCTTGTAGCAAGACGGAAGATTGGAAGCTTAAAAACAGACTTGGGAAGTCCAGTAGGTGTTCGATACCCGCTAGCGCCAAAATATTAATGAAAAGTTTTTAATCTAATAAGAGGTTATAAAGTTCAAACATGCAGGAACAAAAGAAAATAAAACAGTAAACTCTTACAAAATAATTAACTGTCCGAACAATGGTGTGACGTCAAATCTAGAAAAATGTTTTAAAATATATGACCAGTTGACAATTGTATGACATTTAGATGTCAGTAATATGTCAAGTTCAAGTTAATCCACTCTTCTTTTTCCTTAACTCCATGTTTGATTATAGATTCATTCTTTAGACGTTTGTAAATTTAATTGGTTCACAACAATAAAGTTTGAATTAACCGACCCGGACATACGTATTTAGCATGGCCACACAATCATAATGAATAATCAGACATGATCCCAAAGTATACATACATTTAAATGAGCGTTTGTTTGTTTTGTAAATTGATAATCTAAACAATATATATTTGACGACTAGGTTTTGAATCTTTATGGGAAAATATTTTCATACAAGCGACACTCAAATCTATACTGACATGCACTATTTTTATTGAATATTTCCATTACCTATTGCAACAAAATGATACTTTACTTATTTTACTATCTTGGCTCTCACGAAGTCCTATAATCTTATCAAAATTAGATCTTGGTTGTTGCTCCATTTTTCTGATGTGTCACGCATAAAGATCTAACGCAATACCGTGTGGGGTTTATATTCATGTGACCTTTGCTCATGCCATCAAATTGTTGCTAACCAAATCTTGAAAGCAAAACTAGTCTGATTTGGTGACTGTCGCTTACATTGACTCATTTGTCAGTACGAGACGAAAGTTCTGCGTCTGTAAGAATTGTACTATGCGGAAGCACATCCTGACACTGAACAGAATAGTAGCGCCTCGAAGAGAGGCGAAGCTTCATCTAAAACAATGAATTAAAAAATTCTATATTGCAAAATGTTGGCCCAAAGAACAGTGTAACTCGTAAACAATATATCTCTGGTGAGATTTATTATGTTGGGAAAACATATCACTGGGTCTACATCCTATGTAAAATGTAGATGTAGGTGTAGAAGGGGACTGGATAGATAGGACGGGACAAAGGCTTTAGGGGTGGATAAGAAAGTCGGATAGTAGGGGCAACTTATGTGGGGTGGAGAGGAAAGTGTGGGGCAAAATTTGAAAGTGGACCGGAAAGTGGAGAGCAAGCTTTCAAAACTGACAAACAAAAAATGCTCATTTGGCTTCAAAGCATTCCCATGCCATCATATTACTGATAATGCTGAATTGTTGGTCCTGCGCATGTTTGAGTGTTTACAATTTCGAATTAGGGAAATATTTCAGTGGAGATAACATAATTTGTTTCAATTTCTTAATTACTAAACTACAATATCACCGTAGATTACACTGGCATGTAGAAGATGTACAAATCTCAACATTTAAATACTTACATAATAGATAGCAAACATGTGTTTATTAATCTTCTGACATTTTAAAGTAACCCGAGGACGCATATCACCCTATTTATCAGGTCTAATCCAACAGTCTAATAGAAAGTAGGCATCAATATCATAATCTCATCAAACGGTAACTTCGTCTCGTCATGCTACAAATGTATAAATGGCTAAAAAAATTGCTTACTTGGAGGTAAAAAAATGATAATCACTCAACTCCAGTATTAAAGTTCTATCAATCTATTATCATGTAAGATATGGAATGTTTTGTTTGTTTTTCTTTTCTTTTCTCATCGATAAGAAACTACCATTGTTGTTTTTCAAGAGAAACGTCTTAGATTATGTCTAATGCAAGAATAAATAAATTGTTTTAAGTTTGTAGATCAGATTTTTGCAATTTAATTGTGTATATGTTGACATATTAAATAAATAATTTTAACAGAAACAGACAACACTAATTATAAAATAAATGATAAAGTCATGTCAAGGAAATATACTTTTTTTATTGTAAGTGAAGATGAATGATTACAATTTTTGCTGATTTAGCACTTATATTTATGAAAATATCTTAATTAAATGTTTGGTTTATGTTCCTTCTCTTTCAACAATTATTACATTGTTGCTATATCATGGAGAACACCTTTCTACGGTCGTTATCACGAACTGATTGGCCGTTATGAAATATCCATTTTTCAAATAGCAATAGACCTTTTCCCTCTCACTTTCCTTTATCACCGACAACATTTTTATAGGACCTGACTATGAGTACGAAAGAGGAACGATTTACACTTCGCGAGCACATGAGTTTATCCCCAATTTTGTTATGGGTCCATCTTTTTTGTTGGGTTTTTTTTCATATGATTTTTCTTTTCTTTGTTTTTTCTCTGCTGTGTCTTGTGTCCAATGTTGCCTGTGTCACCGGATTGTCCATTCTTGATTGACCCTTTGGATCTCTCTAACGTTTGCTTAGTGGTCAAGAAATTCAAATTTCCATATTGACCACATCGCGCCTGAATAATACCACGCCCTCTTTTATGACGAAATAGAGGCTTTAATCAATAAAATTCAAGAAAATATGCAGAAATAAGCAGGTTCGCACTGAAGTGGGTTTGAAAATAGGTTCGATATATTAATAAATTACAATGAAATCGTGCTATAACCATGTGGGATAAAGTTTGTCGGTGACTTGTATGATATTGGTAGTTTTCTCTGGATACTCCGGTTTCCTCCACCAATAAAACTGACCAGCACAACATAACTGCAATATTGCTGAAATTGGCGTCAAACATCCCAACCGTCAAAAATATATGTGTATTGTATATATGCCGAGTGATCTCGAGTCCATGAGAACAAACAACTGTTTGTTTATATTTCATTTCACTGTTTGACTGATAACATGTTATCACACAATTGTGCTTTGGATGTGTCTGATATAATCACTGAATATCGGCAAATGACAGAACACTGTAGCGTGCTTCTGCAGTACCCAGACAAAAGTCTCGATTATACACTGGTGAAGAATGATCCCAATGTATATAAACATACGTTGAAATGTGCGGTTGTTTTGTAAATTGATAATCCAAACAAATGTATATTTGACAATCAAATTTTAACCTCAAAATATTTTCATACGTGCAAATTTTGGTTGAAAATGTCCATTACTTATTATTCGTTAGTATGGACCATGCACAGGTAAACAATTATCCTTATGTATACATATATTGACATGTGCGGTTCTTTGTTTTATAAACTGAGAACAAGTTAATTTTCAATGAGATGATGAGGTCTGCTTTGTATTAGACCAACATGCTTAGTTGGATTTTTATAGTGCTAGCTCACTGAAACAACAGTCCGCGGGTAGACATGTCACTCCACTCGGATACATTATCCTGATTCCGAGTCAACCAGTCTTTGCTCTTTATCCTTAATGCCGCGTGCTTGGGGGAGAAGAAACAAATACCAATTTTATAGCCTTTGGTATTATCCTGCCGGGCTCGAACCCACGATCTACCGCACTCGAGGCGAGCACGCGACCCATTACACCACCGATGCAGTTTTGTAAATTGGTAATTCAAACAAACTTGCACAATCTTTTTGGTTGAAAATTACAATTACTTACTATTCCAAAAGGTCGATGCTTTGCTTATTATTTTATTATCTTAGTTATCATCAGATTTAAAACTGTTATTGCTATAACCTTTACTGATATGTTGCACATGTATACCTTTACTCATGCAATCAAACTGACGCTCCCCATATCTTGAAAGCTAAAGTACTCTGATTTAGCGACTATAGTTTACCTTGATACATTTGCCAGTGCGAGACAAAAATTCTACGTCCATAAGAAATGTATTATGTGGAAGCACATCACGATATGGAACAGAATATTAGGACCTCGAAGCGAAGTAAAACTTATTATCGTCAGAATGGTTGACTGATACATTCAGAAAATTGTGTTTGTAGGTGTCTTGTATAATCACTTATTATCGCAGTTGACAGAACACGGGCTTCTTCAGTATACTGACGCAAGTCTCGAAATGCCATCGTTAGTATGGGTCATCCACAGGTAAAATAGTTTAGTCAGTGCGCAGTCACCATACCGAACCTGAAGGAATCATACCATTTACAGTTTTACATAAAGCTGATATTTTGTTCTAGCTACTTTTTATGTGCAAGAGGCCTAGGTCTAACTTTAGTGAATGTCATATGTGTTTCACTATGCTGTAGAACAGTGTTAAAATCTGGTTAATCGCCCTCAATAGAAATGAGTGTTTCCTTTATGTTATTATATATACTAATGATTCTAATTTAGTATCACTCCTATTATTATTTAATTTTAGCCATAATTTATCACTTCCATGTGAACTAACAACTATATTTACTTAAACTTCAAATGAATCGTCTTTAATCCTTCCAAATTACTTAATCTCCACATCTCACAAGCACCTATTAAAATTGTTATAAATATTTATCCTTCACTTGTTCTATTTGGACAGTGTAATTGCATTGACTGGATATAGTTTTGTTTTTGTCAAAAACGATTATAACGACGCTTGTTTCTGCTCTTTTTAGACAATTTGGCAGTTGTTTTTGAACTTTTCGACATTCAGGATAATCAATATATACGTACAATGTACATGTACATTGTCGGGAAATATAAGATTCAGTTGTACTCGCTGCGAAACAGGACAGAAAATCTCGCCAAATGTTCTCTTTTGAATGTTTCCTGATCAAATAAATCTTATATTTTCCGACTACATGTATATTGTCTATGTAATGTGTCTTCTCTAACTAAGACATACATGTATACCGGAATATGTAGTATTCATCAATGATAATATACGATAACCCAAAATAAAGTACGTTTGTTTAACAGTACCCATAATTTTCTTAATCTGTGGCATTGCTTGGCGACATCGTATGGTCTTGGATTTGCATTTAGCATATCACAACCAATATTTGTGATTTCGCCGACATTGACAAATTGGGAGTTATAATATAAACAATATTTTTGTGCACTCTGATTAAAATCACATCTCTTCCTTTTTACACTAATACGAGTCACGGTGACGCGACATACCAGTAAAGAGGAGCGATTTAACCAGATTGAACCTTGTGCGTCTGTATATTTGAAAAAGTTTGATGGTGAGTTACGGAAGGTCGATGGTCTTTTCGGGGTACTTTAGTTTACTCCTCCAGTAAAACTGCCCTCACGATATAATTGAAATATTCTTGGACAGTGGCATTAAATGCATATAATCCAATCAAACTCACTAAATATAATAGACAGGTTGATTCTTTTTTTCTTATCTAAAAGTATATTTTAAGTACGACAGTTCACTGACCATGTTCGCTATTGTACTGTAATGGATAGTATTTGTGGTATTTTTTAATAGTAACGAGGTTTCTTTAGTTAAAGATAGATCTCTGTAGGATTTATTTATTATTTTACAATTGTATAACCGCGGCAGAATTAAATTTAAACCAGAGGCACAACAGAGCCATTTATACTAGTACTTTATTGTACGTTTACAATTGATGGATCGCGAGAGATGTAGATTTAAACCATATTAATTATGACCAATGTTTTCAGAAACACAGAATGTATTAAAAAGATCTGTAATTGGGTTCTTTATCCACCATTTCCTAAGAACTTATTTGTTCTTGTTTATAATTTGAGGCTTAACAATGGAGTTGTTCGTCATTACGTTGTTAGCTATATTGTCGACCTATAAATTTTACCCTTTTTAGCAATTGTGTGCTCCTTATATAATAACTTATATCGTTATAAATTATAAGAAATATAGTGTTGCATGCGGCCTGTTTGTCCGTGTGTCAATCAGATTTATGTTGCCATTTTAAGTGCATGTTGTGAAATAGTGGATAATGATGTTTTTTTTTCAAGTCAAGATATTTAAAAACACGTGAATCTATCTACAAAGTTAGAAGACAAAGGGAAAAGTCTGACAACACAGAAGTTATGTGCAGTGAGATCAGCTGTCATTCTAAGAACGCATTAATCTCTTTTAATTGATTGAAAGAAAAGATGCTTCTTTATCTGATCAGGAAACCATAAAGTTATCAAATGTTTCATCTTTTCTTAATAACTTATTGTCAATTTATATAATTTCAATTTTGAAATACGTCTACATGCATTTCATATCAAAATATGATAGCATAAAATAATGCTTTTTACCTTGATCATCGCTTCATTTACCAATTTAAATACATGTATATATATATATATTGACTGAATGTAAATATCCCTCTCCAACCCAAATGACATATATCGTTCTAAACTATTGAAATGACAGGGATAGTGCTTGTATGTTTGGTAATTTGCTTGAAAGTTGTTTTTTTGCGTTGAAAGTTAATGTATACCTTCAAAACATGAGTATAAAAAGACGTTTGGCGAGATTCAACAAAAAAAAACGAGTATTTTCTTTGTTTTTGTGTGCAGCTTGTGCATCATTAATTATGCATCTCCCAATTTCCGAACTTCATGCGCAATGGCACTGGTGTTTACACTTCAGCATGAGTTTGAACTTTCAACTTTTCCTTCAATTCCAACCAACGGTCATGTAGGTGGCCTATGTTAATTCTTGTGTTAATATAATTCGCCAAAACTTCTCTCCTGTTTCTTTTAAACATTTTTTTTTAAATCAGTT
>JYMV01002089.1_pt1 | contig 10269 bp, 9 predicted proteins | sample 338911 | NCBI WGS metagenome assembly JYMV01 (sample SAMN03354496, study PRJNA234377) | hydrothermal vent metagenome | biome: Deep sea; feature: Hydrothermal plumes at the Eastern Lau Spreading Center, Western Pacific Ocean; material: Seawater | place: Tonga | collected 2009 | depth 2000 m m
AAATTTAGCTGGGCTTTAAATTCGCGTACGCTAGTACCAGCCACTTGTTGCCGGAGTCCTCGAAGTTGACCTGGACCCTGGCATATTCTCCTTGACCTTCGATAGTGACCACCGTGCCGTCGCCAAACTTATTGTGACGTACGCGACCACCGAGGCGGATAGCGCCATCCGCTGCGGGTGATATCGGCGCTTTCTTATTATCAGGAACAGTTGTTTGAAGATTAACGGTTCGAACATGCTCCACAAGTTCTTCGGGGATCTCGAGAAGAAAACGAGAGGGGCGGGTGTAATGTTCTCGTCCGTGCAGGTGACGCACTTCGGCCCAGGTTAAGTACAATTGTTCCATGGCGCGAGTCATGCCGACATAACAGAGCCGGCGTTCCTCTTCCAACCGTCCTGGTTCCTCGAGAGAGCGCTGATGGGGAAACAAACCCTCCTCGACACCGCACAGGAATACCAACTTGAACTCAAGGCCTTTGGCAGAGTGTAGGCTCATCAGTTGCACGCAATCTTCCCAGGCCTCGGCTTGGGCTTCACCAGCTTCCAACGCGGCATGGGCTAGAAAATCAGCGAGGGGATCGAGTACTCCATCAGCATCGGGTTCGGCATGAAAATTCCGGGCCGCGTTGGTTAGTTCTTCTAGGTTTTCGATTCGAGTCACGGCCTTTTCGCCGCCACTTTTTCGATAGTGGGGAATCAGACCGCTTTTCTGAACCACCGAGTCGGTTTTCTCAGAGAGTTCAAGATTGGCCGTTTCCTGGTCTAATGTTTCAATCAGGTTGATGAATCCTTGTAAAGCAGATCGAGTACGGGCCGGCATAGTGTCATCAGACGCCAGGTTCAACGCGGCTTTCCACAACGATAAGCTCGCCTGTTTCGCGTTTTCCCGTACCCGTTCAAGGGTTCGATTGCCAATTCCCCTCGCGGGCACATTGATTACTCGCTCAAAGGCGGGATCGGAATCTCGGTTATAGATAAGTCGCAGGTAAGCCAGGGCGTTTTTTACCTCGGCTCGTTCGAAGAAACGCAAACCCCCATAGACCCGATAGGGCGTGCCAGCATCGACTAAGAGCTCTTCGAAGACTCTCGATTGAGCATTAGAACGGTACAAGATCGCGACGGTGTCACGTCGGTTGCCGTTTGCAATCCAACTCTGTAGGCAGTCAAGGACGAAGCGTCCTTCGTCGATATCGTTAAAAGCAGCGTAGACCTTGACCGGTGTTCCGTCTTCACCGGAAGTCCAGAGGGTTTTGCCCAGGCGATCCTCATTGTGGTCAATCACCGCGTTCGCTGCCGAAAGAATGTTGCCGGTCGAGCGGTAGTTTTGTTCTAGCCGTATGATTTCTGTGCCTGGGAAGTCTCGCTGAAAGTGCGCCATGTTTTCGACCCGGGCTCCTCGCCAACCGTATATCGATTGGTCATCGTCCCCGACGGCAACAATATGGTTGCGTGGCTCAGCCAATATTTTGAGCCACCGATATTGAATTTCGTTGGTATCTTGGAATTCGTCGACCAGGATATGACGAAACCGTTGCCGATAAGCATCCCGAAGCGCTTCCTGGTTGTGGAAGAGTTCGTACGCCCGCAGCAGGAGTTCGGCAAAGTCAACCAGGCCCAAACGTTGGCACATCTGTTCGTAGTATTCGTAGACCCGCACAAGAGTTTGCTGAGTAGCATCGCCCGTGCTGGCCAATTGTAAGGGGCGATGTCCTTCTTCCTTGTTGTGATTAATGAACCACTGCACCTGGCGTGGCGGCCAGTGACCTTCATCAAGATCGAATTCCCTGAGGATTCGGCGGATTAATCGGTACTGGTCATCGGCATCGAGAATTTCGAAAGATTCGGGCAGATCGGCTTCCCTACAATGCGCTCGTAATAGGCGATGGGAAATGCCGTGAAAAGTGCCGATCCACATACCGCCCACGGGAAACCCAAGAATCGTTTCAATTCGCTGGCGCATCTCGAGCGCCGCCTTATTCGTGAACGTCACTGCCAGGATAGACAGCGGTGAAACGTTGAGGGCTTCAATCAGCCAGGCAATTCGATAAGTTAAAACCCGGGTCTTACCGCTGCCAGCGCCCGCTAGGACGAGCATAGGCCCAGGGGATGCGGCGACTGCGTCTCGCTGCGCCTCGTTCAGTTCGGAAAAGATATGACTAAGATCCATCCCAGGTCGAAGTGTAAGTAACGACGGTTCGTCATCAACACGGGCCGAGGGCCAAGCACCCTGTTTGCCCGTACCTTTACCCCCCATTACCCCGCTTATTTTTGTAGCAGCTTGTCCGGCAACAGCAAGGCGCCAACTCCATCAGCAAAACCCGGGTTCTGCACTTGCCGGGCAATGCGTACTTCACAGCCATAGGAATTAACGGATGCACAGATTAGAACGATGAACGCAGGCGCCGGATAACAATTATGATCATGGGACTCGACGGAAATAGCATTGCTGTTTGAGTCGATGATCCCCCGCCATGGGATTCATGGGCCCTGGTCGCCATTCGGTTGGACTGAGTTCCGGAAAATAAACGGCGCCGTCTGAGAGAATTTGATCCGGAACGTGCGTGATATCGACCAGTTCGCAGTACGAGAGAGCAGCCTCGTACAACATTGCCCCGCCGATGAACCAGATTTGACCGTCGCAGTGTAAAAGGGCGTCATCAATTGAGAGAAACGTTTCAACATGGGGTAGCTGGGCGCCGGTAATCACAACGTTGCGTCGTTTGGGCAGTTTTTTGCATCCAATAGATTCCCAGGTTAGGCGCCCCATGATAATCGTGGCACCGAGGGTGCGCTGTTTAAAACGTCGAAGATCAGCGGGGTAATGCCAGGGTAAGGTTCCGTTTACACCGATTACGCGGGCCGGCGACATCGCAACAATGGCAGCGCGCACGACTAAACGGCGACCTTGAATGAGATCGCAGGGTGCGGCTGGTAGCCGGTTAGTTCAAAGAAAGCAAGTAACGTTTCGGTTTCCGCTTTTAGAAGTGCTGGGATATCGTCGAGTGCTTGAATCGAAGCGTCAATGCGGAGTTTTGGCAGATCTCGTGGCGTCCGGGTGAGTTGTTCTTTCAGACCTGGCACGTGGTCATATTCCGCCATGGTGCCATCTGGTTTGGCTGTATAAATGTGAGCGTCGATCAACGTGTGCCCCAGAATTCCAGCCTGTATTCCACTGAACCGCGCGAAAAGTTCGAGCAGCAAAGCATACCCAGCGATGTTGTAAGGTACCCCGAGCGCTACGTCGCAACTGCGTTGAGTGAGATGTAGGCAGAGCAGTGGCTCCCCTTCCACCGTATTTTGTACGTTTAATACCCAGAGCGCATGGCATGGGGGTAACGCGCTCGTTTGTGCATTGCCGGGCGCCCAGGCCGAGACCACCAGGCGGCGACTATCAGGGTTACGCTGGAGTTCATCCACTACCCATCGGATCTGATCATTAAAGCGGGGTTGTCCATCTTCATGAATCGGGAAATGCCGCCAGAAGTTGCCGTAAGCACTGGGCACTCGCCCGTTTCCGTCTGCCCATGGGTCCCAAAATCTGCAGCCATGTCGGTGAAGAAGGTCGATATGGGTTTCCCCGGACAGAAACCAGAGATTTTCCACCACGATGTTTTTCCAGGAAATTTCCTTGGTGGTCAGTAACGGAAAGCCTTGTCGAAGATCGATCTCGTAATTGACGTTAAAACTCGAGAAGGTGTCCACTCCAGTGCGATTGGTCTTGCGGCTGCCGTGTTCAAGCACCTGTTGGACCGTATCTAGGTATTGTTTCAAGGAAACTTTCCTTTGGCTGCGAAATCGTTCGTTAACCTTAGATCCGCCCCGGAGCAAAGAAATTTTCGATGGCCTTGCGCGCGATGTAACTCGATTTTACGTACCAGTACGATTCGTTGATACAAAGAGCAGCAAACGCCAGCTTCTGTTCGCCGCGATGTGCGTAACCGATGAACCAGTCGTATGTCCCTTGTGGGTTTAATCCACGGAGCGACCCGGTTTTTCCTCCGACTTCGACACCTACAAAATGTCCGCGCGCGAATCCTTTGAAGCTTTTTTGCGCCGAACCGCTGCGGACAGTTTCACGCATCATGATCTGCAGTTGCTTGGCTGCTTTCGGGCGAATGGCGGCTTCGGTGAGGACCGGCTCATTCGCATAGAGCACGATACCATTGTCATCAGTCATAGAATCTACCAATATTGGTTGCAATATTCGGCCACCGTTAATTACCGAAGCGGCGAGCAACGCCGCGTGTACTGGGCTCAGCGTGTTTTTGCGGGTGTAACCGGCAGCGGTTTCTACCACCTCCCAGTCAATTTCGGGGTTGAATGTCGATTTGCTTTCCGGTAACTGAAAGTCACCCGATAATATTCGGTTAAAACCGAACTTTTTCGCATATTGCCGTAGTTGGTTGCCGCCGACATGCTCTAAGCCGATACGGCCGAAAACTGTGTTCACTGATTTTGCGAAAGCAACCCGCAGTGGGAGATGCTGGGTCCACTGGTTATTCTTGTGATGCAGTACGTTTTTCCTATAGAGACTGCTGGATTTGCCATTAAAAGGAATGACGGTTTCGGCGTTGACTTTGCCAAGGTCAATCGCAGCCGCAGCAGTAACGAGTTTAAAAACAGAGGCAGACGGGTAGCTGCCGCCTAAGGCAAGATTTTCGCGAACTTCGCTATCGCGCCGGTGATTGGCGATCGCGAGGACCCGGCCGGTGTCGGGGTCTACAGCAACGAAGACGCCGTAATCTGGTCGGTGTGCTTGCAATACGGACTCGATTTCATGTTGTAGTTGCGTGTCGATGGTGTAGCGAATCTGGGCCTTGCGGCTGCGATTGTTATGGTGCACTAAAACCCGCTGTGGATAGAAATTACGTGAGATCGAGGTCGATATAGTGTCGCGGATCAGTTCCTGGTCAATGCCCCAAACTGAACTTCGGTCGCGCTCTATCGAGCTCAGCACAGTGGGCCAGCCAAATGCGCCGACGATCAATGCGACGGGCAATCCCAAGAGAAAAGAATAAAGATAGACCCGCGCGCGCAATTTCAAACCAGTCTAACCTTCTTTTTCATCACTTTGAGAATGACCAAGGTAAAAGACGGGGGGATCAGTAGTTCGAGTATGTTCAAAAAATAATGCTTTAATCGGGGATCGGATTTGTTGCCATAGAAGCACATAATCAATTATAAACTTGGCGCTGCGCCGGTTCTTCAATCCTCTAGAAGCACGTCTCTCGCTTGGTTCACAAGTGACGCTAAATAATCGGTGCCGCCGCGGTCCGAGTGTAGCTTCTGAATCAGCCTGCGATGCGTTTCGGTTATGGTGTCCGAAGACGAGTCTTCACTGACACCCAGGATCTCTGCAGCTTCGCGCCGACTCATAGGCCCCGTGGGGGGGCTAGGGGGGGCTCCCTGGGATCGATCGCGATTACGCCAGGTGTCGCTGTAGTTACGATCTAAAAAGGCTTCGAGCAACGCGGCAGATTGGGGATCTGCAGATCGGCATTCGTTCATTAGCGTTAGAAGCTCGTCCAGAGAAAGATCGTTGATTGACCGCCCCGAGAATTCACCACGGGTCACTTCCCCCGTTAGGTCACCGGTGTCGTGATCCAAAATCATAAGGAAGTAACTTGTTTCTACTTTCGAGCGGTTTCCGGCGGCGGGTTTACGATTGGATTTGAACATTCTCCAAGCCTGCCGTGCCAGCAATCCGCGCTGCAGCCAAGGTATAGCTGCACCGAGCAGCGCAAACAACCAGTGGACACGGCCCGTGATGACCGCCAGGAACAGAATTCCGGCAACGCCGTAAAGCAGAATCAATTTGAGTGCTTGCCCTCGTTGAGCTGGTGAGGACCTGCCCAGCCAAGCGGAAAGCCATATCAGCCCCGCCAGAACCGCCAGCGCAAGCAATACGCGGATCATTTTTCAGCGAGATTTGATCAACTGGTGGGTTAACTTTGCAACAACTGCGCTATGCGTTCGACTGTAGCTCTCGAGGGCCTTATGACCGCCAGCCGCGAACACAGCAACAGCACACAAGAGTTCTCGCAACTTTTCGGCACTGCTGGCATCAAACTGGCAGTAGGCACCGTTGCTGAGTCGGGCGATATCACGAAAAGCGCGCTCCGTGATTGGATCAAAGCTGTCTTGGAACATAAAAATCGGTACACCCAGAATGCCGAGTTGTCCGGCCAGTCGATTGAGTACAGCCGGGTCCTCCTCCATGGCGTCGCCAACAAAAATCAGCGCTTGGATGGACGCTTTGCCAGTTTCGGAGATGCCATGTTGAATCACTTTGGCGATCTGGGTTTGTCCAGCAGCGCAGTGAATGGATGTCATGTGTGAAAGAAGATCCCGGCCACTGCTGGCCCATGGGATGGCAGCAAATTCCATGAAACCGCGGTAATACGCGAGCTGTACATCGAGGCCACCAAGAGCTGCTGTTTCCTCGAACATCTGGCCTTGAATATGGCAGGCGCGATCCCACAATGGTTCTCGACTCGCTGTAGCGTCCATGGCGAACAGCAACCGCCCCCGCTGTTTATCTGGTTTAACGATCGGCCTGGATTTGACTTGCTGCAGAAAGGCATCGACCTCCGCATGGCTTGACTTCTGCGGTAATTTGTCGCGCGGCGTAGTCATCTAGATAAATAGCGAAGGCTGTGGATCAGCGGAATATTAACATCGGTCACTGCATTTTCCCGATTCAACACGGCTCAAAAAAATGCAGGAGACAGTCCCACAGAGAGATAGCGGAGCTCACAGTTGAAGATGTGATAACTCGGCGTGTTAATCAGATCACCAATGGTTCAGCGTGAAGAGAAATAGTGCAAAGCGGTTGTCAGACCAGATTGAGTAAAAGAATAACTAAAATGATGACCACTGCCGTGGGGATGAGTACGGCAGGCCAGTTTGTTGGGCATCACGACTCTGCGCGATCATCGTTTTGGCCCCTGGAGAGAACCAGAGTAACACCAACAGGCCGATCACACCGAGCAGCAGTTTTTCCCAAGTCGCGAGTAGGCTCATGGTATTGCGATAGGGTGAGTTAGGCTCCAGTAGTGGCGATTGTGCGGAACCAATGGAATGTTAGGTCCCAAAAAAGTGTTGTTTTTCGTAATTTTACCGGCAGTTGAGGGGCTATGGTTCAATCGGTCTCGAACGTGATGTCAAACAGGTGAAAGGGTTTTGGAAAGAGAGTAGCATTGGCTGAACGGGCAAGAAAGCGCCCTCTCCAGGGTATTATGGGGGGCGCGGTTCGAGTGTTTTGCCCGCAGGCAGAAGTATTGACTCACCGCTTATGGGAGCCGTATATGAGTGAAGACCAAGGAAGTAATCTGTCCCAGCGGATTCAGGATCTCAAAAAAGAACATCGGGCCCTAGATAAAGAATTACGGGCTATTGCGAACGATCCGCTGGTCGATGATTTACAGATACAGCGATTGAAAAAACGCAAGTTATTTCTTAAAGACAGTATTGCCCATCTTGAGAGCAGCCTTTTACCCGACATTACAGCATAGCTCTCTATACCGGTTTCTTTTCTAAAAACTTCCTCTGGTAGCGGGCGTTTTTCTTCAGGCCTTAATAATACTGTGCTTGCTCGTCAGTTAAGGAAGTCAACGCCACACCAATTTTTTCCAGATGAAGGCGTGCCACCATCTCGTCCAGTTTTTTCGGTAACACATAGACTTTATTTTCGTATTGACCCGTTTGTTGCCAGAGCTCGATTTGAGCCAACACCTGGTTGGTGAACGAATTTGACATGACGAAACTCGGGTGGCCCGTAGCGCAACCAAGATTCACGAGCCGCCCTTCGGCAAGCAAGATCAAACGACTTCCATCGGGAAAAACAACGTGGTCGACCTGCGGCTTGATGTTATCCCACGAATACTGACGCAGCGACGCAACATCGATCTCATTATCGAAGTGACCGATATTGCAAACGATGGCCTGATCTTTCATCTGCAACATGTGCTGGTGTTGGATCACGTGATAGTTGCCTGTGGCGGTGACAAAAATATCGACAATCGAGGCAACTTCGTCCATGGAGACGACCCGATAGCCTTCCATCGAAGCTTGGAGCGCACAGATCGGATCAATCTCGGTGATCCATACCGTCGCCCCTAATCCCCGCAGTGCCTGGGCGCAGCCTTTTCCAACATCGCCATAACCAAGCACAAGCGCAACCTTGCCTGCCACCATCACATCAGTGGCTCGCTTTATCCCGTCGACCAGTGATTCTCGGCAACCATAGAGATTATCGAACTTGGACTTGGTTACTGAGTTGTTTACATTGATAGCCGGGAACGGCAGCTCATCTGCGTTTTCCATTTGATAAAGGCGATGCACCCCCGTTGTAGTCTCCTCGGTCACGCCACGGATATTTTTCAAGATGCGGCTGTAGAAACCTGGTTGTTGTTGCAGATGTTGCCGGATGCTCAAATACAGCGCTTCCTCTTCCTCGCTACTGGGTTGATCAATCAGCGAAGGTTTTTCTTCTGCCTTGGCGCCAAGGGTGACCAGCAAGGTCGCATCGCCGCCGTCGTCGAGAATCATGTTGGGCGTGCCGCCGTTGCTCCACTGCAAGATTCGGTGGGTATACTCCCAGTACTCTGAAAGTGTTTCGCCTTTATAGGCGAATACCGGCGTTCCACCCACGGCGATCGCGGCTGCAGCATGGTCTTGGGTGGAAAAAATATTGCACGATGCCCAGCGAACGTCGGCGCCAAGTGCATGCAATGTCTCGATAAGCACAGCAGTTTGAATGGTCATGTGCAGGCTGCCGGCGATTCTGGCGCCACTTAGCGGCTGATCGCCCGCGTGTTCTTCGCGCACCGCCATAAGACCGGGCATCTCGGTCTCAGCGATTGCGATTTCCTTACGGCCCCAGCCTGCAAGCGAGAGATCCGCAACCTGGTAATCAGAAAAATTGGGTTTTGTTTGAGCGCTCATGGCCTGTCTCCAAGCTTACCGAGCGCCGTTGCGTGTTCACAGACGTCGCTGGCCGAGCCTGGCAGAAAGGTGATTCTGTCGCAACGCTCCTCGGCCCCGTCTTCCCGCCGTTTTGGCGGCAGGGGAAGTTATCTGCTGACAGCCTCCTGTGAACCGAGTCCCGCTGCATCACGCAGCAGCTCAGCTTTGTCTGTGTGTTCCCAGGTAAATTCCGGTTCGGTGCGGCCAAAATGACCATATGCAGCGCTGTTTCTGTAGATAGGGATGCCCTTGGGCCTCAGATCGAAATGCTCGAGAATCAGTTTCTCGATATCTTCTTCTGGGATGACCGCGGTTCCAGAAGTATCGATCATGAGCGAGACCGGTCGGGCAACACCGATTGCATAGGCTACCTGTATTTCGCATTTTTCGGCAAGACCCGCAGCAACCACGTTTTTTGCGACATAGCGCATCGCATAGGCAGCCGAGCGGTCCACTTTTGATGGATCTTTGCCCGAAAATGCCCCGCCCCCATGATGGGCTGACCCGCCATAGGTGTCGACGATGATCTTACGGCCAGTCAGCCCGCAATCTCCACGCGGTCCTCCAACCACGAAGCGGCCTGTCGGGTTGACAAGAAACCGAGTCTCTCCGGAGATCATCTCGGTGGGCAGCACCGGCTTAATGATTTCATCGACTACGCCTTCGCTGAGTGTTTCGTGACTCACGTCCTCACCGTGCTGTGTAGAAAGCACGACGGTGTCGATCGAGGTCGGTTTGCCGTTTTCGTAGCGCACGCTGATCTGGCTCTTAGCGTCGGGCCGCAGCCATGGCAACGTGCCGGACTTTCGCACTTCTGCCTGGCGTTTGACCAAGCGATGCGCATAGGTGATCGGGAAGGGCATCAGTACGTCAGTTTCGTTACAAGCGAAGCCGAACATCAATCCCTGGTCACCCGCGCCCTGTTCAAGATCCATGCCCTCGCCTTCATTTACCCCCTGGGCGATGTCGTTCGATTGCTTGTCGAGCACAATCACGACAGAGCAACTGGCATGGTCATAGCCCATTTCGGACGAGCAGTAACCGATGTCGCGGATGGTGTCACGCACGACCTGAGTCGTGTCGATCTGAGCCGTAGTTGTGATTTCTCCGGAGACAATGGCAAGACCCGTGGTTACGAGGCTTTCGCAAGCGACCCGCGAACCTTTGTCCTGTTCTATCAACGCATCGAGCACCGCGTCGGAAATTTGATCCGCCATCTTATCGGGATGGCCCTCCGATACCGACTCCGAGGTGAATAGATAACTACGTGACATCGACCCCTCCTAAATTAAAAAATAAGAT
>JYMV01047434.1_pt1 | contig 10269 bp, 10 predicted proteins | sample 338911 | NCBI WGS metagenome assembly JYMV01 (sample SAMN03354496, study PRJNA234377) | hydrothermal vent metagenome | biome: Deep sea; feature: Hydrothermal plumes at the Eastern Lau Spreading Center, Western Pacific Ocean; material: Seawater | place: Tonga | collected 2009 | depth 2000 m m
TGGTGATTCATGACGACATCGACCTTCCCCTTGGCAGGATTAAAAAAAAGTTCAAAGGGGGCGATGGTGGGCAACTGGGAATTCGGTCAACGATTCAATCTATACGGACCCGGGAATTTGCGCGGGTTCGCGTGGGAATCGGCCGACCCGAAGATAAAGATGATATTGTCGATTATGTGTTGTCCCCATTTGATGAAGAAGATTTGGGCTTGATAAACGAGGCTATGGAACAAGCGGTGCAAACTGTGGAAGCGGCGCTCAAAGAACTCAATAAAAGATAAATCTACGGAGGATTAAAAAGAATGTTCAAGGAACATAAAGGAGAAATGCTCTTCATCGGCTTTGCCATGATCTTGTATCTGGTGATGGCCGCTTTGGACGCGTCGCAGAAATTTGTTTATACGGCAGTTTTGTTTGGATTGTTCGGACTCGTTATTGCCTGGAAACTTTTTGAAAGTGTGGATGATGAACCTGCGGGCAATGAAAAAATGACCGAAATCGCCGATGCCATCCATGAAGGAGCGATGGTTTTTCTTTCCCGAGAATATAAAATGCTCGGCTATTTTGTGGGCGCGGTGTTCATTCTGCTATTGGTTTTGATTTCCGTGCAAAAAGGCGTGTGGATCGGTTTCTGGACCGCGGTTGCTTATGCGGTAGGGGCTGGGTGCTCCATGCTCGCAGGATATTTTGGTATGAATGCGGCGACCACCTCTGGGGTGCGAACTTCTCAAGCCGCTGCGGATGGGGGTCAGGCAAAAGCCCTCAATATCGCCTTCAATGGTGGTGCTGTAATGGGGCTTTGTGTGGCTAGCCTGGGTCTGATCGGGGTTGGCGGATTGTTCGCCCTGTTTGGCCGGGGAGACTCGATCAGTGTCATCAGCGGATTTGCCATGGGCGCCAGTTCCATTGCCTTGTTCGCACGTGTGGGCGGAGGCATCTATACCAAAACCGCCGATGTAGGTTCTGATCTGGTGGGTAAAGTGGAAGCAGGAATCCCGGAAGACGATCCTAGAAACCCAGGAGTTATTGCCGACAACGTAGGAGACTGTGTAGGCGATACTGCAGGTTTGGGAGCGGATATTTTTGAATCCTATTGTGGTTCCATGATCGCGACCATTGCCCTTGGAGCGGGAATGGCAGGCATGCAGTTCGAATACATGGCTTTGCCGATTCTGATAGCCATGGTCGGCCTGATTGCATCTGTCCTGGGAATCCGGGCTATGAGTTCTTTAGGAAATATGAATCCTTCCGATGCACTGCGCAATGTTACTTTTATCAGCGCAGGCGCCATGTTGTTTGTCTCTTTTTTCCTGATTAAGGTTATGGGCTTGCCTTCAGGCATTTTTGTCGCCTTGCTGTTTGGTTGTCTGGCGGGTATCGCTATTGGATTGATCACCGAATATTACACGGCTGGCAAGCCGGTTATCCGCATTGCCGAGGCAAGCAAAACAGGTGTCGCAACAGTAATAATCACGGGTCTTGCGATTGCAATGGAAAGTACTGTGGTACCTGTCTTGGTTATTGCGTTGACGATTTTTGTGAGTGCCGAATTTGCCGGTCTTTATGGCGTAGCTCTTGCGGCAGTGGGTATGCTGGCAACAGTGGGAATCACCATGTCGGTCGATGCCTATGGACCGATTGCTGATAACGCAGGCGGCATTTCTGAAATGGCTGGACTGGGAGAAGAAACCCGCAAAATCACCGATGGACTGGACCAGGTGGGTAACACCACGGCCGCTATCGGCAAAGGTTTCGCCATTGGTTCTGCGGCTTTGACGGCGCTGGCCTTGTTTGCGGCCTTCACTCAGGCGGCAAACATCGAGTCGATTGATATTACCCAAACGACGGTTGTCATTGGTGTCTTTATAGGCGGGGTGATTCCCTTTTATGTAGCCGCTCTCACCATGAATTCGGTGGGTGAGGCAGCCATGATTATGGTTGAAGAAATCCGCCGCCAGTTCCGCGAGATTCCGGGACTAATGGAAGGTACCGGTAAACCCGATAGCGCCCGTTGTATTGATATCTGTACCCAGGCGGCCTTGAAAGAAATGATCGCTCCCGGTGTGGTGGCTTTTCTTAGTCCCATCATTGTTGGCTGGTTGCTCGGCGCGGAAGCGCTTGGTGGAATGCTGATGGGCGCCACGCTTACCGGTGTTTTGCTGGCACTGTTTATGTCCAACGGTGGCGGTGCCTGGGATAACGCAAAAAAATATGTGGAAGCAGGTGCCTTGGGTGGTAAAGGTTCCCCGGCTCACCATGCTACAGTGGTAGGAGACACGGTCGGAGATCCGCTCAAAGATACTTCCGGGCCGGCGATGAACATCTTGATCAAGCTGATGTCTATCGTGTCCTTGGTGATGGCTCCATTTTTTGTGTAACCAAAACAAGGGTTTTTTAAAAGGGATGGGGGTTTCCCCCCCCCATCCCTTTTTCTTTTTGGAAAGGGGTCTGTTCTTTGCTGTTAGGAATCCACGATTTTATAAATTCACAACCTCTTTTGGGGCCATTGATGCAACGGGCCCCAACGGCGGGATTGGAGATCAGGACCGATTCTCCGGCGCGATTGGCCGAGCAATTGTCCAGTGGAAAGCTGGACATGGCCATGATTCCCGCTATTGAATATTTAAAGCAGGCCGATCGTTTCCGGCTACTGCCAAATGTTTCTATTTCATCCAGAAACAAAGTGGGAACTGTATTGCTTGTCTCCAAGGTTCCTCTTAATGCTATTTGTTCCTTGGCATTGGATGACCGGTCAAAAACCTCTGTCGCGCTACTTCGCATACTTTATTCTAAAGTGTTTCCAGCCGGACTCAAACAGACCCGGCAGGAACCCGATCTGGAAAAGATGCTCCATAACAATGACGCCGCATTGATCATTGGTGATCAGGCTCTAGGGGTTGCCAAAGCAGGCGTGTCGATTTATGACCTCAGTGAAGAGTGGTTCAAGCGGACGGAGAAAACTTTTGTTCACGCCGTGATCGCGGTTCGGGAAGGGATAAAGGTGGAAAGTAGTATCATTAAAACCCTGCTGGATGCCAAACAGGAAGGACTACAAAATCTGGATACGATTGCCAAGACCCAGGCAGATAAAACCGGCCACTCGGTGTTTTTATTACGGGATTATCTCAAGAATAAAATCCGTTACGATTTCGGGGAAGAAGAGATGGAAGGGCTCATACATTTTCAGTCCCTTTGCCACGAGTTTGGCCTGATCCCGGAAAAGTTTCCCCTAAGGTTCGTTTGAGCACCGGCGAGCCGCCGGAGGCAACTGGCAAAATCCTAATTGACCACAGATGGACACGGATAAGTAAACCTGCCTCCCTTCATAGGGACTCAAGCCCGATGAATTGAGGGGTTGGGCAAGGGAGGGTTGTTTGTCATTCTGCTATGAAACAGACGAAGCATCTCGCTTTTTCATCATCCAAGTTGTTTTCGTAAATAATCCCGGCCTAGATTAAAACCCTTCTTAATCAATTCCCCTAACTTCTGCACTGAAGATTCAATGAAGTCGATATAGGCCTGAACGGATTCATTGCGCTTCACTATGGGTGGGGGTTCAGGTGGTTCCTCAATGGCAGGAACCATTGTCTGAGGTTCTGCAGCACTTGCTGTCTCCGGCGAATATTTTTCCTCTTTTGTTTCTGGAATTTGAGCAAAATTATTGCCGGAGATCCGGGCCGGGGATTCAACAGTCCCGCCGCTGATATGTGTTTTCGGGGTTTCAGGAAGCACGGGAGGAACAGGTGGGGGCTCCGGACTGATAACCGGCATCTCGGAGGTTTCAGGAAGCACAGGGGGAACGCTGGGAGATTCCGGTTCGACAACCTCAACAGGTAGAGGGGTTGGCGGCATTTTTGCTACCAATGCAGGGGATGTGGCTTGTTTTGGGGAAATGAGGTTTAAAATTTCAGCGGGAATGAGATTGTTGAAATATAAATACCCGCCGGAGCCTGCCAGAACAAGGACCAGAAATAAAAAGATTTTTCCTGTCCCGGATTTTTTTTTCTCGTCCAGAGGCAAGACCTCCTGTTCTTCAAGCTGGGGGTCGGATTCAGATAAATCGAGTTCGAGATTTTCCGGCAGAGCCTCCTCCTCTGTGTCGGGAAAATTTTCTTCCCTATCTAAAGAGTCCGGGCCTTCCAGTTTTTCCGGTTCAGTATTTTCTTGCATAAAGGATGCTCCACCAGGCACCAGCATGACGCTGGACTCTCTAACGAGAGAGGCAAATGGTTCGGCGGTCGCTTTAGCGTCACCGCCACATTGCCACCGGCCGCTGGCCGGTTAGTGGATGATTTTGTTTAAGGGGTATTCGACGATATCTTCAGCACCGGCATTTTTAAGATCGGGAACAAAATCTCGCACCAGTTTTTCTTCCAGAATCACATTCAGGGCCACCCAACTCTTATTGCTGAGTTCAGAGATAGTGGGTTTTTTTCCTGGCGGGAAAATATTTATTATCGCATCGAGATTTTGTTTCGGCGCATTCATCATCAATCCTACTCGACCGTTGGCGGCCATGGCTCCCTGCAACATCAAAACAAGGCGATCCACTTTATTCCTCTTCCACTTGTCCTTACTGGCTTCCTTGTTCATGATGAAGCGAGTAGTCGATTCCATCAGGGTGTCCACAATGCGCAGGTTGTTGGCCTTGAGGGAAGACCCGGTCTCGGTGACTTCAACAATGGCATCCACCAGTTTTGGGGCTTTAACTTCTGTTGCTCCCCATGAAAACTCGACATTGGCGGTCACTCCATTATCTTTCAGCCAGTCTGTGGTCAGGTTCACCACTTCGGTAGCGATGCGCTTGCCTTGCAGATCTTTAACGGATTGGATTGTCGAATCGTTGGGAACGGCCAGCACCCAGCGTACCGGTCGGGCGGAAACCTTTGAATAAACCAGAGGCGCGATCTCTTCGACATCGGCCCGATTCTCGAGAATCCAGTCTTTGCCCGTCAGACCCGCATCCAGCACCCCATTTTCCACATAACGCGCTATTTCCTGGGCGCGGATCAACATGCATTCGATTTCATCGTCATCAATGCTGGGGAAATAGGACCGGCTCTTAATGCGGATGTTGTAACCGGCTCGGCCAAAAAGTTTTACCGTTGCTTCTTCCAGACTTCCTTTAGGAATTCCTAACTTTAATACGTTACCACTCATGGGTTGATTTCTTTCTAAGGTAAATTATTTATAGGGAAATTATTTTTTGTAGACTTTTTCCGGATCGAAAACTTTTTCTTCGATGATTTTCACGTCACCGTTGACTTTCCTGAAAAAACAACTGCTGTAACCTTTATGGCAAGCGGCATTGCCTACCTGCTCGACCTTCAGCAGAACCGTGTCGTCATCACAATCGACAAATACTTCCTTGACGATCTGCACATTGCCGCTTTCTTCGCCCTTCATCCATTGTTTATCGCGTGACCGGCTGTAGAACCAGGCTTTTCCGGTTTCCAGGGTTTTTTCCCAGGCAATTGAGTTCATGTAGGCAAGCATCAGAACCTTGCCGGTTTTCGCATCCTGAATGATGGCTGGGACCAAGCCGCCCATTTTATCAAAATCCAATTTCATAAAAACTCCTCTTGATACGTTAAAACGCAACCAAACTGCGCAGAAATTTCAGTTAATTTTCGAGCCTGCCCATAGGAAGGCAACTGGGCAAGAGCTTGATTACACCGAGATAATTCTCTGCTCACCGGGTCCAGCGTCACGCTGGCGCCTAGCCCACTCCCGTGGGAGGGAACATGGCAATAGCTTTTTAAGCCGAGTTGACCTGTTGTTTGCCAAATAGAGCCATTGCCAGTCGGCCCCACGCCTAGTGGTGGTGAAACTTGGAAATTTAAAATATAATTGATTTTCTGTCAACCTTATAATAGCCTGTTTGGTATCGAATTAGTCGTTTTTTCGGTTTGTTTTGCTAATTTACCCTTTTGAATTGTTGGGGGGATTAGAACGTTTTTATCTTAAATTAAAGGGGGTTTAATGCCTTCAATTACACATTTTGAAATTTATAAACCTGCAGAACCGTGCAGTTTTACGGGTGAAAAATTGCAGGAAATCATGGAAAAAGTGATCTCCGAAACGCTCACGCCAGACGGTAAAGAATTGAACTTGAAAGGCTATTGCATTGGCCCAAATGGTATGACGAGCGTGTTTCCAAAGTGCGGCGCTTGAACCTTGGTGGCAACCGTATTGGTGATGCCGGGGTCAAGCTATTGGCTGAGGCTGAGTTGTTTTCCAAGGTCAACTGGCTGGAACTAGGAGGTAACGATATAGGGCCGGAAGGCATCCGGTCATTGGCGGGCTCGAAAGCATTGAAAAAGATCAAATCCCTCAATCTTTACCGGAATTATATAAAGGATGAGGGAGCGATTATCCTTGCCACCGAGAACCAGCTAGAAAAAATTGAAGATCTGGATCTGGCTCAGAACGAAATCGGGAATGATGGTATATTGGCCCTTTCCCAATCGAAAAAATTTCCTGAACTGGTAAGTATCGCTTTAGACAATAATTTTTCTTCTGTTGAAGGGCAAGAAGAGGCCAAGACAGGTCCCAACTTTAAAAAACTTCAGTCCCTGAACCTATAATTTAAAATTCTATGTCAGCACCTAATGAACAGTATGGGAAAGGTTATTTCCTGATCGCTAATCCTGTTTTACCAGACCCCAATTTTTCCCGAACGGTCGTGTTGTTGTGCAATCATGACGAACAGGGTTCGTTTGGTTTGGTGATAAACCGGCCTGCCCCGATCAGCGCCAAAGAGGTTTTTGAGGAAATGGGCGTGTCAGACTCCCCACCCGGGAAAATTTTTATTGGAGGCCCGGTGTCTCCCTCGCAGGTGTTTTATCTTTGCCGATCAAAAATACCTTTGCCGGAACTGGATGCCATCTCTGATGGAGTTTATATGGGGATGAGCGGGGAACTTCTGGATAACTTGATGATGAGGATTGAAGATCCTGAAAAAAATATCAGATTCTATATGGGATATTCCGGTTGGGGTGCGGGTCAGCTTGCAGGCGAGATGGAGCGGCTCAGTTGGCTGACCTGTGAGGCGCAGAGCGAATTTATTTTTCAGGAAAATGAAGAGAGCATCTGGGCTTATGCCGTCAAGTCTATGGGCAAGGATTATGAATACCTGATAAATGCCCCTGTCAATCCCCAATGGAACTAACCACCACTCGGCGTGGGGCCAATGTGCAATCACTCTCTCTGGCTGGCAAAGAGCTATCTCGGCTCAACGAGCCTTTGCTATCTGCCGCGACTAGTCGCCACCGGGTGTGACTCGGTGAACTCACTCTTCCGTCCTCCGGCATCTCAGCAGATTTATAAATCCACAATTTCACCGGCATATCAGGGTTTTTCCGTGGAGCAGTATTTTTCATCACGGTTTCCCTATCAAAGCCGGGAAGCCTGGATCGCACAGATATTAAACGGTGATATCATGGTAAACGGGAATAAGGCCCGTCCCGGTGGTATTCTTAATGCAGGGGACTGCATCATCACCCATGCGGGAGTTCGTCAGGAACCTCCTGCGGATCGCAGGTTGAATACGGTTTACCAAGACAGGCATATCCGGGTGTTTAACAAACCCGCGCCTATCCCTGTGCATCCGAGCGGACGATATTTTCAAAACAGCATGACGGAGGTTTTGAAGAAAGCATTTCCCGATGAGGTTCCGCGTCCTGTACAGCGATTGGACGCAACCACTACCGGGTTGATCGTGTTTGCCCGCACCCGTCAGGCGGCGAGTTTTTTAATGCAAGAGTTCCAAAACCACCGGATACAGAAAGAATACCTGGTTGTGGTACAAGGAAAACCGGAGAAAGATCAGTTCACTTTGACCGCCCCTATCGGAGTGGTGGCAGGGGCACAACGGGGAGTTGGCGAGGGCATCATGAATGCGAAACCCGCCATCACCAAGGTGGAAAGGTTGACTTCCACCGATACCCATTCGGTTTTAAAGGTGACCCCCCTATCGGGCAGAACCAATCAGATTCGCGTGCATCTGTCCAGCCAAGGTCTGCCAGTTTTAAATGACGATGTTTATGGTGAAGGGGACTCAGGAAGTTATGAATATGGACTGCATGCCTGGAAACTGAGGTTCCAATGTTTCGACCGTTATCTGGAACTTAAAGTGTCCCCTCCCCCACATTTCCAATCTTTTTTAGGCGATTTGGATATATAGAAAGTTTATGAACTTAATGCAATCACTTCATTCTTTGTCCCCTGTGCCAGCAAATCAGGGAGAGTTGATAGCGCGTGCCAGGAGCCCGTTTTGGCTGGCTCCTATGGCGGGAATCACCGATGTTTGTTTTCGCCAACTGATGGATGAAATGCAGGCGGGTGTCTTGATTTCAGAACTGGTATCGGCGAAAGGACTTTTTTATAATTCCGAGAAGACCCGGAAAATGATGCGCATTCATAAAAGTCCCGGAACGATTGTGGGAATTCAGCTTTTTGGCGAATCTCCCGAGGACATTGTCCAGGCGGTGAGCGTGGTGGAAGAGACGGGAGCTGATTTTGTAGATATCAATATGGGTTGCCCGGTAAAAAAAGTGGTGAAAAAAGGATGCGGAGCGGCATTGATGCGTGACCCGGCTTATGTGGAAACATTCCTTACCACTATTAAAAAAGGGATTCGCCTGCCTCTCACCGTCAAGATGAGAACAGGGTGGAACGAAAATGAACTGACCATTCATGACTGTGTCCAGGCGGCTTATAATTCAGGTTGCGAGTGGGTGGCCATTCACGGGCGTACCCGCGCCCAGGGCTATGAGGGCAAGGCGGACTGGAATCTCATTGCCGAAGTCAAAAGCAGGGCGAAACTGCCGATTATTGGTAATGGAGATATCCGCAACGCCGATCAGGCAAAACAAAGATTGCATGAAACCGGAGCGGATGCGGTGATGATCGGTCGCGGGGCTTTACGAAATCCCTGGATATTTAAAGAATGTGCCGGAGTGGATGCCCAGCGTTCCGGCATCCGACTCCTCAACCGCTATTTGAGCGGGTTGCGAGAAAATTACGATACACGGTCCACGCTTATTTTGTTGCGAAAGTTTTCTTCCTGGCTGGCGTTCGGTTATCCTGGTGCGGCGAAGTTCCGGAAAAATATGTTTGAGTGCTATTCGGCTACGGAGGTCATGCAACAGGCGGAAAACTTTTTCGGCCAAGTCGCGCACCTTCCCTCTCCCTGCTTTGAAGATAATGAAGCATTCATGATGGGTGGTCATGGCTAGCGGAGAACCTCCGCTGGTAAATAGCAAGAGCTTATTAAGCCGAGACAACTCTTTGCTAGCCAAATAAAACTATATGGGCGGTCGTGGCTGACCGCTTAGCAGGAAAATCAAATCCCCCCGACCCCCTTCGTAGAAGGGGGAGCTTCAATGGACCCCTCTTTCTCAAAGAGGGGCTGGGGTGATTTAGAACCTCTCATGCGTCACTTTGGCGGGGTAGGGACAAAAATTTTTCAGAGGAAGAATAGTTGAACCAAAAAACTACAGAGTTTAAAAAAACGCACGCCGACCGGGTGCGCAAACAATATAAAAAGCAGGAAGAGTTTACCCTCTATGGCTGGAACGCCTGCATGAGCGCGTTTAAGGCAAGGCCGGAAAGTCTCTTGCGTTTGTTTTTCAGTCGCGCCCGGACCGCCCAGTTAAAAGAGGTGAAAGCTTTCTGCGGAGAAAAAAAAATTCCCTACCGCCAGTTGGATCAGGAATCCCTTAATAAAGTTGCCTCAGGCGTTCACCATGAGGGAGTGGTGATGGTGGTCCGGCCTCTTATGCCGGAATCCGTGCATCGACTGATCCGTGGAAAAATGCCCGACAAGGGGTTGGTTGTGGCGTTAGACGGAATTGATAACCCGCATAACCAGGGAGCGATTTTGCGGACCTGCGCGTATTTTGGCGTGGAGGGTTTGATGGTCCCCGGCAACGGAAAGGTTTCGGTTATCCCCTCTTCCGCCGCGAGAATGGCAGAAGGAGGACTTGAAAAGGTTCGAGTATTTACCAGCACTGACCTTTCTTCCTCATTAAGAGATTGCAGGGAGCAGGGTTGGTTTGTCGTGGGTGCGGATGCGGGTGCAAAAGAAACTCTTTTCAGCACTAAAATTAAATTTCCCGCAGTGGTGGTAATGGGAAATGAGCAGGAGGGACTTTCCAGTCGGGTCAAACAGCGGTGCGATGCTCTGGTCCGTATTCCCGGAAAAGGGCAATCCCTCAACGTATCGGTTGCGGCTGGCATCATCCTGGCTGAAATGGACCGTCGTCG
>JYMV01053109.1_pt1 | contig 10269 bp, 13 predicted proteins | sample 338911 | NCBI WGS metagenome assembly JYMV01 (sample SAMN03354496, study PRJNA234377) | hydrothermal vent metagenome | biome: Deep sea; feature: Hydrothermal plumes at the Eastern Lau Spreading Center, Western Pacific Ocean; material: Seawater | place: Tonga | collected 2009 | depth 2000 m m
TTTTAAGATTTATTTTTACGTTGTCTTCACCTATTTTTTCTATTTTATCTAATTCCCTCATTTCTTGATTCTGTTCTGGTGTGAATTTTTTTCTTTTTGCCATTTTATTCTTTATATAAATTCAAAATAATAACTTTTAAATCTTTCTGTAAAAGTAACTTTATAGTAGTTACGAATAAAAAGATTTATAAAATTGAAATCTTTGGTAATATAGAGAAAAATTTACAAAATGACAAAAGAAATAGAAAGCCAAATTTTAAAATTGATAGCGACAGATAGAATTGAAATTCCAATATCTAGTCTAAAAGGGAAATTGTATAGGGGAAAATCAAAATTAGGAAAATCAATTGACTTATCTGAGTTAGATGATAATTATGATGGAGATAGATGCTACGCTAGAATTGAAGACATAGACTTAAAGAAATCCCGTACATTAAGACAAGCTATTAATGAATTTTCAAAAAGACATCCAAAATATGGAGGAATATTAGAAGAAATAATAAAAGAAGAAAGATGGGTCAACGAAATGCATTTATATTTTGGTATGCACGAAAATGCAAGAGTGCCTGCAAAAGACTATATGCAAGTTATGGAAGACCTTGGTTTCACAGAAGCAACCGCACAAAGATTTTATCCAGAATTAATGAATATAACCAGAAAGATTTCTAAAAAAAGAGAAGAAGAAAGAAGAATAATTGTTTAACTTGCATCTTTTTTCAATTTATTTTCGAAATCTTCATCATTTGATAAATTCAACAAACTATAAAAACCTGGAATAATTTAGATTAAAATGATTTTCGAACCAGAAACAGTTAAAGGATTCAGAGACTATTTGCCTCCTGAATCAGCAAAAAGAAACAAAATAAAGGAAATTGTAAGAAAATATTACAAACTTTATGGGTTTTTACCAGTTGAAACTCCAATGATTGAATTAGACGAATTAATGAGATCAAATACTCTAGAAGAGGAAGATGAAGCAGTATCAGAAAGATTTAGATTAAAAGATAAAGGAAGAAGAAACCTAGGGCTAAGATATGAATTTACATTTCAATTAGGAAGAATTTTCAAAAAAAACCCAAATATAAAATTACCTTTCAGGAAATATCAGATAGGTGAAAATTTCAGAGACGAACCAATAAGAACCGGAAGAACGAGACAATTCACAATGTGCGATGCAGATATAATAGGAGATTCTTCACCAACAGCAGATGCTGAATGTATTTCACTTGTAACAGACATATTAAAAGAATTAAAAATAAAAAACTTCGAAATACAAGTTAATAATAGAAAAATTTTGGATGAAATTATAAGAAGTGTAAGAATTAAAGAAACAAAAAAAGTAATGAAGGAATTAGATAAAATAGAAAAAATAGGTGAAGACAACGTAAAAATAAATCTTAAAAAATATGCAGATTCCGGACAAATAATAACCTTATTCAGATTATTAGGGAAAGATTTGAATTTTTTCAAAGAAAATTTATTTGCAGGTTCCGAAGAATTAGATGAACTAATTAAACTATGTAAATTATATGGAGTGAAAATTAAATTCAACCCTTTCATGATCCGTGGATTTAATTATTATACTGGATCGATATTCGAATTCATGGTGGGAAAAACAGCAATCGCTGCTGGAGGAAGATATGATAATTTAGTTGGAAGATATATTGAAAGAAAAATTCCAGCAGTAGGTATATCTTTCAGTCTAGAAAGCTTAATGTCTTTATGTGAAAAAGAATTATCCGAATTAAAAACGGATTACATCCCTCAAACATTAATCCTATCACTTAGTCAAGACAAAGAAGCAATCAAACTAGCAAAAACATTTAGAAAATCAAACATTTCGTGCATTTCTATGTTTGGAAAACCTGGAAAATCTTTAGAATTTGCTAATTCTCAAAAAATACCTTATGTAATTTTTATTGGCTCAGAAGAAATGGAAAAAAAGAAATTCAAATTAAAAGAGATGTCTACCGGAAAAGAAAAACTAATGAACGAAAAACAATTAGTAACAAAATTATCTAAAAAATAAATTATTGAAAACTTTCAGATTTTCCAAATCCTGTCTCCACATTAAGATCTTTAGATTTTTGCTTTTCATATAAACTTTTTAACATAATCCAAATCTCTTCAAAATGTTCATCCTGTTCTAACCAGACTTTCTGTTGATTATCTAAATGCAATAAAGAAATAAAAGAATTAATTTTCTCTTCTTTAGTTTTTTTATTTGATCCTTCAATTAATTCTGAAAAAGCAAATCTTTTTTCCCTATTAGAAAATATCTTTTTTAATTTTGAATAAACTTCTTTTATTTTATCTTGTAAATTGAACAAATTTTTTGTTATAACCATTCCAATTTCTCTACGTTCATGTTTGAAAATAATTTCTCTTTTTATTCTCCTATTTTCTGTTTTAATCGCTTTTCCCAAAGAAGACATCAACTCTGCCAAAGTAACTCTTCTAAATCTAGGTAATGGCGTCCTAGGAATTATATCAGGAATTTCGCCATCTTCTAACTCTATTCTTTCTTGTTCATAAGTCTTATTTTCCTTTTTTCCATAAAGGAGGGAATCTAATCCAGGCAAATCAGAGTTTAGCAAAATATCAGTCTTTATTCTAAGCAAAAAAGATGCTGCTAATAAAACTTTAGAAGAAACAAAAAAGTTTTCTTCATCCAAATCCTTAATTTTTTCAAGATATTTACTAGAAAGCAATGTTAAATCAATATTCCAAGGATCTAACTGCTCAGTATTTATTAAATCATAAATAATTGCCTGCCAACTTAATTTCTCTCCAAAGAGCAAATCATGAATTTGATCCTGTCCAACCATATCTCTTTTTTTATCCATATATTAATTAGAAAAGCTAGGTTTAAATTCTTTTTCAACAGAAAAACAACAAAAAAAGCCTTAAAATTACTGTCTTCATTTGAAAGTTACAACATACCGAAAGATTTAAATATCTGGAGTGGATCTTATTAGTATCACCTCTTTTTCCCCGGGAGAGGACATTTAATCTATCTATTTTAGCGGATTAGGTCTCCTCTTCCAGGGTTTGATATTAATTAACATTAATGATTTTTATAACAATAAAACAAAAATTTTCTTATAAAAGTATCGATTGCTATAACTAATTAAATTTAGTATAATGGCACTTTCCGCAATATTCTCTTTCTTGTCCGGTTGCTAAAAAAATTCCAGGACCACATCTTGGACAATTCTTTTTCCTGATTACTGAATCTCCTTCAATAGTAAAATGGGCATATTTCTTGCCAGTAGGTTTATTTTTGTGTGGTTTCTTTCCTTTCTTATCTCCAGATTTTCCTTTCCCCATTATTTCTTTTTCTCCTTTTTCCTAGGTTCATATTTCTTTTTTAATTCTTCAGAATCATAAATAAATACTTCAATCACAAATTCATTAGAACCAAAACTATTCTTTATAGATTTTATAACAAAATTTGCTTCATCAGTTTTAAAATTTTTAATTATATCTTGTGTAACTTTTTCTTTTCCAGGATTTGAATCATATGTCTTAGCAACTTTTAATTCTTTTCTACCTAATAGTTTATTATCAAATTCTTCAACAACTTTCATCTTAACCTCACTGCAAATAAACCTTTTTCCTTAATCCCAATTTGATCAGCAATCTCGGAATCTTCTGGATCTAATACATAAATTTTTCCCCTAAAATTATCTACGCTTTCAGAAACTTCGCAAAATGGACATTTTGCAGTTTCAAAAATTCTTCTACATTTCTTACAAGCTTTTTCTTTCGCCATTATTTATTTTTTTCCTTTTTAGATTTTTTAGCAATTTTCTTAGCTTTAGAAGCTTCTTTAAGTTTATCTTCTTTTATCCATTCAAGTTTTCCAAGCCCTGGTTGCCTCATTGTCAAACCAATTTTAGGTTCTCCAGATTTAAAGCTTATTGCTACAATTCTAGCAAGACAATTATCTCCAACTTTCAAAGATCTCTTTGTTGATTTACCTTGTAAAATTCCAGACTTATTTATAGAAACATAATCTTCCATTGTTTGAGAAACGTGAATCATTCCTTGAGAATTAGCCATACTCATAAAAGCTCCAAAATTAGTTATTTCCTTAATTGTTCCAAAAACTAATTCATGCATTTCAGGTTTCCAAATCAATACTCTAAATCTAGATTTATAAAATGCCGCCCCATCTCCAGGTATTATTATTCCATCTCCAACACCTTCTACTGAAATAACACTTAAAACAAAACCTAGATCTTTACTAATAGAACTAACATAACTTTCTTCTAATTGTTTTTCAATAGACTCGTGAGTAGGTAATCCAAAATGTTTAGGTTCAACTCTAATATGGTCTTCAACTTCAGCTAAATAGAACATGCTAACTTGAATTAAAGATGGTTTTTAAAGATTACTACTCGACTCCGACAGCATTTTTTGCATTAAAAATTACAATTTTTTTAGGAATATTTCTTTTTATGAATTGATCCAAAGTAGCAATGTAAACTCCTTCTTTTCCTTTCTTAATAAGGCCACCATCAACATTTCTTGTTCCTAAAGTAGTTTTTTTAATTTTCCTTTTTTCAAAAATATCGAAAATAGTTTTAATACAGATACGATCTTCTTCTGAAGTTTTAGATCTGGAATGCAAATCTTTCAATTCTTGAATGACTTCTTTAGGAATTTTAACCATAAAGCCTTGTTCTTCTAATTGAGATAAAAAATCAATTCTCTTCCTCATACAAGAAAGAATAAAACTCGTATCTAAAATAACTTCCATAAAAAAAGAAAGAAAAACAAACTTATTAAACTTGCTATTCAACAAATTTATATAATCTTTCTACAAGATATTAAAATGAGAGAGGAAAAGCATATAATTGAAATTCTAAAAACTACTCAAAAAGCTCTAAAACAAAACAATTCTTCACAATTACAAGAACTATCAAATAAAACTATTCATTCTGCATCTATTTACCAACATACAGACCTAGTTTTAATAGCCATCTTAATTTACTCTTTAAGTAAAATCTCCATGAAAAGAGAAGCTCTGAAAATAAAAAACTATCCTTTATTTGTTGAAAAAATAAATTTATCTATAGAAAAGGCCATAAAAGAATTGAGAAAAAAAGATTATGAGAACTTCTTAAAATATTTAAAAGAGACAAGAGAAAAAATAACAAAAATAACTCCAAATCTAGAACCATACATAAAAGATGTATTCAAAAAAGCATCTATAAATAAAGCATCTAAAATTTATGAACATGGGATTTCCTTGGAACAAACAGCAAAATTATTGGGAGTTACTCAATGGGAATTAGTTGATTATATAGGTCAAAAACAAATAGCAGATGAACCATATAATTTATCAGCAAATATCAAAAGAAGAGCTGAACTAGCTCTAAAATTTTTAAAATGAAAGTATTAATTTTAGATTCTGGGCCCTTGATAAATCTCTCGATGAATGGACTTCTTTATTTAATCGAAGATCTCAAAAAGAACTTTAATGGGAAATTCATAATAACGGAACAAGTCAAGAATGAAGTTTATGATCGCCCAAAAGGGATAAAAAGATTCAAGCTTGGAGCTTTAAGAATAAAAAGTTTATTAGATAAAAAAATTATCGAGCCTCCTTCTTCATTAAATATAACAAACAAGTCTATAGAAGAAAAAACGACGGAGATGATGGATTTAGTTAATCATTCTTATAAATCAAGAGGCCAATGGATAAACTTAGTAAGCAAAGCAGAAATGTCCTGTTTAGCTTTGAATCAAGAACTAATAAAACAAAAAATTGATTCAATAATTGCGATTGATGAAAGAACAACTAGAGTTATTTGTGAGAAACCGGAAAATCTAGAAAAATTAATGACGAGAAGACTTCATAAACAAGTAAGATTAAAAAATCCTGAGATTAAAAAATTAAAAGATCATAAAATAATTAGATCTTCAGAATTAGTTTATGTTGCATATAAAAAAGGAATAGTCAAATTAAAAGATCCAAAAGTATTAGAAGCGCTAATTTACGCAACAAAATTTAAAGGTTCCTCTATTTCTTTTGAAGAAATTGATGTTTTAAAGAAACTATAAATGGGCACGGAGGGAATTGAACCCCCGGCTACTGGTCTGGAGCCAGTTATTTTACCATTAAACTACGCGCCCTTGAGAATAATATTCAGAAAACAAGTTATGTTTTAAGCTTTACTAAAGCTAAATAAATTTATAAAAACAGATTGCCTCTCTATAAGATGAAAAAGGGGTCAAAATCAAAAAAAACAATTAACATTCAAAAATTGATAATTCCCATAATATTAGTCTCATTAATGATTTTTTCTATCCTTTATACACAATCTCCTTATTTTAATTCCAAAATAACTGGACACACTTTTGAAAAAATTTCTGATGATGAAGATTCCATTTTTAAATCCTTAGAGAAAAAGGAGAAAGAAAGGAAGAAAAAGAAGAAAGAAAAGGAAAGGAAAAAGAAATCTAAAGATGATGATGATAAAGATGATGATGATAAAGATGATGATGATAAAGATGATGATGATAAAGATGATGATGAGAAAGATGATGATGAGAAAGAGAAAGAGGATGATGAAATTGAAGAAGAGATCACAGAAGATCTAGAAGAAACATTAACAGATGAAATATTGGAAGAAGACGAAATTGAAGAGATTGAAAAAGAAATATTGGAAGAAAGCGAAATTGAAGAAACATTAACAGATGAAATATTGGAAGAAAGCGAAATTGAAGAAATAGATGAAGAAGATGAGTTAGAAGAAACGGATAAAAATGAAGAAACATTGGAAGAATCAGAAAATTCTGTTATAACTGGAAGAATCGCAAAAGAGGAAAGCATAACTGCTTACAAAATCAATGAAGGTGAAGAATTTAAAAAAGAAACCTATGTATCCGTTAATTTGAGAAAAATTGATTCCAGAAGTGATAAAATCTTATTTAATAAAAAAAATAAAGAGCACGAGATAACCATTTTAGAAATAAAAGAAACTTCTGTAACTATTCAAGTAAAATCGCATCCTAAAACGGCAGAGCTAAATATTGGAGAAACAAAAACTTTTGACACTGATGAAAATGGAATAGAAGATACCGGAATAAAAGTAAAAAGCATCACCGGATCATCTGCCTGGTTAACAATCATATCCCTAGATGAAGAATATAAAAATCCCCCAGAAAAAAGCCCAGAAGATTATTCAAACTCCATAATAGAAAATGGAATAGAAACAAACTATGAAGTCAGTCAAGAACCTCCAATAGGATTGCAATTAAAAGTTCCGAAAAGACCTTATTTAGTTATAGGAATTGTATTTATCGTACTGATCTCATCTTATATTTTATTAAAGAAGAAAAATAAGAAACAATAATTTATAAAATATCTTTAATTTAAAAAAATATGAGAAAAGAGGTGAGTTTATCCAATCTAAGAAAAATTAGATTCCTAATCATCCTATTGTTGTCTGTAAGTCTAATAAGCCTAGTTATTTTAGTCAAAATTAATTTACCAGAATCGGAAGACAAAATTACTGGGCATGCATTAGAATATAATTTACTTACTAAGCATGTTCCAGAATGCGGGGATGGAGTTTGTACTGAAGGTGCAGAATCTTGTTTTACTTGTGAATCAGATTGTGGAAGTTGTGCTTGCACTGGGGATGGAGATTGTACAGATCCAGGATACTATTGTAAATTCACTTTTGGTGAATGTTCGGGTGATGGAACTTGCAGCAATCCAGTAGCTCCATCTACCGCAGATTACACTCCAGTATGCGGATGTGATGATATAACTTATAATAATGATAACGCTGCAACAAATGCAGGAATAAGTTTACAATTTAATGGGGTATGTCCTTCCGATGAAGAAGACGATGGCGGCGGTGGAAGTGGTTTACCTTGGGGAAAACAAGATGCAGATAATGATGGACTTACAAATTTAGAAGACAACTGCCCATATGATTCTAATTCAGATCAATCAAATTCAGATGGAGATGATCTTGGAGATGCCTGCGATCCCTGTCTAGAAGATATATTAGATGATTCAGATGGAGATGGAATCTGTAATTCAGATGATAACTGTGCGGGCACTCCTAATCCAGATCAATCAAATTCAGACGGGGACGGAAATGGAGATGTTTGTGATGTCTGTCCAAACGACTTTGAAAACGATGAAGATAGCGACACAATATGTAATTCTGAAGACAACTGTCCAACTATGTATAATCCAAATCAAGAAGATGAAGATAATGATGGGCTTGGAAATGCCTGTGATCCTTGCCAATATGATTCTACTGATTTATGTGATGAAGATGATGAAAGTGATGAAGATGGACTACCATTATCTCCTCCAATAGATGGAAGATTATTAGTAGTGGAAAATTTCTTGCCAGATACTTATATGAGAGAATCATTATCAGAAAATGATGTAGTATTATGGGAGTCTTCTATTGGGGAACAACACACTTTAACAATAGATGTAATAAATTATGAACTTGGAAAAATAGTTATTACCGTAAAATCCCATCCGCAAACAGCAACTCTCTCTCTTGGGGAGATAATATATTTCGATACAAATCACAACGAGCTAAGCAGATTTAACAGTAGTTTCTCTAAATGAAGAAATAGAGGCAAATTCAGAATATGTTTCTTCAATTATTGATGAGGAATCAAATGAAGCAGTAAGTTCTGAAGTACTTTCTCCACAACCCACTAAAAAGTCTATATTTAGAAACATACTTAATGATAAATTTAAAATATTAATTTCATTAGTTATAACATCATTAGTGCTGGTAATTGTAATAGTTTTACCATTGTTAAATAAAAATAAGAAACTTGAAAGAAAGGTGAGATATGGGAAAAACAAAATCAAAAAATAAATCTATAAAAAAAACTAACTGGTTTTATGCAGTTATAACTATTTTTCTACTAATTTTTGCTTTATTTTATATGCAAGTTTTTGTTGGAGATAATTCTAGACTAACTGGAAAAATATTAAGAAATTTTATTTTTTTACAAAATAATGGAGCAAGTGTAACTTGTGATTATATATCGAATGCTGGAGCATGTACAAATCCTCAAATTTATTATGAATGGGGCCTTACAGGATCTGCTTGTCAAGCTAAATGTGAAGAAAAATTAACTGAAGCTGGAACTGGGGGATGTTGGGTAGTTGCAGGAAATAATGATGATGTTTGTTATTGTAGAAGTGGAGAACTTGTTAGTTTTGGAACAAATGATGGAGGTACTTGTACAATAGATCAACCTCCAGCTGTTTGTGGAGATGGAACTTGTGATGCTAATGAAGATTGTACAAGCTGTGAATCAGATTGTGGATCTTGCTCTCCTCCGCCAACAGGTTGTAATTCGGACAGAGATTGTTCTTCCGGAGAATATTGTGCATTTCTTTTCGGAGCCTGTTCCGGCGCTGGAGTTTGTGGTTCTACAACAGCTCCATCTAGCGCAGAATACGCTCCAGTGTGCGGATGTGATGATGTAACTTATATTAATGATAACGCTGCAATAAATGCAGGAATAAGTTTACAATTTAATGGAGAATGTCCTTCCGATGATGGAAATGGTGGTGGAGGAAATGGTGGTGAAGTTATTTGTAATCTGGTTCAAAATGTTATTGCTTGTACAGATCCGCTAATTAGCATTAGAGGTATAATTTCTCCAGAAGATTGTCAAACCCAATGTGGCCTTGATTTAACTGCTGCTGCTGGAATAGATTATGGTTGTTGGGTAATTGCCTCTTCCGGAGGATGCTATTGTAGAGCTGGAGTTCTTATGCAATCTCCAAATAGTAATCTTGTGGGAGGTTCTTGTTCACTAGCTGAGCAACAAACTCCCCCCACTTCTCCTAGTCCTCCAGAACAAGAACCTCCCACTTCCCCTGATCCTCCAGAAACTCCAGAAACTCCAGAAACTCCAGAAACTCCAGAAACTCCAGAAACTCCAGAAACTCCAGAAACTCCAGAAACTCCATATTATCCCCCCTCATCTTCTGCTCCTTCAGATGTTCCATTATCTCCTCCAATAGATGGAAGATTATTAGTAGTGGAAAATTTCTTGCCAGATACTTATATGAGAGAATCATTATCAAAAAATGATGTAGTATTATGGGAGTCTTCTATTGGAGAACAACATACTTTCACAGTAGATGCAATAAATTATGAACTTGAAAAAATAGTTATTACCGTAAAATCCCATCCGCAAACAGCAACTCTCTCTCTTGGGGAGATAATATATTTCGATACAAATCACAACGAGCTA
>JYMV01013881.1_pt1 | contig 10268 bp, 8 predicted proteins | sample 338911 | NCBI WGS metagenome assembly JYMV01 (sample SAMN03354496, study PRJNA234377) | hydrothermal vent metagenome | biome: Deep sea; feature: Hydrothermal plumes at the Eastern Lau Spreading Center, Western Pacific Ocean; material: Seawater | place: Tonga | collected 2009 | depth 2000 m m
ATGTGAAGTCGCAATGCGGTAAGTCTGTATACGTTATAACCATCCTTTATATGACTTCACACCACTGTAAGTATTAAACAAATTTTTAGTTTCTATAATTTCCGCTATTCCTACTCTCTAACATTCGCGGAGATTCAGCTTGCTCATAAAAAAGATTGATGGCGCAATTCCCCCTAAATCCGCTGAAAAAGCGTATAATAGAGGAAATGAAAAGTTAGATAGCCTAAGGTATTAGGGCGGCAGCATAGCAGGCCAATTTCAATCTGAATACAGGTGGCAGATAGGCCCATCAAATTGACGCATTACATGTGTGCTGTATACGCAAAAGCCATATCAATAAGCTGCATGGTGGTATTTGCGATTTGGTATCTTGCAAAACCAAAACTTAACCCCACTTAATGCCTACTGTCCAAAGTGTAGAAGTAACATGAGTAGCAAACAGCCAAAATACGAATATGTCAGTTCAGCAAAATTACCAACCCGCCTTGGTGATTTCAAAATTCACGGCTTCGTGGAAGCCAGTGGCCAAGAACATGTCGCCTTGTCTTACGGTACTTGGAATGAAGATGATGTGGTGCCTATTCGTATCCACTCTGAATGTTTAACAGGCGATTCTCTTTTTAGTACGCGCTGTGACTGTGGTTTTCAATTAGAAAAGGCCATGCAAAATATCGTAGATAATGGACATGGTGTTTTGTTGTATTTGCGCCAAGAAGGTCGCGGAATTGGGTTGCTGAATAAAATTCGCGCCTACAACCTTCAAGACAGTGGCATGGATACGGTTGAAGCAAATGAACACTTAGGCTTCGATGCTGACTTGCGAAGCTACGACATTTGTAAGTTAATGCTAGATACACTGAACGTTAAGCGTGTCGAGTTAATGACGAACAATCCAAAGAAATTAGCCGCGCTAGAGGCGTTGGGTATTGATGTCGTTGCCAGAAAGCCCATCGATCATGGGATCACTAAAGACAACAAACACTATCTTAAAACCAAAACCGAAAAACTTGGACACGCCTTCGACCCTCACGTTTTCAAGTAGTCCTACACTCATAAGTAACACCACGCCCATCATAAAGTGGGCGTTTTATTAGCTATCCTCATTAAGACTATTCTATTTAGCTTATACCGCATCAATCTGAACAACATACTCACAGTATTCAGGTTACGTTAATTAAAGGTTGGTTATAACGTATACAGACTTACCGCATTGCGACTTCACATTGTTAGTGAATAAACAGCGCAATGTAAGGAGAATGTATGAAAAACATAACCTTATCTGTACTTTTGGCTATATCAACAACCGCCACATTGCCGGCGATTGCCCAAACTAGCACGCTAAATACTCCCGACACTGTAGCGCTTGCAGTAAACGAGCAACAGTATTCTGATGCTGATCTCGATAGTATCTTAGCCCCTATTGCACTCTACCCAGATACACTACTAACCCATATTCTCATCGCGGCAACCTATCCTCTCGATGTCATAGCTGCTGATAGATGGCGTCAAAGTAACCAGCACTTGACCCCTGAGCAGGTTGAAAATGTGATGGAGAATGTCAGTTGGGATCCAAGTGTCAAAGCACTTGCACCATTTACTGACTTACTCAACACCATGGCTGAAGATTTAGAGTGGTTACAGCAATTAGGTGATAACGTGTTGATAAGTCAAGAACGCGTACTCGACAGAGTTCAAGTGCTGCGTCAACACGCTCACAATACCGGAAACTTAGTGACCAACGACTACATAGAAGTAGAAACGGAACGCGAACGCAATAGAGAGATTATTTATATTGAACCTCGTCAACGAGAAGTGGTTTATGTGCCCTACTATAACCCTCATGTTGTGTACGGTCATTGGTGGCATAGCAACACGCCTATCTATTGGAGTCACCGTGTAAGTTACCATCACCATCACAATGTCTATTGGTCACCCCGTATACGCCTATCGACATTCTTCTATTTTGGTGGTGTCCATTGGCATAACCGACATGTAGTGATACACCGTGAACCTGTGCGCCGCTATTATCATGGCAGCCCAAGAAAGCGCGTTGTTAGCACAGGTTATCAGCGCTGGGAGCACCGCAGTGACCATCGTCGTGCACGGTATTCATCACAAGTGGTGCGAAGTGCACCAACGCGATTTGAGTCAAAAGGCGTTGTGCGCAATCACAAGCAGTCATTTGCAGAGATGAAACACAATGCTAAAAATGTGTCGTTGCGCACAGACAGAGGCATTAACACAACGAAAACGATTCCGCCGAAAACAGTCACACAGCTTCGTGAATACAAGGCAAATAGTGAAAAAAATCATCAGCAGCCAACAGTGAAGAGAAAAGAGCCCATTGAACACGCGTTAAAGCGTAACCAAAGCGTAGCGTCGACCAAACGTACAACGAGTGAGCAAACTTTAAAGCGGCTAAAGCACGATAAAGTGATGACAAGTAAGCCTGTGACAACACCTTCGCAGCACATTGAGCATGCTTACAATAAACCCGACTACAAGCAAAAATATAATAAGCCGACTTCAATAAATACAGAAAGGTCAGATGTTCGCAGTAACAGATCGTTAACAGAGCGTACTAAAACGGTGCAACCTAGCCCCCCAAATAAGCTCTACAAATCTGAAAAGCCGGTAAGATTGCCTTCGCAATCGAGTAGTAAAAGTTACAGCAGACCAGAGGTTTCTTCTAAGGCATCAGTAAACATGAAAAGAGAGCACAACCCAGTGAAGTCACAACGCAGCGTTTCACGAAACGAGAAGTCCATTTCACAAACGCGTTTATCTAGAGAGTAGTCTCTTTTTGGTCTCGGCGGTTGAACTGCGTCGTCGGGGCCCTTTTAACTCACTTTAATTCTGATGTGCAGAGTGCAAATTCAACATTGCCTCTACAAAGCGCTTAGGCGACTCACTATCTAGATTAAAATACAACGAAGGCTCGATAAGTTCTAATTCCATGATAGCCCATTGGCCACGTTGTCGAACCAAATCAACTCTGGCGTATAACGCATTTTGTGGCATCGCATTTAACGCCTTGTTCGCTATCGTCTGTTGCACTGTATCTGCATTAACAGAAAACAAACTTCCACCGTGTTCTTCTTGCACCCTAAAGTCGCCCTTTTGGGGCACTTTTTTAATTGCATGGCTGTAGCACCCAGAAAAATAAAAAAGTGAATACTCACCCTCTTCAACAACACTATCAAGAAAAGGCTGAATCATGAATTTACGCTGCGCAAATACTCCGCTTAGTAGCGTTAGTTGTTCTCTCCACGTATTGCGGTGCAACTTAAATGTATCATCAGCATTCGCACTTAGTACCGGTTTAATCACAATAGTGTCGCAATCAAAATGAAGAAAAGCGTCATCAATATGAGCATGGCTAAAATCTTCATGCCAGCAGGTTTCAACAATAGGAACTTGCTTTTCAGCGAGGTCTTTTAAGTAATATTTCTCGATATTCCACTGCATTAATGCCAGCGAATTGAGAAGAACTGCCTTGGATTGTTCTATTTTTTTCAAACACTGCATAAATGCGTCAGCGTGCTGTTGATAGTCCCATGTACTTCTTACAATCACATAGTCAAAAGAATCCCAATCGACGGTTTGGCAATGCCATGACACCGTAGATACCTGCCAACCTAGCGTTTCGAAATGCGGAATAAGCAATTCATCATAGACAAAGAAATCTTCTAGGTTATCTGTAGATAAAAAAGCAATGTGTGGCATGGCGGTTCCTTAAGGCCTTATTGTCGAAATAAAGTTGATTGTTATGCAGTGGCTACAAGTTTGATCTTCGTCAAATTTTGTCGAAATGCTATACCAAAGTTACATGGCACAACAGCGCAATTAGCTTAAAATTCTACTAGTTGGGCATACCCAATATTTTTCACCTACACTTACCCCAAATGTCTCGACGGAGAATGATATGCAGTATCCTTGGCTACTTGAAGGCCATAAAATCTTTCGCGTTGTCATAATTGCACAACTTATTATTGCGGTAATTATCGGCTTAATCACGGGTGAGTTACTTCCTGCGTTTATTTTTGGTATCCCTATCGCGATTGTGCCACTGCTACTGAGTTTTCAAGACCCTTACTCGAGCCTAAGTCGGCACGCCATGGCCATTGGTGTGCAGTTGTTAACGGCGCTGCATATTCATCAGTCTTTTGGCCTTATTGAAATGCACTTTGAAATTTTCGTCTTACTTGCATTTTTGGCGTATTTCCGCGACTGGACGGTTGTCGCAACAGGCACTGCTGTTGTTGCAGTGCACCATATCAGTTTCTTTTTCTTACAATCAGGTGGAGCGGCATTATTTATCTTCGAAGAAGGGCATGTGACTTTTTCCATTTTGCTTATGCACGCTGCATTTGCACTAGCAGAAGGCTTAGTGTTGATGTATATGGCCAAACATGCCCATGATGAAGGAGCTGGCGCTGCACAATTGCGTCTAGCCATTGAGAACATGCAACAAGCAGATGGACACTTAGATTTAACAATACAAATCAATCAAGAACACGCGATTCTAAGGCCCTTTGCAGTTTTGGTATCTCAAGTAAAATCGCTAGTTGAAACGGCCTCATCACTAACCGATGATGTTGTAAATGGTTGTGGCCGAATGGAAAATGTAGCTAATAGCATGTTTAAAATTAGTCATAATACCGACCAAGAGGTTACAGCTGTCTCTGCTTCATCTGAAGAAATAGCCCAAACAATGCAAATTTCAACAGAGCAAGCCACACTAGCAAGTGACAAAGCGAATGCAGCAACAGATGCCTCACAGCGCACTCGCGATGCAATAACGAACACGAGTCGAACTATTGATTCTCTGCGCAGCACGTTAAACGATGCAGCAAAAACAAATACTGCCTTAAACGAACAGTGTTCGCATATTTCTGATGCTATGCGTTCAATTACTGCCGTTGCTGATCAAACTAACTTGCTGGCATTAAATGCGGCAATCGAGTCAGCCCGCGCAGGTGAACACGGACGCGGTTTTGCAGTGGTTGCTGATGAAGTGCGTACTTTGGCTATTCGTTCAAAAGAAAGTGCCGACCAAATTACCAGTATTACCGAGCAACTTGTGGCACAAACAGCGAGCTCTGTAGAACAAATGCAAACCTGCATTGAACTGGTTGATGAAGCAGTATTATCCAGTGAAAATACCACAGGTGCCATGAGTGAAATAATGCAACAAATTCGCGAGGCCAACGAAAGTATGACAGAAGTGGCATCATCAGCTATTGAGCAAGAAACCGCTTCACACTCTATTGCCAAAAGTACAGCTCGCTTAAGTGAGTTCACATCAGAAGAGCTAGATACAGCTAAATCATTGGCATCAGAAGTTGAAACCTTATCGGGCATTTCTAAGCAAATGCGCCAAGCCATAGAGCGTTTCAAACTTTAACGCATGTCAAAGCGTTTAAGCTGGGTTTTATTGATGGTGTGGGCGGTAGGAATTCTCACCGCCCTGCTTGTTTATGCACAGCGTCAACTCTCCGAATTTGACCCAGATGGACTGCTGCTACATCAATCTATGTCACCAAACTTCGACCACCAGCTTACTGACATACTGAAACAACTCGACGTTCCAGCAGCCAGTATCGTGCATGTGGGCAGTAATCAACACTGCTATTGCGAGTCACTCACCACACAACATCAAACACAATTGGCCAATTACTTAGAAAGTGATGCATACACCTTACAAAATATAAGTATCGAAGAAGTCGAGCCTTTGCGCGCTCTGCTTTCGCAAGTTCCCGCACTCATTGTTGTCGATAAACACTACCAACTTCGTTACTTAGGGCCATACGCCACGGGATACGGCTGCTTCACTGGTAAGAATTTAGTACAGCAAATTATTAGCTACACCCAAACTACCCCCTACCATGGCGCAGTCATTAATGCTGATGCTGTCGGCTGCTTCTGTTAAAGTCGCTTGGCCTCATTTTTTTAGAAAGGTCCGTCTGCAAATTCAGCATAGCGGCACTTATGGCTGGCTCATACCTTTAATATGTGCCACCACGCTTCTGCCTAGTGCGCTTAGTTCATAGCCACCTTCTAGCATACTTACAATTCGACCACTGCAGCATTCATCGGCAATGCGTCTTAGTTGCTGACTTATCCAGAAATAGTCATCTTCAACTAACCGCAAATGGGCCATAGGGTCTTCAGCGTGTGCGTCAAAGCCTGCAGATATCAAAATTAGTTCAGGCTGGAAGTTTTTGAGCGCAGCAAACCAGTGTTGTACTTTCTCTCTAAACTCTTTCCCAGTAGCACCAGCATCAAGTGGCACAGCAAGAATATTACTGGCTGATACGGGTGAACCACAATGAGGGTAAAATGGATGTTGGAAGCTACTACACAACATAATGCGTTGATCACCCGCTACTATTTGTTCAGTACCGTTACCGTGATGTACATCAAAATCGATAATAGCCACACGCTTTAAATCATAAGTTTGTAGTGCGTAACGGGCAGCTATGACAATATTGTTGAATATACAAAAGCCCATAGCACTGTCATAAGTCGCGTGATGCCCTGGTGGCCGAGTGGCACAAAAGGCCTGCCTGTCATTACTCTCCATTACCCAGTCTACTGCATTACACCCTGCTCCCGCAGATTCAAGTGCAGCGGTAAGGCTGTGACGCATTAGTCCAGTGTCCTCATCTAGCCACGCAATGGTTTGCGCATTACCTGAATAGAGGGTTTTCTCTTCTTCACTAAAGTTCGCTTGTGCTGCTCGTTCAAAAACGCTCTTTATGTAATAGGGGTCGTGAGCGAGCTGAAGATAAGGCTCAGCTATTGGCGTAGCATCAGCATGTTCGCAAATCATGTCTATGCCCGATGACAATAGCTGGTCATCAATAGCGAAGAGTCTATCTGGTGACTCAGGGTGGTCCTTTCCAAGGTCGTGTTTTGTGCCGTGTTTACCGCGAAAAATTCTTACTGTCATGTCAGTGACGCCACATCTAAGACCAGCTCGACGTCGCTCGGATCACCGGTAAATTTACGTTTAAACTTCATCTGCTCAAATATTGCTATCATGGGTTTGTTATCACCGCGTACATACGCCATCATTTTGCCAATACGACGTTCTTTAGCGATATTCACAAGTTCGTTGAGCAAGCGACTTGCCATTCCCTTTCCTTGCTGGTTTTCACGCGTAACAAATGCCGCTTCACACGAATTGTCTGATGAGTTGTAGTAAAAGCGCCCAACGGCATGAATGGTGATACGCGACCCCTCCTGTCTGACAATACATAAGGCTGCATCGCTACTTTGGTCCACCGACACCAAGTTACACGATTTCTCTCGTGACATTTGCTTGGGGTCGTAGTTATATCGCAACCGCAATGTCTCTTTGGTATGAGAGTAAAAGAACTCTTGAAGACGACGTTCATCAGCAGGGTTTAACGGCCGCATATAATAAGTTTCCCCTTGGATAATCAACTTTTTAAGCTGTATCGCTCCAAGCTCCGGAATATCGGTGGGGTATTTTTCCTGATAGTGTGGCACCCAATAATGCTGGCGTACATCTTCTAACAGAGCAGCGCGAAACTTAGGGTGTGCAACCCTAATAAGTTCAAGCGCACGCTCGCGAATACTCTTGCCTTTAAGCGAAGCAATACCGTATTCAGTGACTACATACTGCACGTTGCCTCGTGAGGTTACCACGCCCGCACCTTCACTGATCCTCGGAGTGATCCGCGAGACCGTTTCACCTTTAGCGGTAGACGGAAGCGCGATAATTGCCTTCCCGCCTTTGCTAATAGATGCGCCAGTAACAAAATCGACCTGACCACCAATACCACTGTAAAAATCATAGCCTAAAGAGTCGGCCACAACTTGGCCGGTCAAATCCACTTCCAAAGCACTGTTAATGGCCACCATATTGTCATTTTTTGCAATATTGGTGGGTTTGTTTACGTAGCTACTTGGGTAAAACTCGATGTGTGGGTTGCAATCAATCAAGTCATATAGCTTACGCGTCCCAATGGCAAAACTAGTAACCACTTTGCCGGGGTGGAAGGTTTTCTTTTTATTGGTTACGGCACCAGACTCTAGTAGCTCAATAATACTGTCGGTGAGCATTTCACTGTGGATCCCCAAGTCTTTGTGATGACACAAATACTTGAGTGTTGCGCTAGGTATTTTACCAATACCAAATTGCAAAGTAGCGCCATCGTCAACCAGCATAGACACATACTGACCAATCCGCTCTGCTACTGAGTCCATTGGTGGTGGCGGCACTTCCACTAATGGCTCATCGGCCTCAATACAAGCGGTAATTTCACTAATATGTATGTAAGAGTGCCCTGCTGTGCGCGGTACTTGCGGGTTAATTTGTGCAATGACTTTCTTGCTTTGACGAATAGCAGACATAGCAATATCAACAGCAGCGCCTAATGAACAATAGCCAAATTCATCTGGCGGGCTAACATTCACTAATGCAGCATCTAAGGAAAGCGTACCATCACTGAATAAACTGGAGATTTCCGATAAAAAGACTGGCGTATAGTCAGCGCGACCTTCATCCACCGCTTTGCGCATGGCTTCACCGCCAATAAAAAAAGTATTGGCTTTAAACAGGTTTCGGTACTCGTCTTTAACCCATCGAGTATCACCTAACGCCAACATATGTACTAGCTCAATGTCACTAAAGCCTTCACTGTTGTCGATAAGGTGCTGTACGAGTGCGTGAGGAACGGAAGCATTGCCACCAACAAAAACACGGCAACCCGATTTAATTAATGCAGGCCAATTAGGCGCTTGGGGTAATTTAATAGCCATATCCTTCTGCCTTTCTTATCGCGAGAGTTCTATCATGCCATAACTCGCCGCTATTCCTGCAGTACAATACGCTGAAAAATGTAGTCGTTTGGTCGTAGGTTGACCCAAATCAAGTACAATTAGTACCTGCTTTGGAGCGCTCTCACCTTTGCATAAAAAAGCCCGCAATATTAAGCGGGCCTCTTAATGAGAATGAACAATGTAAAACTTAGAACTGAAATTTTTCCAGCCAATTCCGAAAGAACGGCGAGATAACAGATTTACTATTTGCCAAGCGATGACCATCATTTAACAACAAGAGTTGCGCTTTTTGTTGTTGTGCGTACTTCATGCTGTTTTCAATAGGAATAACGTCGTCATTCCAACCGTGAACAACACTAACATATCCATCGTATGGGTAATTCTGTACTTTATATTTCGGCATGTAGAGCGCGGGAGCCATTAAAAAAACACCGCGAGCAGACACTTCGCTGGCAGCAGCGAGAGACACATAGCCTCCCATACTGGAGCCCACCAAAATAACGTCATTGCTCTTTTGTGTAATGGTTTCCTTTAATCGTTCTAGCCGGTCTTCGGGGCAGTCAAGGTCGCGATAGTCGATACTTTCTACCGCAAACCCCATATCTGTCGCCACATTTGAAAGTGTGGTTATTTTACTGCCCCAAGGGCCACTCTCTTTTCCATGAGAAAAAACAACAGTGGTCATTACCCAACATTCCTATTTAATTAAATCAGCTGCTTTATATTCAATGTAGCGCAACTACTTACTGCTTGTCTTCTTTGTGGAACATTTTTTCTACTAATACATAGAACATAGGCACAAAGAAAATAGCTAAGAAAGTTGCTGCAAACATGCCCCCCATCACAGCAATACCAATAGCATTTTGACTTGCAGCCCCTGCGCCACTTGCTAGTGCCAGCGGAGTAACACCCAGTATGAAGGCCATTGATGTCATGAGAATAGGACGGAAGCGCTGCGATGCGGCATTCGATACTGCCACCATAATATCTTCACCATTCTCGTACTGCTCTTTAGCAAACTCGACAATAAGAATAGCGTTTTTGGCAGCAAGACCAACCGTTGTTAAGAATGCCACTTGCAGGTAAACATCGTTGGGCAAATTAAACAAATATGCTGCTGTCACTGACCCCAAAATACCCAGAGGTACCACAAGCATTACCGCAAACGGTACCGACCAACTTTCATACAGTGCAGCCAAACACAAGAACACCACCAATATTGAAATAGCATACAACATAGGCGCTTGTGCACCGGCTTGTTGTTCTTCAAATGATAGGCCAGACCACTCAATCGCAAAGCCAGGTGGTAATTGCGCAACTAATTTCTGCATTTCAGCCATCGCCTCGCCTGAAGAAATCCCTTCTGCAGGACTACCTTGAATATTGACTGACGACACGCCGTTAAAACGTTCTAGCTTGGGAGAGCCATACACCCACTCTGTGGTGGCAAACGT
>JYMV01041912.1_pt1 | contig 10264 bp, 4 predicted proteins | sample 338911 | NCBI WGS metagenome assembly JYMV01 (sample SAMN03354496, study PRJNA234377) | hydrothermal vent metagenome | biome: Deep sea; feature: Hydrothermal plumes at the Eastern Lau Spreading Center, Western Pacific Ocean; material: Seawater | place: Tonga | collected 2009 | depth 2000 m m
TCAACGCATATAATATTCATCAACACATAATATTCATCAATAAATATGTATCCGCAAATCTGTGCAGATCGAATCAAATAAGTAGTATTTAGCAACACTTCAGGTTACATTCATACATGTACATGTATGCACTATACTCATGTCCGATGACAATATGTTTTACAATGTGACAATAACAGTGAGACGTTCATTGATCGTTTTTAGTTTGTAGCAGGTTATCTCACAATAAGGTCGTCTTAGGTTTGACCATAATATGGTAATGATATAAGGTCATGGATATTTCATAATATTGTAGCGTCTGAAACACGTGTACACTTAATATAGAGATCTATATCTGGTGGTATGATAATAAATCTAACTAACGTGTGTATTACTGTATAATACTAATGCACTTATACTTTTTTATATGACATATTTCGTTAAGTAAAGTATTGTTGCTAACCTGCGTATTTATAGAGTATATGATTTGATCGTATGCCGTTTGAGATATTTCCCATTACAAGTTGCACACTTTCATTAATATATTCAGACTTTTGTATATACCAACTAAAATATCTTCTGGTTAACCTTTTTTATTCATTGTGTTTTTATAGAAATGAACATTTCTGTGAGCTTCCATTGTTGTGTTTTTCCCAGTAAACTGCCAGTCATGATCGTTATAGTCAGAGAGAAACAGAGTAGAATTTATTATTATATTTGCATAATTGTTTAGCAGACCAAACTCTGATCATTGTTTGTTTTGTATGTAGATAGATAGTGACATGATTCATTTTCTTTGAATATTTTACTTTGGTCACATATTATTCAACTTTCCTTCCATTTCAGGTGCAAATAAGTGATTTTAAGGCACGTGTTGCATTTTCCAAATCACGATAATATTTATCTTTACGATCTTTAAATAACAACATGCCTGATTTTTAAAAACCCAAACATTGATCCCACACAAAATATGTTGATTAATTTGATTTCTTTAGAATAAGGTCTTTGGCATAGATGACCATGAACAAGATATATTAACTTGGGTAATGTGAGTGTCCTAATTGTTGATTTTTTTCCCAGTTGATATAAGCAAAATTTAAAGGTATAATGGTCATATTGACAAATCGACTTCGGACAGGGCAAGGATATTCCGATTTACTTGTTTTTCTTATTTACGATTTGATTTAAATGATAAACAATAACGGTATGTTCTGCTATATTGTAAGGCATCGGAGAGAGGGTAACTGGGGAAGGGTTAATGAATTTGTCCTTGAACATTAGCATAACCGTCGTAAAAGATTAAAATTCGTATTTTTTTAATTTGTGCTATACACGCCTATATAATTAATTAGGCCATGATACCGTCAATATTTTTATGTCATTAAAACTCTCCCAAAACCCATGATGATACCTTCTTTTGAAATCATTCTTAAATTGGTATAATAAACTGACAATGTACGTGGTCAATTCTATGCAAGCAAAATTTAAGAGGTTACCTATCTTCTTAAAATAAAACAGTGAACAAGCTAAAATATAATGATCAGTTATGATCTACAATGTGAGATGCGACAATTTCACTCGAGGGTTCACATGTTCAAGTCAGAAGCCAGGCTTGTCGAGTTTCTGATTACAGAAAACGCGAGCCCACGGTGACTTTATGTAATCTCACTTTTTTTTCTCACCTTATTTGGCAAATTATCATATATTAATGTCCAACTAGAAAATGGCCGACGTTGAAAACAATAGTTTACTTCTAAACTATGCAATTTCATGAAAAATAATTACGATTATCGAAATTATCAAATGCTTTTTAGTTTTATATCATCATAGATATAAAACTGTAAATAAAGAACCTGACAGTATTAATACAGTAGTTTACTGTTTGAAGTCATGACAAGTTCAACGTCGTTTTTCAAAGACTCCCGAACAATGATTTGTTTTTGCAATGTTTCCCATTTTGACGCAACGCTTTTTGCCTTATTGACTTCAAAACAAGTCATTGTGATGTGAAATGCATATATCTCACATAGGTGTCTCACATCCACTATTCCTGTCATGTACAATCATGTGAGAATAATGTATTCCACTGAAGTGGTGCATTATAATAAAACATGCCTACTTATCTGCAAATAACAATCCCAATTGACAGTTGAGTCCGTATGTGATACATTCATAGTCTCTTGTATAAGTATATGCCATGTATATATTTTTTTCGCTAAACAATAATACGACGGGTTCCTCTAGTAGAACAGGAACTGCTTACCCTTCTAAAGCGCAAGGTTTTTAATGGGTTGGTGTTGGTCAAGCTTAAGCTATCTGTGTAGCCCGTTTTGTAGACCGTTGTTTGGCCTTTTGTCCTTTTGTGTGACCATTGTAATGTCTCTTCTGTGATATACAACTTCTGGTTATCCTTTTGGTATCTTCAAGCTTTTTCTGTTATTATGATTTCAGTTTTTCGTCTTGGATGTTGTAAATAATTTTACAAGACTAAGTGAAGATGATTTGTATACGCAACTAAACAGAATATACAAGATGGCCGACGAGAACGGACACAAGGCTGACCATATTGGCATTCTAACAGCAGCATACAGAGACCAGTGGTCGAATGCTAGAGCAAAACTAATGGAAGGTAGCACATTTTTATATATGAAACATTGGCTATTGTTATGTAAAATAGTAAATGGAGGTTTAAATTCAAAGGCAAATGTAAGATATGAGTTAGTGTAGTCAGATATTCATGTTCTATGATCTGACCTTGTCCTCTAGTTTAAATTATTATCCATGAAAGTTGAAACTGAATACAACAACACAAAAAGTGCACGAAACGTGAACACATATCTTTATCGCCACGTTTATCATTGAAAATAAATTGAACTATATGAAATTTGAGTAAGACAGAGGAAATAATTGTATTTCATATCATTTTCTAATTAATTTCTATATGATATTTTTTTTTTGACATCATTAAATAACATTTCTCGAATCATTAATTTGCAATACAGAGTTATTTAATACTTCGGAAAAAATTATACCCTAATATATTATGGCATTTTGTAATTAAGAGCACAAAATTGCATATCACCCAAATTAAAATTTAGAAATATTTTACTGGTAAAAAAAGAAGGAAAATTTATTGTTCTTTTTAATGGTCATATATTGTAATTTTAATTAATCGTGAAAGAATTTATATCGTATTGAAGTAACCGACACCACATGACTCACGTCGCTAAGAAGTAAATATGATATCGGAGCAAATAATAAGAGGAACACATGATAATAATTTTTAAATAATAGGAACACATGAAAATAATTACCAACGTTGCGAGTGCGAATCCCGCTCAGGCGAGGTGTACCCAATACAACATTATGTGATGAAGTTTGCCAGTGACTTGTGACTGGTCGGTAGTTTTCTCTGGGTACTCCGATTTCCTCAACCAATAAAACTGACCGCCACGATATAACTGAAATATTGTTGAAAGTGGCAATGATAGTAGCAAATATTTGATATGTAATAAAAACAGGAACATATGATAATATTTGATAAATAACAAAAATAGGAACATAAGTAGTTATTTATCTTAAAGATGTTTCTATTATAATGTTTAATGCAAGATTGTTGATCATGATAAATATGCTAAAGCTAGACCCATATTTCTTCTTACATATAATGCCCGCATAGTATTTTCCGATTTGTTTAGATTTGTGGTGAAATTGTATTCATTTATCAAGCGTACGTGTAGCCAATTGTCATTAATTTTAGTGGCTTTACCAATTCTAATACAACACAGAACTACGATTCGATTTCATATAAAGGTACCCGTATGTTTCCTATTGTATTATGTAGATGGATGTGTTTAAGAAAGTACGTTTTTCATTTCACAAAAGACCATTACCTTTCTGCATAAACAATTGTATTGTATAGTTTCAGATTCAAATATTTTAATACCAACCTCGCATTTATATTTGTAGATTCAACAAATAGGGATTCCTTAGACGCGATAGAAAGATGTATTTTTGTCTTGTGCTTAGATAAAGGAATACCAATATCGTTTAACCATCAGAACAGTATAGACGAAACAAATAAAAATCTTAGAGACGATGTTTCTCTTGCATTTCAAATGTTACACGGCATGGGAACAAATTTGAATGGTGCAAATCGTTGGTACGATAAAACTATGCAGTTTGTTATATCTGAAGATGGTGCTTGTGGACTCAACTATGAACATTCGCCGTCAGAAGGAATAGCTGTAGTTCAGCTGATTGAGCACCTACTTCGATATATGTAAGTAGTTTCTATAAGTGTGTACATTTTCATCAACATGGCAGTGTGCAGTATATTAGTAAAAAAAGATATGGGTGTAAATACACACGAAAGACTACTCAACCTTACACTTAGACATAAATTGAAGTTCTTTACATATGGGTACTTCTATATGGCGCCTTTACTGTTATTCTTCATATCAAATTCGCTATTATTAGTAAGAAAATATATGGATGTAAATGCACACGAAAGACTACTCAACCTTACACTTAGACACAAATTAAAGTAAAGGAATAGCAGTTTTATAACTGTCATCCATTTCACAGTAACAACAATAAGCATACCTCATACACCTAAAACGAGTGTGAAACAGCCTCAAACGTGACGTTGAGGAGTACTCTTTACTACTACTACATCTTCATAGCTTAGGTGTCATTTGGTGGTGTATATAATTGTATTTTGCCAGATCTGGGGTTGACAACTAGCGAAAAAATAACGGATACATGAAGCGCTGAATTCCGATAGAATAAATTACACAAGCGGTAAAACGAACACTGAGCCAGTCATTTTATTAGATTCTTTGAAAATATCATAATAATTTGGTATACACAGTTTGAAATAAAAGCTACAATAGACATTTATTTATCTTTACAGGGAGGAGGTACGAGTAAAGAGGTTGACACGCATGAATTCAGTCTGTGAACTTGCAAGTCCCAGAAAACTACAATGGAAAGTATTTCCCGAAATAAGAGATGCTATAATAGCGTCATCGGAGGACCTAGATAGGTATATGATTACTCCTTAGATATATTTATATACAAAGCAAACAGTTTCTAACAATTATCCTTTTCATAAATGTCTTACGACAGTACTGAATTTATGAAGAGTATCACTACAAGGGGCGGTATGGTTATTGTTCTCTTCACGAAAGTGGTAGATCGTGTGATTGATCCCCAGTCGTTTGAAACCAATTATTATAAAATTGGCATTTGTGAATTCTACGCTAAGTACACAAGATTAAGAAATAAGAACAAAGATTGGTTGTTTCGGAATAAGGATAGTGTGCACGAGTGGAGCGATATATCTATCCACAGACTGTTGTTTCAATGAGCTAGCACACTATAAAAGATCTGGTACAAAGCAGAAATCACCGTTTCAATGAATTGTAACTTGCTCTTGTCATAATATACCATAGAGTCCAACACATATTGTGTTGTGTTTTTGTCTTGTGGTACCCTATGTTGCAAGTTTCTCTGGAATGTTAATTTTTGATTGCCCCTTTGGTATTTTCTAACGTTTATTTGACATGTTCCCATTTTTTATTTGTTCTTCATACTACCAATGATTATATTAATATTTGAACCACTAGAGTTTCAGAATATATACTTGTTATTTTTATTTTCGTAGGAAAATATCTGACCTTGACCTGTATATACTTAGATTTGTGGAATTTGGAAAGGAGTTTCCCAAGTCACAGAGCATGAGCCCAGACTCCTTCATACAATTATCATTGCAGTTGACTTATTACAAGTAAGATGTCAAACCTATGTAACCTATTTGCATTTAATCCACGCCTAATAAAGATTTACTGTTGAAAAATGTAGGACAACCAGATTCCAACTGTTCTGTACTGGTGAACATCCATTTCCTAGAAACAAAATTAATGGCATGCCGTCTACATGGTCTAGAAACATGCCAGTTGGAAATTAAAAAATATTTTGGAATATAATGATAATAAATTTAACGAAGCAGACAGCACTGAATTATACTTCTCAGGGTTAAATTTCCAAAGAAATTCCTTAATGAATTCATCAGCCAATGCACAACACTGTGAATAAGATTTCAACACAGAGGATTATATTTCGTCGTTAAGTGATTATAGAATATTAGGATCAAATGGAAAGACGCTATTCCACATTTAAGAATCACTCATATGGTGTTTCAATCTTAATTGTTGGCAGAAATAAGACAATTAGCACAATAGCTTTTCTATTTCCAAGTAGCAAGACTAGAAGATAAATGGTTTTGAACTTGTATAGTCTTTTAACATCGATTAACTGTAACGTGCATATTACACATGTTTTATGTGGCAATTTCTTTTAAGGCATCATGTAGCATGCGTAACATGATTTTGTAAGTTTCAATTTATCAACTACCGAAATTAGCAATATATTCCAAAGACGCTTCGTGCCCACTAAATTTGATATCTACGTTTTTATTACTAGATTTTAGTTGACCAAATATGCATCATGTAAATTTAGTGTTACATTACCATATCTTTATCTTGGTCATACTCGATATTTTTATATTTAGTCTGTTTGCCGTAACATTATGTACCTTTATATCTAAGGATCAACTACAACTGAACATGTCTTAGGACTTCTATTGTGATGGCAATTACAACTAAAGAGGTAGTTGTTACTACAATATGTTCTATATATGGTCATTATCTAGATATATTGTTAACTACAGGTTTTCAGAGTCTGAACTAACTATAGTCCTCATCCGCTGTTAAATGTTATGTACCATTATAGTTTATACTGCCTAATATGAATATCTTGAACGGGACTTTGAATAGTTTATCGTGTCCTTCGCGGCCCAACTGAATGGATTAATAAAGATAATGTTTCTTAGCGCGTTATTGGTATAAAGCAGAGCATTATTTGTTAGAAATAAAGCACCGGTAATACGATGCATCGTGTTACTATTTCTACTACAAGCTATAGGTAATGCCACGTCATTTGTATGTTGGGTACATTTTGCTCCCACTAATTTGATATACAAACAATGGTGTAATTAAACAATAGTTAGCGCACCGTTTCTCACAATTTATGCGGTATTTGTTAACATCAGAACATGCATCCCTTTTCCCCTAGAATAGGCTTTAATAATACATCGGAATCCTCTGATATCGTGGTAGTTGAATTACAAATATGGCACCGAATACTGATTGAAATAGCACATGAATACACGGAGCCTTTGAACCCGCGGTACCATAGAATCGGACTATGCTGCATACACAACAAATCTAAAGCCACGAACGACATTTTATACAGGACCTAATGTACCTGATTTTAATTTTTTCTTAATGTTGTTTTGTGTCGCTATTTCGATTTGGACGTCCATTTTTATTGTGATTAATAGTTGAACATTAAACTTTAATATTTTATTTTAGTAATGGTGAAGCACGATAACGTTATTAAACAATTCCTATATCTTTTATAGGATACATAGAAAACTGGTATCTACTTACGAGAGTGCGTCGACACGTCGATTTAGACTTGGAAGAGTTGATAATATTAGAGCCAATTCACCAGCTGCACTTGAATGGGTAAAAGCCATGATTGGCGAAGTGATGGCATCCGTAAGTATAAGACGTGTAATGTGTTTTTATCAGTGACGCTAACGGTCGTTTCCCAAGAATATTAAATTCTACAGCGAAGTACATAGTTGATAAACAATAACTTACCACCACGTTATTTTTTGAAAGTGGAGTTAAACACCAAAGTTCAAATCCATAACGCTAATTCATTATGCAATTATAGAAAAACTGAAATTTACAGAAAATGTTGACATGCCAGTGTCTTTTGGTTTTGTTTTCGTCCTTCTCTTTCTGTTTTATATTGCATAGATATATGTGGTGCCTATTCAACGAAAAGTTTGAAGATGCCAGAGTAATAATCAGAAGCGGTAACTCTAAGAATGACAATAGAAGATCCACAAAACACAAACAGAAACCAACTATTAAGCAACACGAACCCACGAAAAACGGAGTAAACTCGGGTGCTGGGAGGGGTAGGTAACTCCTGCTAGTGTTACTGATAAACGACTCGAACATCATGCGATATGGAAATCGTCTTTTGCACCAGTATTCCTAAATGAATACAAATAACATCAATAAAACATGAATCCCCTATAAAACAAAGAATAAAACATTTCTGATGCTATACCGTAAGAACCTTCCTTATTGTTTCCCTAGCGAAATCAATGATTTATGTATATGCTAATATGTGAATTAAAACCCTCAACATCTCAGCATGTTCAATGTGCTGTTTATGCCCTGATAACTAAATTCCCACCAACATTAGAAATTTACATTTCTTCAAAGACATCAAATCAAGTCTTTGAAGACATTAGACGATTTAAATGTAAAAGATGTTTATTGCAGGTTTTTTTTAAGAATTCTTGGTAAAGTCATTCAAAATTTAAATATAATGCAATACATTGTATTATTTATGCTTCAGAATGTGTTTTTACTCTGTGACATTACCTACTTCCACTTTATTAATGTACGAAGATCCATCATAATATAATGTCGAGACATATATTTTCGTCAAACAATGACGCTTTAACTTTAGATGTTTCAAACTCAATATTAATAGGAAGATGTTCAATTGTTCAGAATAAATGAGCTATTTTTGTAATATTGGTGATTATATCGTCAATGACTTCTTTTTTCGGCATAGTATATTTCCCCACTGAATTGTTTTCTTACGTATATTTAGCTTTTTTCTGGTTTTATATATGTCTGTATAGGCTACTGACCTTTTATATTAATTTTCTATTGATTAAAATCTATTCTTAGGGAAATACAATCAAAAATGTGTCATAATAAGAAACGTGCAATATATTTTCTGTGTAGATCAACTGCTGATGCAAAATCTACCCAAATAAGGCTACGTTGCTCCTAGAATGAAATCATTGCTACAAAAATTCTACGATGGTCATCATGAACTGGATGAACGTTAAGATATTTCATTTCTCAAATGAGACCTCAAATTGATCATTTCCCTTTCAAGTAGATGTTTTCTTTCCTCTATCACCAAGCAGACTATTACCGAGATTTCCTATGAGTAACAGAAGCTGCTGGCTCTTCGGGAGCATCTGGGTTCATCCCTGGTTTTTTGGTGGAGTCCGTGCCGCTTATATTTTTAGTTTTCTTTGTTGTGTTTTTTGTTTTATTTGTTTTATCTCTCTGTCTTGTGCTCAATGTCTCTGGATTGTCCATTCTTGATTCCATTGCCCCGTGCATTTTCTTTCTCTAGCATTTATTTACATTAAAGGAAACATTTTGATAAATAGTTCGAGCGATGCCAAAGTAATACATTCGAAAATTTTAATTATAGCATAATTATTTTATAAAAGTGATTTATCACCCCCAGTTAAACCATTATAATCATATGCAAGTAATATAATAAGAGAATGATTATACATTGATGATACATATTGTGGAAGAGGTAAACAGCCAACACAAAACATTGTAGAACAATACTTTGAAGATGCGAAAGGGGTAATCAGAAGCCGTAAGTCGATGATGGACGACAGACAATGCAATTGCAAAAAGAAAAGGGAGAAAAGAGGGGCATTCTAGAATTTCAGATTTCAGTTGACATTGTTCATTATGAATGTTTGTCAATAGTTAATAATAAACCCATATTATCAAAACAAACTTTTGCTGTAAACATATTTTGTTATTTCTAAGTGATATATCTGATATACATGGCAATACAAATATACAATTACAATACTCCACAATTGTATTCAGACACAAGCATAGTTGCTTATATAGAAGGTTAGGATTAAGGTTATGGTGTTAAATGCCACTTTCAACAATATTTCAGTTGCTTATATAAGTCTGCCTCAACTGTAACATTAAAAGTAGACGATATCACATAATTATCATGAATATTAATATATTACACTTGTCTTAATCCATAATCAATTTGTTGTTTTAAAGATAACTTTTTAGTACAGTTAAGTCACAGGTTTCAAATTGTGTGGGTGTGAAATAATTAAGGCTTCTCATTAATAAGCTTTGTGTTCTAAAATGTTACAACATTTTGGTATTTGGAATATTAAGAAATGGGATAATTTGTTGTTTTTTTGTGTTGATGATACAAATTACATGAATTCATACGTAGTAATACACAGAGGTATAATTATGGTGTTCTAATTACTGTCTTTGATATTTCTAACCTTTCTATGCCTAGTAAAAGTACTCAGTGACCCCCGAGACAATCCACA
>JYMV01049818.1_pt1 | contig 10264 bp, 8 predicted proteins | sample 338911 | NCBI WGS metagenome assembly JYMV01 (sample SAMN03354496, study PRJNA234377) | hydrothermal vent metagenome | biome: Deep sea; feature: Hydrothermal plumes at the Eastern Lau Spreading Center, Western Pacific Ocean; material: Seawater | place: Tonga | collected 2009 | depth 2000 m m
TTCAGGCAACAAACATCCATATCAACCCACCAACCGCCATGGTCATAAAGCAATTTGTATCTGAAAATATCTGAGAACCCCAGATTTCATTAAATATTCCTCTACGCCAAAAGCAAATAGAAGGTTCCCCTTTTTTGTAAAATGCCTATCAATTGGCCAAAAAAAGTCATCTATATCACAACCTACATTGTTTGATTTAAAGAAATTAATCATGTCTAATGTTAAAACTGATGAGTTTACTGGGAACACGTTTTTAATATTACTCTTCCCTTTTACATTAATCTCCAAATCTTCACTTACAGGCTGGATAATCATTACTGTTTTAAACCCATTTTCATCTCCTAACATTTGCAGATCATCGATACATTGGCCAATCTTAGAAATAGCTAATTCGGTTTCGTTAATTCGTTCTATTGATGTGAGAAACATCCAATCAAGGTTAAGTATTTTTACAAAAAACAATCTGACTAAATAGCTCATTCCAAAAACAGGTTCAAACCAAGGTGCTGTATTGAATTTAACCGTATTATTTTCAATAAACCTTTCATAACCACCTCTTACAATAGTTTCATAAATATCGGATTGATTTATGCAAATTAGAACAATGTCTGGATTGTATTTGAGCAATTTTTGTTTTAATAATACAAATTCGAAAAAGGGGTCACTACTCGAAACACCAGCATTAAATATGGTAATTGTCTTACCGGCAAAACGGTTTTCAAGATTGTGTTCGAGAATCTTCACCCAAGTGTTTTTAAGGTCGCGTACACCAATACCTTCTGTAAAGGAATCTCCTAGAGCAATTATTCTAATTTCATTCTTTTTTTTATTGACAGGATGATTTATATCGCGTAACCCTTCATCGTTAGAAATAATCTCATATTCATATTCTGTCTGACTTTGATGCTTTTCGCTATTTGGCTTGCGATTATGAATCCATGATTTTGAAGGCTTGATTTGGTGATGGTATGGTGAAATATAAAACAAGGAACCCATCTTTTCCATGTAGGAATCCAGCGTGCTATCGAATCGTAAAGATATTTCTGCTATTAACACGATTCCAAAACCCAAAAGAACAAACAAACGAATATTTAGTATTGTATTTTTATTAATTTTCAATCTTTCAAGGCATTGTTCGCATATTCCTAAAATGCCAAATAGACACAACAACAAGAGAAAGATACTATATAAGCCAAAAAGGGCACAAATGACATTTACAAGAGCAAATATCCAAAACGAATAAATAATTAGTCTTTTTTTTATTTTAGGAGAGAAATAATCCAAGAGATTAACAGAAAATAGAAGTTTACCGTGGTTTTAAGCATTTTTAGTTTAGCATAGATAGAGCTGAATGCAAATTTAGAACTTATCCTCTGAGCAAAAGAGGTTTTTTCATGTTTAACATCATATCGGTTCATTAAAACACTAATGGTAGAAGATACTCGGAAAGCACATTTTGATAAGTTTTTTATTCGCCAATTTTCATTTGCCCAATGTATTGCAAACCATTCCTTCTCAGGGTGTTTGTTTTTTGTTAATAATGGATAAATATCATGCCACTGGTCTTGGTTTGATATTTCCTTAATGTAGTATTTCAGGTCAAATTTTTTTATGTAATGGTTAAGTATATTTATTGGTTTATGCCAATCTGTATTTGCTGAATTAACCGTTTGAATTGCTTCTTCATAGCATGATTTCATTACTGGAGAACCTTTAGGACACTTCATGATATTGCCAACAGAAAGAAGTTGATGATGAGTTCGGAAAACATAGTTTTCATTAAAGTCAAATGGCTTCAGGCAACAAACATCCATATCAACCCACCAACCGCCATGGTCATAAAGCAATTTGTATCTGAAAATATCTGAGAACCCCGCAAAACTACCTTGCCCGTGACCAAATTGATTAGTGTTTTCATAAGAAAACACATTTTCACGAGGAATAATTTCTTCTGCATTTCGAATAGTAACATTTTCAGGAAGATCCGTTTCTATTTTATCATATACCCAAAGGTGAAAATCATGACCATGGTACAGAAAAGATTTGATGGTAAGAAGTTCTACTTGAGAAAGTTTACTTCCAATCCAAAGACCATTTATAACCTTGTTGTTTTTACTTACCAATGTTTTATTGGTTTTTAAATCAGGGTGTGCTTTTGATGGAATTGCAGATTCAATATAATCCCAAACATTCCAACCTTTTAGTCCAAAGTTATGATAAACGTGTATAAAATACGGTTTTACGGAAGTAAGAAATCCATCACTACTGAATCCTTGAACGGGATCAAAAAGTAAATTGGCATTATTTGAATCAGCCAAAAAATTAAAATTAGAAGGCAATTTGATTTGTTGTTGAAGCCCCATCTCCCAAACTGTAGCAATAAGTGTTCCCTGATCTCTGGTTTTCCAATGGGGATCTTTAAAAACCTCCAAAGTTTTGCTAAGCCATTTATCCATAAACTTGACAGAGTTCTGATTAAACAAAAACACACCACCGTTCCAATGTCTCCATTTAATTGAGCTAATTGATGTTCCGAAATTCTTTTTAATAGCATTTTTTAAATGATCACACTGGGCAATATAGACTTCTTTTCCATCCTGGAATCTCCATGTCGTGTTATCTTCATCCCAATTGTAATTAGTTTTTTGGCTAATGAAAGTGTAGTAATCAACATATTGGTATTTTTTGTAATCAAATTTATTAAAGTCATCAAATATCAGGTTATTGTCCATGTCATAAATGCACCTTTTCTTTCTATCCCACCTAAACTTGCCATTTTTTTCTACTTCATATTCAAAATTGAATTTTTTTGGTTGAATATGAGATAATAGGAACTTTACGAGGGGTATGTTTGTAAGTCGATTAAACCTTAACCCAAATTCCTCACAAATTCTAATTACTTCTTTGTACTTTTCAAAAAGTGCTTGATCAGTAAGACCAGAATTCACAATAAACTTTTTCCATTCTTTATTGTGTTCTTTTCTTAATTTATCAAAATGTTCTTTATGGGATTTTTCTAAAGCTTGAAGTTCTGATACAACTTGATTCCTTTTTTCAAGGCAATTACAATTAATTGCATTCGGACTGAACTGTGCAATACTGCAATGATCTGAAGCAAAGACAATCGGCGCTTTAAAATGCTTGAAAACCTCATTTACTTTTGAGCTAACTGCCACTACGTCACTATCTAAATAACAGTAGTTGTTATTTAAATCAAGAAACTTATGAAGCCCAACTTTCAAATAAATACTTGCCTGATGGTTATTAAATTTTTTTGGTGTTTCTACATCTAATACATTATCGTGGTTAATCCTTAATGTGTTTCTAGAAAAATCAGAAATTACTATGATTTCATAGTTTGAAAAGTGTTTGAGATGTGCTAGAGAATAGTTCAGGGTTTTAATGTGAACATCATCCCCGCAAGCTACGAAAACAAATATGTTTTTTCGCATTTTTCAATATGGTTTAAGTACCATTTTACGGTTAAGTCAATGCCCTTTTTTATATTTGTGTCTGGCTTGAAATTGATCTTTTTATACAATTTGCTTGTGTCTGCATAGGTTTTTATCATATCTCCCACTTGCAGTGGTTTTGTATTGATAATGGCTTTTTTCCCAAAAGCCTTTTCAATTGTAGATATTAGCTCAATAGTTTTAACTGGTGTCTGATTCCCTACATTATAAATTTCAAAAGGAGTGTCTCTATTGTTTACATATGGGATGTCAATTAAACAACTAATTGCTTGTGCCACATCCCCGACATAAGTAAAATCCCTATACATTTCACCATTATTAAAGAGGTTAATTGGAGTTTTGTTGTAAATGGCCTTAATGAAAAGGAATACTGCCATATTTGTTCTTGTCCAGGGACCATATACAGTAAAAAATCTCAGACCGGTTGTTGGTAATTTATAAAGACAAGAATAAGAATGTGCTAATAATTCATCTGATTTTTTACTGGCTGCATAAACAGACAATGGAAGATCTGTTGGCTCAGTTTCTTTAAATGGATATGATTCATTTAATCCGTAAACAGAAGAGCTTGAAGAATAGAAAACATTTTTTACGGGAAAGTTCTTGCAACATTCTAAAAGAGAACAAAATGCCCTCACATTATTGTCAATATAAAGTAATGGGTTTTCTACCGAATAACGAACACCTGTTTGTGCAGCGAGATGAAGCACGAAATCAAAATGGTTTTTTTTAAACAAAAGTTCAAGTTTTTTTGAGTCATTCAAATCAAGTTTAATAAACTGATGAGTTTTTGAATTGACCGTTTTTCCATAGGATAAATTTTCAACATTTAGCCCCAAAGCTTTGAGTCTCTCATTTTTAAAATTATGCTCTGGAAAAGGAATGATATTATCTAAGCCAACCACTTCCATTCCCTGATTGCTTAAATGTCTAACCATGTGATATCCAATAAAACCTGCCGCTCCTGTAATTAATATTCTCTTCATTTTGTGGTTATATAAATATCAATAATACAAGGCTATTTTTTTGAGAACTCAATTTTTCGGTTATAAATTATTGCAATTTCAAGGAGTTTCTCCCTATCATCTTTTTCCAGCTCCATCAAAATATTTTCAACAGGTCTATTTGAAAGCAATGATTCAAAAAGGTCATCCGCTTTTATATTATTCGGCAATTTATTGACCATCCAAGTAATTTGTGCCTGAAACTGTTCCGTTTTTAGCTTTATCTCCGTTTCATTTATCAATAATGTATTTTTCATGTGCGATGCAAGCTCATTCAAAAGCGCTTGTCGGGCACCAAATTTTTCAATAATTGGCTTAAAGTGAATTGCTTTTTTTTTACTTTCTATTTCTATTTCTTTTTCAATTAGCGCCTTTTTACGGGTTTCAAGTTCTTTTAATTTAAGGTCTTTTTCTCTTATAATTGCATTTGTCAACCATTTTTCAATAAGCTGTAAATAGTTGATGTATTGCCTTCGGTTCTTTTTTTCTATAGCTGTTTTATTCGGATGGGACCATTTTGAAAGGGCTGACAGAATATTGCTTAAAGAATCAGAATCGAGATTCCATAATGTTAAATGTTCAGGTTTCCACACCATATGAAAGAACAAACTGGCCTTATTCGCATTGCAATAATCAACAAAATCAGGTAATTCTTGCCAATTTGTGCGCATTGGGCACATAGAAACGGTAATTCTGGTTCCGCGTTTTTTTCGGAAACTTGAAAAAGCCTCAATATTTTGCATCACCTTTTCGTAATTGGCATTTACCCTAATAGACTCGTAGGTTTCTTTTTTAAGAGAATCAATGGAGATGTTGATGTTGCATTTTAATTCGTTTAACACTTTTTCAACCTTGTTATTCATAATAGTCCCGTTGGTTTGGATTTCAACAGTAATGTTAGGATTAATCTCTGCCATTAAGTCCCAAATCGCATAATAAATTTCGATAAGAAACGGCTCCCCTCCATAGAACTTTGCATAGGATAAATGAGGTATAAATTCCCTTAACTGCTCAATAAATCCATCATCATAAACACTAGGTTTTGGTGGCAGTTTTTCTCTGTTTTTCCTGATTGATGACGAAAATTCCCCAGTACACATTGTGCATTCCAGATTACAAACATTAGAAAGTTCAAATTGCATAACAGAAGGGTAGTTGTTTCGGTTAACAGGGTAATGATCAAAATACATTGCTTGAACTCCTGTATAGTTTTTTGCTTCCAATAGATACTTGCAACCTTCACAACCCAATGAAAGGTCGTTACATCTTATATAATCTCTCAATTTATCGGCTTCTTCACCAAACCACATTTCATGGATGTTTTTATCTGGATATTTGTCAAAAGCCTGCGTTCGGTTATAACAACAAGCACTAGCGGATCCGTCCATTCCAAAATAGATGTTTTTAAAAGGTGCGTAACAGAGGAGTTTTTGTTTTCGCGGTCTTGCAATATTATATTCTTTAATTATTTCCGGGGGCAAAGGATGATCATGTTTATCGGTATTGTCTGGATGCATCACCTGTGTACCCCCAAATTGATTTTTCACCCGAGCGTTTCCAATCCTACTAATAATATTCTCCTTTATTTCCTCAAAAAACTGCAAGACAAATTGTTATTTTGAATGATGTTCTTGTTGATATAATTCGTTTACCCGATTGTAAATCTGATCTTCTGTTTCATTATCTAAAACGTCTAAAACAGTTTCAAAATCGGGTTCTTCAATTAAGGTGTTGATAGTTTTTTTGAATCGTATATCATGCGGGAATCGACTAAATACTATGTTTGTTTTATCTAAGTAGCCGTCTAATATATTTAGAGGCTTCTCCTGTGCAGGGTTATTAGATTTTTCAAAAGTGAATTTCACTTTTTTACTGAATAGGGCAGTTAAGTGCACGGCTGAAATATTTTCCAACTTTTTTTCTAAAATCCGTTCTTTCTTGGCAAGAGATTTTGCATTCTTCCGTTGTTTCTTTTCTTTTTCAGCAGCTATATTCGCCCACCCTTTTATCAGATTGTTGTAATCATTATAATGTTGCAAGTTGCTCTTTTGTACCATTGTTTCATCAGGAAAATGAAATTTAGCAAGATAGGAATTAATCTCTTGTAGTTTTTTGGATGGTAATTGACTTAAGGATAACTCTTTTGGATACCAAACAACATTAAAATAAATGAAGGCATCAAGATTATTGCAAGCCTTTAGCATTTCCGGAAGTTCTTTCCAGTTTGTTGTGAGTGGGCATGCCGAAACTCCTAAGTTGGTGTTTTTGTCCTTACAATAATTATTGAAGTATTGTATGTTTTCCATGACCTTGTGATATTTTGCATTCACTCTTATAGATTCATAGGAATCTTTAACAAAAGAGTCAATGGAAAGATTTATTTTAAAATTACCCCTGGACAGTAAATTTTTCACCCTATTGTTCAATACTGTTCCATTTGTTTGAACTACGATTTGACAGGATGGATTGAGCTTTATTATCAGGTTCCAAATATCATAATATAGGTCAATCAGAAAAGGTTCACCACCAAAAAAACGAGTGCTTTCTATATGCGGGATGAACTCCTCAATCTGTTGAACAAAATGTTTGTCATAAGGAGTTGCAATTGGAGGCTTTTTCTCTCTATTTTTTCTAATCAAAGAAGAAAATTCACCAAAACACATTTTGCATTCCAGATTACAGGTATTAGAAAGCTCAAATTCTAGCTTTGAAGGGTAATCTCTTTTAATAGGTAATTCATCATAGTTTTTTGCAACCACTCCATCATAATTTCTTTTTGTTATTAGTGATGCACATGACTGACAACCTGAGGAAAGGTTGTTTTCCTTTAGCAGTTGCCTTAGTTCATTAGCCTTAGTACTGTTCCAAATATCTTTAATATTCATCTCAGGATAAGAGCCAAGCAGGTGAGTACGGTTAAAGCAACAGGCACTTACTTTACCCTTATTGCCAAAATACATATTTGTTAAAGGTGCATTGCATAAAGAATCATATGGTCCGTTTTTCCTGGAAAGATTATATTGTCCAATTAATTTATTGTTCAAAACCCCAGCGTTTACTGTTTTCCCATTAGTTGTGGCAAAGATCTTTGTAATTTGAGATTTAACTTTGGAGATCATACGGTATGATTGTCTTGGTAAAGATAAGAAATCTTGTTCTGTTATTGGAATTTGTGGAGTATCGAGTCAAGCACAGGGGATAAAGCCTCAAAAATAATTCTATGACCTTCAATATTAGGGTGAGCATCATTCGGGTGAACCCACAAACTTTTAATATCTTCTTTTACATTAGTTCTATAGGAGTCAATTAGATCTAGATAGCTTATTTTATGATCACTTAAAAATGAGGTGATGATTTTATGGCATTTGTGTTGTCCACTTTCTCGGGAAATGTTATGGAGGTCAGGTTGTAAAGCAACTAGCAAGATTGCATCATTCTTGCGACAAATTTCTTTTATATCAAGAAAGGCATTTTGTGCTGAAAGCCAACCCTCTGAATCTGTTTCATATAGTTGCAGGTAATAGCTGCCCAAATTCTGATACTCTCTTTTAAATTTATGATACTTTAGGCGATTTTTTAAAAATGCAAAAAGGTAAGAACTCCGTATAAATAACCCCACATCTTCATTCAAAATAATTTCTGCATCATTTATGTAATAATGCAGAATAACCATATTGGGGTCAAGATGCTGGATTCTGTCCTTTATCTGAATTGATTCAAGCAATGTATTGTAATTCCCAACACCGGCATTAATTACCTGATATTCCACAGGAAATTTTGTTTTATTTAATTTCTTTTCAATAAGCGCTGTAAACACATTTTCTTGTTCCACACCCCAGCCAACAGTATTTGAGCAGCCAAGGACCATTATTCTATATTGATCAGGGTTTTTTCCCAGAGAAATCTCATCATCTCTAAATCCCATAGAATTAATATTAAAACCTACATTCATAAGCTTAGCTTTTGCATTAGGTATATGTTCATGAATGAGTCCGGAAGTATTGCTTATTCTCTTTAATTCAATTGCATATTTGTGCATTTCCAGGTCATATACAATAAAAAAGCTGGAATAAACCCTTAGGCCAAGTTCTATAACAAATAAGATTACAAGTAAATTTGTTATTATAAGAAGAATGAAATGGTAGGGGTTCTTTGCCAAAGTATAATCCTAAAAGATTGTATAAATAAATGGTGCTAAAGCACTTCCGGTTTCTACAAAGATTAATGTACCCAGTATCAACAATCCAATAATGATAGGCATCAACCACCATTTCTTCCTTTCACGGAGGAAATTCCAAACATCTTGAAACATTGAAACCATAGAAGATTAGTTAATAAAGTGATTTTCTTTAAACGTTTCATAAAGCTTTTCCGCAATTAAACGGTGAACAATAATTCCGGGATGAGCATCAGTGCTATTGACTGCTCTTTCTGTATATGGGATATCCTTTACTAGCTCATACACTCCAATAAAAGGCACGTTTTTATGAATAAAAAACTTTTCAATTGGATCACAAACAATCACTTTGGAAAATGCAATACCTTCATTCATAGCTGGAAAAGCAAGAACAATTAAAGGAATATTATTAACATCAGTATAATTAATAAACTTTTGCAGATTATTTAAATGTGCCGCTATTTTTTCGCTCTGCAAATAATAAAAAATGGCATTATTTTCAAAATTGGCAAGATTTTTTTCACTGAGCTTGCTTGGCGCATAGAATTTCCAAAACACATAATTCAGCAAATAAGAATTTTGCACAAGATATCTTGATAATGGATTTAGATCATTATCAATTCTAAAATTTATTGTTTTGGTTTCAGCATTGTTTTCTGACACTCCTTTGATACTCTTTGTAGTGTGCGCAAAAATAAGCATGTCTGGTTTTACCGGATATGCCATTAGTCGATTATAAGCATCCATGGCTTCTGACCCACACATTCCCAGATTATGTACTAAGTATTCTTCCGGAAGCATTTCTTGAAGCTTGTTTGAGTATCTGTCCTTTATTTGTTCAACGCCATCCCCTGCAGTATATGAAGAACCAAGAACAAGGATATTTGTTTTTAATTTAGAATCTTCTACCTTAATTGGATTTGCCCTATATCCGTAGCTATTTATTGGGTTCCAATACTTTCGCATCCAATTTTGGTCTGCCAATGGATAGCTTGTTCCAAAGCTTCTTGCGACAAACATAAATCCTAAATCTCCTCCAAAAAACAATAATAACAAGGAGAGCAACAAGGAGAGATATTTTTTCACCCTATCTGGGGTTGGACTTATTGCTAAAAGGAGAATTAGCTTGAATGCCAGGAGCAAGGAGATTAAAGAAAATGCGATACGTACATAAAAAGCAGTCTGCGAAAAATCTTTTATATTGCCAACGGATGCTGTAGAAAACAAGGTCAAAAAACCTGAGATCAAGAAAAGAACGATATATAAGAGGTTTTTTTTGATGGTCTTTAAAACAATTAAACTTCCTGTAGAAACCGGGCATTGAGCATTTCAACATTTCCACGTGTCATTTCTGCCACAATAAACTCTATTGGCATTTTCATAAAATTGAAGAGCGCTTTCTCTCTTGTTTTTGATTCTTGAATTGAATCAAGCATTTTTGCGCCCATTTTTCTGCAATACAATGTTTTTTTCTTTTTTTCGATTTCTGAAAGCGTATGGTCATTTTCAATAAGCTTGTCAATTTTTTCAAAAAAAACAGGAATAAGTGCTTTTTCTGAGGAGGAATTGCCTTTGTTAATTCTCATTGAATCATTTGCCCACAACTCAAG
>JYMV01021995.1_pt1 | contig 10263 bp, 8 predicted proteins | sample 338911 | NCBI WGS metagenome assembly JYMV01 (sample SAMN03354496, study PRJNA234377) | hydrothermal vent metagenome | biome: Deep sea; feature: Hydrothermal plumes at the Eastern Lau Spreading Center, Western Pacific Ocean; material: Seawater | place: Tonga | collected 2009 | depth 2000 m m
CGAAGCCGAGGGTGGAAAGGGTCCGTCCCATACGTGACGCCTCGCCCACCGTCTCCAATCGACAGGTGGTCTCCCTCACCGAGGGGCGCAAGCCTCTTCAGCCGAGACGCCCGGGAATCTCAGGGCGAGAAAAGCCGCGAGTCACCCGTGTCGGTCACGCGCCGGTGAGGAAAGGCCCGTCCCTGTCTGCGGCCAGGCGGCTGTTGCCGACTCCGGTGACCTCCGCCGGGGTGATCCACCCGATCGGGACTTCCCTTCCCTGGTGGTGCCATGGCGGGGTCCTGCCATGGGCCTACCACTGTCATGGCTTCCAGGGCTACCCATGGCTCCTTCCGTGGTGGTCCGGTACTCACTGGAGTCCATGGTTCACGGGCTATTCCTCCCCCTGGTGCCACGCCAGCTACCTGCCGTGGTCCTGGTATTCCCCTTACCAGATCAGCTGGTACCACCATGGTTGGTGGTCGACCTCAGGAGGGTTCGTTTACTGGAGTGGGAGCGACGGGTACGAGACCAATTCGACCACGATCATCATCTCGGAGACCTCCCCTGCGAGCGAGGAGGATCAGATGCGAGCCCTCGCCATCCTCGATCTCTGCGAGGGTTGGCGCGACCTGGCGCTCGGCAATGGCGAACGGGCCGCTCCCGCACTCGCACGGGCTGCGGATGTTCTCCAGGACTCGGCGTTGCCGGCGTTGCTGCTGGCGTTTGCCGAAGCGGTCGTCGACCGTCCAGAAGCGGCGGCGCTGGCTCTCGAAAATGCCTGGCTCAGGCAGCCGGAAGTCGTTTCCAGCCGCTGGCTGGAGGAGCAGCACCTGCCACTTGAAGCGTCCATGCACCTCCGTGAGTCGATGTGGTTGCGACTGGAGGAGACTCCTGGGGAGAGATCTGCTGCCAGTATTCTGGCGATGCTCACCATCCTCGGGGGCGGTGAGATCGCTCCGGCGAGGGGTGCGATCGCCGAGGCATGCCTCATCGACAGTGAGGATTTCTTCTGCCTGGCACTCCTGGAAGCGCTCCGCCAGCGGGGGGATGACGAAGTTGACGGGTGGCAGGGTCCCATCAGCGACTGGCTGCTCGCTCCCGACTGCGCGATGCTCGAAACTGCGCTCCGCTGACGGCAGATTGGCCGCCTGTCGGGCCCTCTGATAGAATCCTCTCCTCGAGGGAGGGGCTTCTTGGATTCGAAGGACAGTCAGCTGCTGGATCTCGCCCGGGAGATGTGCGATCTCGCTCACGCTCCGTATTCCCGATTCCAGGTTGGAGTGGCTCTCGCCACGTCAGTCGGGGTTTCATCTGACGATTCTCAATCTGGCGACGGGATCTTCGTCGGCTGCAACGTCGAGAACGCCAGCAGCGGGCTCACCATCTGTGGCGAGCGCGTTGCTGTCTCCAGCTGGGTTGCGGCTGGCCGTCCCGGTTCCATCGAGACCATCGCCATCGCTGCTCGGCGGCAGGACGGGAGCTGGGCAGATGGCCGCCCCTGTGGGGCATGCCGGCAGGTGCTCCAGGAATTTTCCGATTCCCCGGAGTCTTTGCGTGTCCTCCTCTGGACCTCCGGTGGAGTGGTCGAAAGTAGTCTCTCGCAGCTCCTGCCGGATCCATTCCGTCCCGAAGACCTCCGAGGGGGGGAGTGAAGGTGAACGAGACCGCCTACCAGGAGAACAGTTACCAGCCGTGGCAAATCAAACACTGCTATGGCGACAACGTTCATCTGATCGCCGAACCATTTCTGCTCACGCAACTCGCAGATCTCTGCTCCCCCGACACTGTCCAGCCGAGAGTGAATTCTCTCATCGAGCAGTGCTATCGCAGCCTGTTTGTTCGTGTCTTCAACAACGAGTTACCAAGGATCCTGCGGACCTCCGATACGAGGATGATCGGGTCCTGCCCGGAGGGTCGTTTTCACGGCAGTTGCATCGATACCCGCACCAAAGTGGTTTCAGTCAACATCGCTCGAGGTGGCACGTTGCCCTCTCATGTCGGTTACCAGATGCTCAACAACCTCCTCGACCCGGCCGGGGTCCGACAGGATCACCTGGTGCTGGAGAGAACCACCGACGCTCACGGCAAGGTCACCGGTGCCAGTCTCGATGGCAGCAAGATCGGTGGCTCGGTGGAGGGAAGAATCCTATTCTTCCCCGACCCGATGGCGGCGACTGGATCCTCGCTGAAGAAGGCGATCCGGCATTATCTGGAAAATGCAGGTGGGCGTCCTTCCCGGATCATCGCCATCCACCTCATTGTCACCCCTGAATACCTCCGGGCGGTCCACGCTGACTTTCCCGAGATCAAGATCTACGCGATCCGGGTCGATCGGGGGCTCAGCCCACCCGAGGTTCTCGCCAGGGTCCCCGGCAGCGAGTGGCAGGAGGAACGAGGCCTGGACGACAAGCAGTACATCATTCCCGGAGGCGGTGGCCTCGGTGAAGTCCTCAATAACGCCGAACACTGAATTGCATCCTCGCATTGAAGTAGAGACACTGGTCGAAAGGGTCGCCTCGTCAGAAGCAACGGTGCTTTTCGAGAGGTGGCATTTTCGTTTGAACAGACTCGAAAGCGAATCAAAATGCCCCAGAAGGCGCCAACACCGCTGAATCCACTACCTCCACTGCCAGAGCATCGCCTCAACGTGCTGATCAGCGAGGACGAAATTCAACGTCGTATCGACGAACTCGCCCAGGAGATCTCGACAGATTTGAGGGACAAAGATCCCGTCATTATCGGTGTTCTCAAGGGAGCGTTCGTCTTCGTCGCCGATTTCTGCAGGAGACTCGACTTCCCGAACACAATCGACTTCATCCGCGTTTCGAGTTACCCCAATTCCGTGGTCACCTCCGGCGAAGTGAAGCTGGAACTGGATCTTGCTCATTCTGTGGCCAATCGGCACCTGCTTCTCCTCGAGGACATCATCGACACCGGCCTCACCTTGCAGTATCTCAAGGCGAGTCTGGGTGTTCGTAACCCGGCATCCCTGAGGGTCTGTTCTCTCCTGCACAAACCCGACAACAACGTCAAGTTGTCGACGATCGACTACATCGGCTTCAGCATTCCCAACAAGTTCGTCGTCGGCTACGGCCTCGATTACCGGGGCTACTACCGCAACCTGCCGTACATCGCCCAAATAGAGGAGGTGCAGTAGCCTCGAGCGGAATTACCCCCGCGCCAGGTTCCAGCGGTCGAGACGGCGGTAGAGGGTGGTCTTCGGGATTCCGAGGACCCGGGCGGTGCGTGCCTTGTTGCCCCCATTCTCGCGCAAGACCTCCTGGACGATGCCACCGAGGATGACTCTCTCGATGTAGCGCAAGTTGCTGCCGACCTCATCACGCACCTTCTTGGTGATGGGATGAGGGATCGTGTGTTCTCGCATTTTGGTCGACAGAACCTCGGCATCGATCTGTGTCATTCCCAGCGCCAACCAGCGTTCGACCTCGTTCTTCAGCTCGCGAACGTTTCCCGGCCAGGACCATCCTTCCAGTGCTCGCCATGCCTCATCGGTGATCTCAGGCAGCGAGGTCCTGTTCAGTTGGGACGACGTGGACAGGAACCTGTCTACGAGGATGCGGATGTCCTCGACTCGATCTCTCAGCGGCGGGATCTCGATGCGAACGACGTCGAGGCGAAAGCGTAGGTCGGCTCGGAATTGACCGCAGCGCACCATCTCCTCGAGGTTTCGATGGGTCGCAGCGATGAGACGGAAGTCGACGGGTCTCGATTTCCGCTCTCCGATTCGGCGCACCACCCGCTCTTGCAGTACCCGGAGGAGTCTCGACTGGAGAGCCGCCCCCATCTCCCCGACTTCATCGAGAAAGAGAGTCCCGCCGTCGGCAGATTCGATCAGGCCGGGGCGGTCCTTGTCCGCACCGGTGAAAGCCCCTCTGGCATGACCGAAGAGCTCTGCTTCGAGGAGAGATTCGCTAAATACAGAACAGCTCTCGCAGACGATCGGTCCCTGGCATCGAGGGGAGAGCCGATGGAGAGCCCGACCGACGAGTTCCTTGCCGGTTCCACTCTCGCCCAGGACCAGAACCGGGGCGTCGCTGGCAGAAACCCGTTCGATGATGGAGAGCATTCCGAGGAGTGCGGGAGATTCACCGACCAGTTCCGGAAAGAGGGAGAGGAGGCGTTGGTGCTCCGGCGGCTTCTCTTGGGGGGGGAGCGGGTGAGGGGGGGAGTGAACGGGCATCTCTTTTCCTTTCGCATCGCCACCATGGCGCATCCCTCTGATATGAAATTAATTGCGTAAAATCAATAGTCCGGACCTGGACACCTCGGCCGCCGCTCGTTTTCAGAAGTACGGGGATCTCCGTGAGTTGACAGGATCCGGGTCCGCCGATAACTTCCTCTGGCCTCGAGAAACCGTTCCCCGGTAGCTCAATTGGCAGAGTAGGTGGCTGTTAACCACTTGGTTGTTGGTTCGAGTCCAACCCGGGGAGCCATGAACGCCCCCGCCTCGACGGCGGGGGCGTTTTCCTTCCTCTCCTCCCCGGATCGAGCGGCAAGAAACCGCCACCAGGGTCTCCTCCAGGCGGTGGATTGCCCTGACCTGAAGGGAGTTTCCTGCGAGAATGACCGATCATCGGCGGCACCCAGGCAGCACCCAGGGGGTAGCAAGGGAATAGCCGCTTGCCAGTCGAAAGAGGAACTGATGGGCGAGAAAACGGGCACCTCCTTGCGGTTTCCTCCACCATCGGGGTGCTCTTGCAGGTTGGTCATCCGAAGGGTGTTCCTCGTCTGTTTACTGCCACTCATCTTCTCCTGCGCCGCTCAGGATCATCGCCTGGCGGATGTCGAGGGCGAGAGGATCAGTGGCGAAAAACTGGCACAGGTCGAGCAGTTCCGCAGTCAGGAATTGATCGATCCGAAAAACACGACGGCGACACGCCACCCCACCGAGTCTCCAGTCGAGGTTCCGGAAGTTCTCGATCTTCAGAGTGCGCTGGTCATCGCTACAAAACTGAATCGTTCCTACAAGGGGCAGCGAGAATCGCTCTTTCTCAGTGCGCTCGATCTGGGGGTGACCCGCCGGGATTTCCTGCGTCCCGTCTTCTCTGGCAGCGCCTCCTTCAACGCTTCCGATGGAAACGATCAGGACTACCAGGAGGTCACGGGGCTCTCCATCGGCGGGTCCCAGTTGCTGTTCACCGGCGCAAGGGTCTCCCTCGATGCCTCTTCTTCTCTTGTTCACACCGTTGATCCGGTGTTGCCGAACCAGTCCACAGCTGGCTCCGTTTCCATTTCGGTGTCCCAGCCACTGATCCGTGGGGCGGGCCATGACATCGCTTTCGAAGCCCTGACCCAGGCGGAGCGCAATCTCCTCTACCAGGCGCGAGATTTCGAGCTCTACAGGCAGAACTTTTTCATCAGGATCACCGAGCAGTACTACGGATTGATCAGCCAGGAAAAGCAACTTGCCAACACACGCGAGAACATCGTGGGTCAGAGTTTTGCTTGGGAACAGGCAAAGGCGCTGTTTCGTCTCGGCCGCGGTAGCAGTCTCGATGTTTTCCGGGCCGAACAGGCATATCTCGAGGCTCAAAACAGCGCGCTCAATTCAGAACAGGCCTTTCAGTTCACTCTCGACAGTTTCAAGATCGAACTGGGATTGCCGATCGATGTGGAGTTTTCTCTCCAGAAGGAATTTCCTGAGGTCACCACTTTCCAGATGGATCTCGAGGACGCCCTGGTTGCAGCCCTCAACAACCGCCTCGATCTGAGGACGACGCGCGACAGGATCGAGGATTCCGAACGTCGTCTCGCCATCGCAGAGAATTCCCTCCTGCCCTCTCTCGATCTCTCCCTGAGTTACTCCTCTGCTGCAGATTCGACGGTCGGGTTCAGCGACCTCGCTATCGATGATTCCACCGATTACTCTGTAGGTCTGGTGATGGAGATCCCTCTCGATCGAAAGAGTCAGCGTAACAGTTTCAGATCTGCCGAGATTGCTCTCGAGCAGGCGAGGCGCGACCTTGAAAGCCGAGAGGATGGGATCATCCTGGAAGTGCGCGACTCCCTGAGGAGTCTGGAACAGCGGCGGATTCAGATCGAACTCGGAAAGAGGAAGATCTTGTCGGTGACCTTCACCGTCGAGAAGTCGGAAATCGAGCAGTTGCGAGGGACCGGCACCAACAGGGACGTGGTTGAGGCAAAGAACTCCCTCACAGATGCGAAGAATGACCAACTCGACCGGATCGTTGCCCACGAGGTGCAACTGCTCAAGTTGCAGAACCAGATCGGACTTCTTTTCGTCGATGAGGAAGGAACGGTGTCAGAATGAAGCCTTCAGCGAAGGCTATCATCGGGGTGCTCTTGGTGCTCCTGTTCTTGGCGATGAGTGGAGTTTTCGACAAGCGTGGTAAGAGCGGATTGTCAAATGGTGGCACCTTTACCGTACGCCGCGGATCGCTCGAAGTCACCCTGACCGAGCGTGGAACCCTCAAGACACGAAATGCCGTGCACGTCCTTTCGGAAGTCAAGGGAAGGACCCGGATCGAGTGGCTCATCGAAGAGGGCAGAGTTGTCTCGAAGGGTGACCTGATTGTCGAGCTCGAGAAGGCCGATACTTTGCGTCGAGTCGATGAGATCGAGAAGAACCTGATCGAGATCGAAACGGAGTTGAACTCCTCCCGTACAGAGGTGGTGATCCAGGAAGAGCAGAACAAGACCGATGCGGAGAAGGCCCAGCTCGCACTGGAAGTTGCTATTGTCGAGAAGGAAAAACTTCTAGCAGGTGACATTCCGAAGGAGGAGCGTCGCATCGAACTCGCCATCGAGAGAGCGGAATCGGAACTGGTTCGCTCCGAGGGGCTGTGGGAAGAGATGCCCCAGATGCTCGAGAAGGGTTTTGTCACCCAGGATGAGTTCGAACAGGAGCGGCTCAATCTGAAGGAGAAGCGCGAGGGCCTGGTGACTGCGAAGCAGGAGAAGGACCTCTACCAGCGATTCGAGAAGCCTCTCAGCATCAAGCAGAAAAATGCCGCCGTTACCGAGGCCCAGCGAAATGTCGAGCGAGTGTCGAAGCAGGCGGAGACCCGAATGGGCAGTCTCGTCGTCAAGGTCAGCCAGAACGAGCGCCGTCTGAAGGAGAGTGAGGAACAACTCCAGAGAGAACAGTACGATCTCGAGCGGATGACGATCCTCGCTCCCAGCGAAGGCGTCATCTTCTACGGAAACCCCGATCGTCCGTGGGAGGCGGAGGACATCCAGGTCGGTGAGGACGTGTATTTCAACCGCATCATCCTGACACTGCCCGACCCCACCGAGATGGCCGTGCTGATCAACATCCACGAGGCTGATATCGACAAGATCAGGGTGGGGATGCAGACAGTAATCCGGTCCGACGTCCAGAAGGATAGCCTCTTCCACGGTGAGGTCAGCAAGATTGATATTGTTGCCAATGCCGGGAACCGTCGCTGGGGTGACCAGATCCGCCGATTCAAGGTCGAGATCAGCCTCCAGCGGAGTAATCTCGACCTGAAGCCGGGAACTTCAGCAGAGGTGGAGATTCATACCGGCAACCTCACCGACATTCTCTACGTCCCCCTGCAAGCGGTTCATGCCGAGGCCGGCAAGTACTTCTGCTTCCTGAGCACTGCCGCTGGTGAGAAATCGGTCGAGGTGGTCGTGGGTCGCTCGAACGACAGTTTTCTCGAGATCGTCAGCGGGCTGGAGGAGGGACAGAAGGTACTTCTCTACAAACCCGATTCGATGGGATCGGTCGGAGACACAGGGGCCGAGACAGTTCCCGCGGCCAACGGTAGGGAGAATCGATCGAGAAATCGGGGCGAGGGGGGAGGCTCGCGCCGTGAGCGCAGAGAGGGCTCGTCCCAGTGAAGAACTCCGTAGTCTCCTTGCAAGGAGTTCACAAGTATTACGGGGAACTGGAACCGCGGCTTCACGTTCTCAAGGGGATCGATCTGAACGTTGCCGAGGGGGAGTTCGTCTCGATTGCGGGGACATCGGGATCGGGGAAATCGACTCTCCTCAATCTCCTCGGCTGTCTCGACGACACCAGCAAGGGAACCTATCTCCTCAACGGCAAGGATGTCTCCACCCTCTCCGACGACCAACTCTCGCAAATTCGTAACGAGGACATCGGCTTCATTTTTCAGAGTTTCAACCTGATCCCGCAACTGACGGTTTTCGAGAATGTCCAGGTGCCGCTCCTCTATGGGGCCCGGTCGATCTCAGATTGCGGGGACCTCTGCATGCAGGTGATCGATTCCGTCGGGTTGATTCCTCGCCTCGAGCACAGACCATCTCAACTCTCGGGGGGTGAATGTCAGCGCGTCGCAATTGCCCGGGCCCTCATCAATGATCCGGCCCTCCTTCTTGCCGACGAACCGACCGGGAACCTCGATACCAGCACCGGAGATGAGGTTCTTGCCCTGATCGAGGATCTCCACCGCCAGGGACGCTCTGTGGTGATGATCACCCATGATCCCGACGTCGCCAGCAGGGCTGAGCGGAGATTGCTGCTGACTGATGGCGTGATCGTCGATGCGGAAGCCGCATGATCTCTACCAAGCATCTTGAACTGGTTCGCCTCGGGTTACGGAGCCTGCTCGGTTATCCGATGCGAACGGTCCTGACGATGCTGGGGGTTGTCTTTGGCGTTGGCTCCGTCATCGCAATGCTGGCCCTCGGTGCCGGCGCAGAGAGAGAACTGCTGAGAGAGATCGGTCGCCTCGGGATCCAGAACATCATCATCAACTCCGTCAAACCCGAGGAGAGCACAGACTCCAGCAGCAGGGCCAACTGGATCAACAGTTACGGGATCACCTTCAAGGATCATCGCCGGATCGTCGCCACCGTCCCCGGAATTAAACGAGCACTCCCTGTCCATGTCAGCAAGAGGACGGTGTGGTCGGGAAGCAAGCGCGTCGAGGGCACCCTGTATGCTGTGATGCCGGAGCATCTCGAAATGTTCCAGCTCAACACTTCGGTCGGCAGGAACCTCTCTCACCTCGACGATGAAAAGCTGGCCAGGGTTTGTGTCATCCGATCGGGATTGCTCAAGGAACTGAGTATTTTCGAGGACCCGGTCGGGCTACCTCTCAACATCGGCAACGAGACCTTCCATGTGGTCGGTGTTCTCGAAGATGACGCCTTTCTCGGCTACGCGAGAAAGGCGCTTTCTGTCGATGCCAAGAGTTCGGAGATCTACGTCCCCTACAACAGCATTCTCAAGCGTCATGGCACCCGTTCGATCACCCGCCGCAGCGGATCCCAGGAAGCGACCGATGTCGAGTTGAACCAGGTGGTGGTCTCGGTCGAGGATCTCGATCAGGTGCTGATAACTGCGCGGGTGATCGATAGCCTTCTCGACCGGAGCCACCCCGAAAAGGATTACGAACTGGTGGTTCCCCTGGAAGTCCTTGCCCAGCGTCAGAAGACCCAGAAGGTTTTCAACCTGGCTCTGGTGGCGATCGCCTCGATCTCGCTGCTTGTTGGAGGGATCGGAATCGCAAATATCATGCTTGCGACGGTGACAGAACGAACCAAGGAGATCGGTGTCAGGCGTGCGCTCGGTGCCAGGCGACATCACATCATGGCCCAGTTCCTGACCGAGACGACCACCATCTCGACCATCGGTGGAACTGTCGGTGTTCTGGTTGGAATCGGCCTGGTGCAGGTGTTGACTCTCTTCACCGGCTGGACTTCTGTCATCACCCTCTTCAGCGTCCTGTTATCCCTCTCCATCTCGATGGCGGTGGGGATCATCTCGGGAATTTATCCTGCGCGGCGGGCAGCTGGGCTCGATCCGATCACCGCCCTTCGCCACGAGTGATCGCTCTCGTTCGGAGTACTCGATGGGCTCTGTATTGCTGACGCGTCCGTTTCCCCGACCCCGGTCAAGGGCTGAGGGCACCACCGAGTGCTAGGACTGCCAGTGCAGTGGCAAGGATGGGGCAGTCCTCCTTCATCAACGTTCCGTGAGGGTTGACGAAACTGCCGTCATCTCGCTGGCGTTCGGCGAGGAGGGTACTCAGCGGTTCGATGATCCGGTCGCCAGAACCGAAGGAACCGGCGACCTCCCCTCGGATGGCGAGGTGATAGTAGAAGAGCACCCGGCCCCAGTCCTCGGGGTGGTCGCGAGGGATGCCGCCGGGGTGGTCGAGGCCGGGGTGTTCGGCGAGCCAGCCGCGGGCAGCGATGACCCGGGAGTCATCGTCGTCGGCACCGGAGGCGAGAAGGGCGAGGAGAGGGTGGAGACATCCTTGCCGTTGAGGAGATAGGTTCCCTTGCTGGTGTCGTCGAGACAGC
>JYMV01036175.1_pt1 | contig 10262 bp, 4 predicted proteins | sample 338911 | NCBI WGS metagenome assembly JYMV01 (sample SAMN03354496, study PRJNA234377) | hydrothermal vent metagenome | biome: Deep sea; feature: Hydrothermal plumes at the Eastern Lau Spreading Center, Western Pacific Ocean; material: Seawater | place: Tonga | collected 2009 | depth 2000 m m
GTCCTTGTGTTGATCTGTCTTATCGACTATTGTAGTAGGGCCGGTTTACATTTCCAAAACGTTTCCGCGTTCGACTGTACTATACAATAATCATCCACAACATAACTGTATTATTAACACTCGACTCGCTGCCGCAAGTGATAAAGTTTACCAGTTACTTGTCCATGGTCGGTGGTTCTCTCCGGGTACTCTGGCTTCTTCCACCACTAAAACTGGTCGCCATGATATAGCTGAAATATTGCTGAAAGTGGCGCTAAGCACCAAAAATCAAATCAAATCTGTATAATTAGGCTTTTATCACTTCTCATGTTTTGTGTCCACAAGAGCGTAGATTACTCTGCTATTCATGACAATAGTAACCAGTACGTGGTTCCTCATCTTTGCTTTCTTTTAAAGATGCATGTGCTAAAAACATTTTGTCGGTAGTGTTTGTGTTAGATATATTGAAATTCCTACGCGTTTATGGCGCTTGTGTTTCTATGTTCAGCTTTAGCTATGATAGAACTTGGCGTATATCTTTTCGCGGTATCTGCATGACATGAAATTTTATTTCATCTATCATGTACATTTTATTCCCAAACAACTTTTAACTGCACATTTTCTACCCAGTGTTGTGCTTCTTCTATTCCCACTAATATTCCTTATTCATTAAATAAATTTCCCCACGCCACCTCCCCCTCCCCATCCCAAATTCTGTATTCACCTCTCATAATCCAGGAACTATTTCCCTTATCATAATTGTATTACAGACTTCTGTGGGAATTCAGGAACTAACGGGTGTTTTGCTTGTTTTATATTTGATTTAAAAACAACGTTAGAAATAAAGGAAACATTTTGAATGTCCATCTTCATGTAATACATGGCTGTTTGTGTTATTGTCTCGTCGACATTTGCATTGCTGGAGAGTAACTAGAATTGACAAGAACCTAAGGAGAACATTAGAATACATTTCGCCGTAAATCTCATCTATAATTTGATATTGTGTTAATTTCTGAATCGCTTTATTTCATATTTCCCCACGCTCTTGCCTTTTTATGGAATTTATCAATGCAATTGACGTAGAACCGAAAATAAACATGGAATTGTCAATAAAATGATCTGGTTTAGTAAAATGATTACTATTTCTTACTATCATAATCTCCTATATCATTGTTTTCATGAGTATAGCCTTAATCCGAGAGTTGAGTATAGCCCTTAATCCGAGAGTGGGCATAGACGTTTTTCTACGTAGATTTAACATTACATTGTCGCCATCTTCGTTTCTAATGACACACTGAGGGGATCACATCGCTTCTTTATTTGCATCAACAATTTCAATAAAAAATAAACTTTCTGTTTACGTAGCCTTATCTGAGTTAAATATGACAACACTATTTGTCTTCTATCGTCCACCAATCGGTATCATATTTCCTTTATATTACGTTGACACAAAGCAAATTCAGAGAACATTCTATTAAATGCCCGGAAGTTTCACTTCCAGTATTAACAATGACCAAAACTCCATCTTAAGTCATCTATGACACGCGAATAAAACACGTACATTCAAATTAAAGATATGACATTGTTGAATTTCAGTTTCACAAAAATTAATCTCGGATGTACTTTAGCTTGATGGAACGCGGTAATTATTTTTCATTTCCTACTGGTTCAACAGATTTGAAACTCAGTGACATAGACCATGGCTACCAGATTTCAATCTATGTCATACTGTCTTAATTTCCTTATTACCTACTAGATGCGAGCTTGATGTATGTTTTTATATGTAACCTCGTAATGTGAGGTCGGGTACACAATGATTAAGGTATTTGTATGATAACTGCACTCTTATTTTGTTTTCATGTTGATAACCCCGCATCTGGAAAATACAATTATATAGACCAAATGACATCTAAACAATAAAGATACCAAGATGTACCGTTTATCGGCATAGCTAAAGAATAATTCTCAACTGCAGGCTAGGCGTCGCTTTACACTATTTTAAGGGTGTGAGTAATTTTATAACAACGTTAGAAACAGAAGCAAAATATTGGACATCTATCATGAAATAATTTACTGTTGGTATTATTGTAACATGGTGAGTATATAACATTGTTTTGAACCTGGAGAACTTTTAGACAACATCTCGCCATAAATCTCGTCTGTAATTCGATATTATGCGATTTTCACAATCGGCTCATTCAATATATCGCCACGCCCTTACCTTTTAATAGAATTTATCAATGCCATTTACGTCACAACAAAAACAAAATATTGTTAATGAGATGAAAATCATCAATTTAATGTGACGAATTGTAAATCTGATTCTAGTTTCAGTAAGATCGTGAATATCTGGCATAGTAAAATGATACTATTCGTTACAATTATAATTGTCTATTTCCTTGCTTCAGACGACCGACATAATCTAGGATTATGGCCTTTAATCCGTGACTTTTCATAATGTAAATTTCCTCGATAGTCGTTGTGCAATTTTTCATACTTGATACTTGTATTTATTATTTTTTTGCTATAGATGGAATAAAGCAAAACTATACAACGGACTATAGAAAGCATAGTTGTATATCATGCGTAATTCTAAAACAACTGAAGGAATTATAACAAAAATAAATCTTAATAAAGGAAAAGGTAATCAGAACCAGTAAATCAAAGGGCAGACAATACAATGAGCTACAAAACACTAAATAGAAAACTAAATAATTGTGCAACACGTAACCCACAAAAAACGGAGATGAACTCATGTGCTTCGGAAGGGTGGGTTGATTTAAGATTTATACTGTATGTCCATCCCTTGTACAATTTCAGAAGGTATGTGATCTTTAGAGAAGACCATAGCTACAAGTCGAAACATTTACTGTTAAGTAACAAATCTTTATTGTGATTTATTGCTGACAGTCACATAATGATTTTCAATCAATTTTAAAAACAACTTACCTTGAAACGACATATGTGTTTGTAATTTCACGTTAATAAAGTCTTGAATAACCGAAAGCAGACATTCTGGTAATTCCCCTTTGATACTTAAATTGCATAGGGTATGTTTCCAACAAACATTAAAGTCTGCTGATTAAAGCAAGCGAGACCTAGTTAAAGGTTTGATGTTAAAGTTAAATACCAAACGTGATCCGTTTTCCCTTGATCAGAGTAGAAAGTAGACCACATGTAACCGTTAGACGACACAAAGTCTGCGTCACGAGTTAACTTTGTTCTTTGGCTAAGTTTGCACACATCGGTACTACCATCGAGCATGGTCTTCATAACATCTAAAATCAGTCAATAAAACAAATTATGTGTACTGTACTGCCTCTGTTGATGGTGCATTCAATTGTTGTGATCGTATGTGATTTGTTTTAATGGAAGCGAATATGTGCAGGGTTTTCATCGTTTGTTTATGTCTGTATTGCCGTTGAAGAATCAAGTAGGGACGTTTGGTCCCAAGCCAGGGCCCGGATTGTCAACGTCATATGTCGTGATATTTGAATATTTTCAATGTTTTGATGTGAGAGATGTGTGTTCGTTTTGTTGATTTCTGTGGAATTGTTGACCAATTTTCTTTTGATAAAGATAACACAACCGTTTTGTAGTAAAACCAAACTTTGCCTAGATTTATTTTACGGGTGCAAGCATCTTTCGAATTTAAATGAGATTATTAAAAATACATATATGTATTTTCAGATACCTTGCTTTTTCCTCTTTCTCTCTATTTTGCGGTACTAAAACTTATAACTGCATTACAAATTCTGTCTCGTGTATATGCGTTTTGCCGACATTATAACGTCAACATACGTACATGTATAAGCTTACGCTCGCTGTGTCTGTCTCAGTCAAAGGAAGCTTTTTAATTTGAATTTCACGAATATTACAGTTTCTGCGTTAAAATAAGAAACATAAGACCCACATACAAGTAAGCAAACGATTACCTAGAGCTTAACAAGAAATGTTAGAAGATACCGAAGAGGTAATCAGAAGCCGTAAATCGACGAAGGGCAGGCAAAATGATCCCCAAAAGTCAAAGGACAAACAACCATCTACAAAACATTACAAAGAAAACTAAAGATCGAGCAACGCGAACACCGCTAAAACCCCGGGTGACTCAGGTGTTCCGGATCCACATATGGCACCGTCGTGCTACTCTTGTTACAAACACGGAAATAAATCATGAATGAAGAAAGAACCGGATTGTGATTACGACAAACTGAACATATCCGTAGTCACTTGTGACACAGATAACTCCGTAACGGTTGATCAAGTCACGGTAGTGATATCGACTTCTCTAAATTCGATATAGTGAAGTTCGAATCATATTTCCTTTACTTCAAATGGATGTCCGTTATAAAACTTGATAAAGTGGGTGTCCATTTTGTACTTCAGTATAGTAAGGACGTATTTTTGATTTAAACGAATCATGATGGTTGGTTATAGTCGTAATGTTTTGTAAAAAAGTTGTTCATAATTTAGAAATGTAAATCAAGAGTAGAAAAAAAGAGATTCCTGAATGATCCTCACAGGAAATGACTTTACATCGCTGCTATGTTTGGTTTCTTCTTCCAGACAATGACTGGACATCATTAACAATTGTTGATATACTTAATAAGTTTAGTCACATAAACCGCAATAACAACCAACTTTAATTAAATATCAAACAAATTTAACCAGAATAAATTAATTCCCAACTAATTTACTCTAAGGAAGTGACATTTGAGTTAATTAAAAAGTTGTATGTGTTAACAATTGCATGTAACTACACTGAATTACGAATAAAATGTGGCTTAAGACATTTTGATGTTGACTTGAGTTTTAATGGACCACGTTTCTGACAACTCTTGTTCATTTTGTAATTAGTATTCTAACGGAATATTCCTTTATAGAATTTTTATTTTTTTTTATCCTTTTGTATCGGCATATATATAGCTAATTTGATTTCGGTCTGTATGTAATAATACCAGTACATCGACTTAGTATTTATTCAGAGACTACTTGTTTTACTTGTTTAGCTGAGAACACCTGTTCCTTCAATCACATGGAAAACTTAGAAGTTAACAAAGACTTTGATGTACATTCTCGCTCTGTACTTTTGAAAAATATCAGTAACAGTAAACACAAATTGAAAGTAAGCAATGGTATTTCGGACCAAGATCATTGCTTCCCCCACCAAAAGCTCTAATCTGTTTTGCATTAATGGATTACAGCAGTGTCATGCCATCGCTTACATGTGCTGGTCTAGAAATATCAAACATAGAAAAGGCTGAACTGACAACTCCAGTATGATAGCTAAATCTGCATTTAGCTGATTTACTGCTTTGTACCATTTTTGTGAATGAGGGATATCGATAAATAAAACAACGAACTGGTCATCAAGCAAAAATATATAAATAATGGATTACGACTTGTTTCTGTCATTTGAATTGGTCAATTGTAAACAAGAATAGTGTATGTCTATTGGTTGTGATCCAAGTCGTTGGAGATTATTAATTGTTCTGTTTGTAAGCGAGGTTAAGTAATTTTCCCATTTTTTATTACTATGTTAAATATATTTAGCTTGTCACACAAATTTGTCAAATTATTATAAAGCTTGTATATCAGTACCTCGACCTCTAACTGACATCATAGGCCGCATTTACAATAGCATTGCTGGGGGTGCTATTGTCCAACTATTGATATGGTCTATCAAAAAAATAACCTTCTGTTGTTCTTGTTTCATTGCTGCAAATTTCATTTCACTGTGCGTCATTACTACAGACACATATTTGACGATTATGACGCGGTGTTTCCTATTTTCATTGATGTTCACAAAGTCCTCGAAAAATCTCAGCTAGATGAAACAATAAAACAATGCAAATAGAAAAGAAAGACGTTATTTTTAAACTTTATTAAAAATCAAATCTGCTACATGAGACAAAATATTACAAATATAATGTACAATATATCGTGCAATATACACTGCCTAATGTCATACAGAAGTGCATCCTTGATTAGTACCTTCACAATATAGCAGCAATTTATAATACTGTTAGTTTATTCTCAAATATTGAAAAAACCAATGATTTGTGTTGAACATGCATCTTTCAATTCAAAACCTACATGTATTTTAATAAGTCCTGAACTCATATTATGTCAAATACTATATGTTTACATATATATCAGCAGAGGTTATTTCCTTGTAGCAATTGCATTCTAGAGGTACCGTCTACATCTTAGTACGTTCCTCTGTAATGATTTCATGTAATTTAATAAATCTAACAAAAAAAAGTGTTTAGAAAACATTGAATGTAGTTTGCACTTTCGGTTTCAAATGGAACAGTTTATTGAATAATCCTTTAAAACATGTGGTATTTTTTGAGGCTGAAGTAATCTTCTCCTCCGTAAAATCAGGGTTCAACTTGAGTTTAATTTGCGTTAGAATTCCAACCAATAATTCATTGACATGATGATTCAATGTGGCAGATGTCTCAATGTACTTACAGTCATGCGTAATGGCCAGGTGTCTAGCTTCTGAAATGAGGACAAATCATTGCAAAATTATGTCTCAAATATATATCGTATGATTCTCAGACATACATAAAACGTCACATACTATAATACCACAGTCTATCCCACATATAATTTACTTTGTGGGGAAGGCTTGGAGTATTTTTTCATTATAATCGATTGTCAATAACATATTGAATAAACGTATATGTAAAACGATTTGACGAGATAAAGAATGTGTTTAATTTACCGGCATTATAATTTTTTTTTTTTTAAAGATTATAAGAGGACTGTGCTGTACTTTTTTCAGTACTTGATATCGTTCTTGCATGTATTTGTTTTATTGCCTGTTCATTTGTGAAGTTAAAGAATTTATTTAGTTTCTTAATCACTTCACTATTTTGTAACAGCCTTCTACTGGACATTGGAATGAGTGACTATGTCGAGTCGTTCAAAACACACATACAGTCACTAAATATTTCGTCATATGTAAATAGTTTTATCTTACCATTAATTAAAATAAAATATAAAAAAGAAAGTAAATATGATATTGCGTATACATTTTCTTGGTAGAATATAAGCTCAGTATCAGCAACATAAACTTAGAGTGTTGAATGTGGTCACTACGAGGTAGCAGAAGAGGAAAGCTGACGCGATTAATTTGTTTTGTTACTCATGTTCGTGCGAACGAACAAGATACATTTTTATTTACTTGTAATGGATACTTTGTTTCCTGTCTGCACTTTGTTTCGTTTTACTTTGCTTGATGATAAATTACAAAATTATTTAATCAAAGTTTTAGCAATTCACTTTCTAACAACGTAAATCATGATTTGATATTGAAAGATGTATCGATAGTTGATTCATAAACATTTCATTACAAACCCGAATGAATAAACAATATTCTTAATCCAACTTACCATCGCTGCTAACTTGTCGTTTTCGTACCAGATCGACTTTGTTTGCTACTATAATAATGGGTCGGTCACTGAATTGTTCGTTCCGTATATAGTCAAGATACCGGATGGCAACATCGTATGTTGGTCTTTCATGGACGGAATATACAAGAACGTATGCATCAACTGGAAATCGTTCAACCTGTAAAATTAAAATAAATAAAATATTCATGTTTCAATGTTAAATAAATTTCTCGTATATTCATTTTGTCCTAGATGTGTGTCGGAGGTCATCCAACGTACATGCAATGGAACAATAATAATAGCTTGGCTGCACTCTACATCAAAAAGTGTTCAGTGAACGATTTGCTATTGGTTTCATTTTCGTAGCCACATATTTATGTATTGTGGGGTTAGGGGGTTATTGACGTAACCACTTATTAAATGTTTTAAAATGACGTAGATAAAACAATGCACGTGCATTTTTTTCATGGATTTATTGCTTTCAAGAAAAAACAAAACATTATATCTTTCTGAAAAAGCACCACCCAAAAAAAATACAAAATAAAAAATAGCAGTAAAGTTGGTATTACCAAGATTAAAGTTGGTATTACCAAAATAAAGTTGGTATTACCAAGATTAAAGTTGGTATTACCAGGATTAAGCTTAGTATTACCAATAATAAAGTTGGGTGTATCAAGAATGAAGTTGGAATAACCAAGAATAAAGTTGAAAAATAAAAAAAACTATAATACAAAATAAGTAAGGTTTCATATCTATTGACGGTGATTTTCTCCAAACAACATTATGAAAACGTACTTACTAAATATAAATGAGCGTCATCCTCTATTAAATCTACAAATTCTAGAGTTGATTCTTCATCATCTATTACTACAGAAAGCGTGGTGTCATCTAATTCTCCTGTAATTTGAAAACAAAATATCCGTTAATATACATGAAAATGGAGGTCCTGTTTAAATCATGAAATGTAATATTGACAATAACTAGCCTATAAATACCTCATGTTTTTCTTGATAACGAAAATTGTGAAAGCCTGATGTGAATTGGCATCAGGATAATATTGTGTAGAATAACTTAGTTTTAAATGTAATACATAAGGAGAATTGGAAGCGTCGGTATGTACTTGTGAGATTAATTATTCTATGGACTATCCAGAACGAACCGTGTTTTATTTAACAATCTTTGGAACATTCACGGCAATCGGCATTGAAGTGTTATATAGTACACAAGGCAATCAGAAGACATTATTGGGGAAAGAATGGTCAACTATGTACCAAAATATAATTGCCAAGTGTTTTGGTCTCCTATTCCCATCGCATAATTGTAAAAAAAAAACAACAATTTTTCATTTTTTTTTATATAAATTTACCTTATCGATATTTGTTTTAAATCTTAAATTTTGAAATTTTAGATGTATGTAATCATTTACTATAACTGGGTCGGCATCTCTGACGTGGGAATAATAGATCCACACAGTAGTCGGTGTTTCAGTACTGAGTCTGAGGTGGTTTATAAAATATATTCAATACATTTTTAATTTAACTACCATGGTACCTACCATATGGCTCCTATATACAATTCATGCCATTTATCTACAATATGACTGTCCGATTTATTCATCAATCGTCCATATTTAATTGACTTATTAATTTGCTATTAATTCACTTGTCATCAATCTTAGCAGATATCATTCATGTTCTATTTTCTATCCCACAATTCGTACTTATCAAAAGTTATATTTGGGCCATTATCTAGAAATAAATAATTCTATTAAAACTAAAGTTTATTTACAATAACAGTACATACATAATATATTCTCTATTGACCAGATTGGTTTGTAGTCGTATTAATTTCATAAATCGATTTCTCTAATGACAAACTATACATAGTTCTTTTAAAATAAATATTAAGGGACAATATATAGTTGTTTATATATAAGGAATCGTGTTAAGACATACACATTAACAAAGAAAATAACTACCTATTTCGAAAACATTAGAACACATGCGTTCAGAGCTGGTAAACAGGTTGAGTAAAGTACGTTTTCCTACTGCATTTGCTCCCATTATACCAACACGGAAGTACCCGTTAGAACAATTTGAACATATAGCGCTATCATCTGATGATACACTGGAAATTCTTCTTCCATTGCTATCAATATGTGAATTGTCACTGGAGCTACTTTCTCGTCTGTCACCTTTAGTTGCTGTGACAGTTCCTTTCGATGTTTTAAATGAACGAATCCTTAAAGGTGTTCTGATTCTGTAGTCGCACACATCATTAGAAAATACCGACAAATCATTTTCTGTAGCAACGGGTGCTATGTTTCTTGGTTTTTCGTTCTCCTCCATCAATGTATTTATTTTTGTTATCCGACTAACATATCCTGATCTCGACATTGTTTGTTCTGATTTCACAAGAATAGAACCCAAAAAAGATATAGCATCATTAAGCCATCTACGTTGTTCTTTGTGGTCTTCTAAACCCATAGGTACTGTTTTGATTATGTTAAAAGACCCTGTTCCATTGGAATCTAATAATCACTGCATGTATACATAGAAAGAAAGAAGGTATGCATTTATTGATACATATAGTGTTCTCTCTCTATCATTTAACTGTGATAGTATGTGTACTGATGCTAACAAGCAATGTTACCTTACTTATACTTTAATATTAGTGAAACCCCCTCTGTTTCACTTTGGTGTCAACACAGTCGGTTATTTAATGACATCGGTTATTTACAATAGCATAATTACTAATATAGAATCAAATTGCATATCTGTATACATATTGATGATTGAAAGGAGATGGCTTTAGATATGCCCAGCAATGAACTATTATTTACTGAATTCTATAGGTTTGCGAACTACCAGTAATAATCGT